>JAABUP010006098.1_pt1 | contig 17570 bp, 23 predicted proteins | sample 5559201 | NCBI WGS metagenome assembly JAABUP01 (sample SAMN10711887, study PRJNA513373) | rock metagenome | isolation source: Antarctica rocks | place: Antarctica
TGTGAGGGTTTAAGGGCTCCTCAGGGTACAGGGGGTCACAATGCAAAGCAAGTGGGCTGGGCATTACTTGTATACTGGATTGTGGGTCAGGGCAGCTCCAGCAGCATGCACAGTCTCCTGGTCAGACAAGGCCTGAGGGGGGCCGGGCTGCTGGAAGGGCACGGGGGGCTGCAGCCCATAGGCAGGCTGCATGCTGATGGAAGATGTAGAGACCACGTCACTGACTGACACGTGACTCATCTGCAATGTGGTCAGGTATGTATCAATGCCATGTCAGTGATTGCCAAAAATTAGCACAAGCCTGCAGATAACTTAGGTATAAGCCTGCTGGCAGGCCTGGAGACAGCATCTGTGAACAAAGTATACGGTCCAGCTGTCAACTGAGATTGGACTGATTGGTAGCATACATTTGTGATTGATGTGACAGTGACAGTGGAAGAGAGTTGGGTGACATAGCTGCAAAGCAAGGGCCGGCTGCATGCTCTTGATGACTGCCCATGTGTAACAAGTGTGAGTCCAGCCTTGGCAAAGAGACAGTTATGGTACAAGGAGCCACTCATGGCTGCACATACCTGACCCTAGGGGAAGACACTGACTGACTGACTGACTGACTGACTGACTGACTGACAGACTGACTGACTGACTGACTGTATGAATGAACTGCTTGTTTACAGGGCTGACCTCTATGCCAGAGACTTGCTCAGCCGCCGCGCTTTGTTGCAAATTTGCTTCGGTTGGGATCTCCACAGGCACCACTGCTGGGTTGACAAACCCTTCATGATGCTGAGCTGGAAGCCCTAAAGGGACTGCTGCTGAGTCAGCAAACCCTACATGTTGCTGCCTGCAACACAGCAAACAGCGCTCAGAAGAACAAGCTCGCAAGGATGACAATATTCTGAGGGCCAATGGCGCCCGCAGGAGTAGGGCATTGGACTGAGCTCGTAGGGAATGTCAACATGCGGTGTCGCCGTTGATCTGAGGAGGGATGACCAACACCATCAAATGTGAGGATGACAGCGTCCTCATGTGAAGGGATAGCCAGCAGAAAATGACAAAGGAATAGCCAGCAAAGGTGCAAGGCCAATAAGGCTGCGACGCTGCAGGGGCTGCTGCTGAACTGGTTGTGTGTCTGTGCCTCCTGGACAGGAGGTAAGACAGAACAGTTGGCATCGTGACATGCAGCACAGAATGGCGACTTGACATGAAGTCTGTTTGACACAACACGTGACAGAACGAGTAGGACACGAAATATGCAAAACAAGCTCATTGAAACGAGAGAACATTTCACGAACAGCATGCACGTCAGTTTGAAGCAGTCAGGAGCTTCAGGGCAGGTACACACAAAACAGATATGATGTGAGGTATGACATCAGCATTGTTTTTGGTATGGCGTTCCTCAGTCATCTTTTGTTTTGCTTGAAGCATTACCCTGGACGGTGTGGACCGGCCCCCCTGGCCGACCCCAAGGCCAACCCCTGGCCGCCTTGAGGTTGACTCGAAGAAGGATCACGGGAGGAGGGCGGGATGTGTGGGCCACCTCTGAACCCTGCAATGGAATGAGTTACTGAATTTACAGTCAAAAGCGCTGGTTGCAACATCAGCACATTCTTACTGCGTGTCATGTTTCACCCAAGAACATGACACGTTCTGAATACATAGTCACAGGCGCTGGTTGCAACATCAGCACGTTGCTACTGCATGTAATGTTTTTGTGTCCAGTCTTGGTCCGGGAGCTGCATGTCCTGATCTTGCTTCCACTCATTGAATGATTCTCATTTTGATGGAACAACTATTGATGCACAATACAACAGATGCCCCATGAACAAGGCATGGGCAACAGACTGATGCTGTAAGCAAGCGGATGTTGTACACAATGAACAAAGTGGTTTGCAGCCTGCAGGTTTTGAGTCTTGCTGACCGTGACTGCTTTTACACAAAAGGGACTGAACTGCAACAGGACGCACAGCAGCTCAAGAAGCAACAGACTGGGTGCATGTGACCCACCGTGTCTACTGTTGTGTGACCTGGTGGAGAGTAGACGAGAGGAAGGCAGGGTGCCTGAGCGCGCACTGCTCATCCTGGTCATCTGGGACAAGGCAGCAGTGACAGGACCCACTGTCATTGAAGCCTCATCCTCCATGATTGTCTCCATCTGCAGTTCATGCCCAGTCTTTTGTACCTTCTAGACCTACTAGAGCATCACAGCTGAGACTCGTTTTGGATCTAAAAAATGGATCTGTTGGTGATTTGGGATGAGGCAGCAGTGGCAGGGCCTGCTGTGCTTATGTTTCAACCTCCATAACTGTCGCCATCTGCACCTGGGCGCTACATTTGTACCGTTTGGGCCAACTGCACTCACATGTTTGAGGCTCAGTTAGGACCTGTATTTTGATCCTGGGATTGCTTATTCAAGACAAGGCATCAGTGGCAGGACCCACTGTCACTTTTGCTTCATCTTCCATGATGGTGTCCATCTGCATGCATGCATTCGACAATAAACATGACATAAGTGTTTGGGCCTTTTGGGCCCGAGGCAGCAATTGTTGATCAGCAGTCTCAGGGACCTCATCCTCCACTTTGGTCTTGATCTGCCTCATATGTGATCCACAAGTATCATTTGGAACAATTCAAGTATCGCAATTGAGGCTCAACCTGGATCTTTGACAGCGGTGCGTCAAAGCTTTTTGCATCTGGATCTGTTACAGCAGCATTTGTGGATATTTCTCAAACAAGAAGGCAGTTATTGATGCCTTGTTTAGCATGATGGTCTCCGGCTGCATTCATGCATGCTACATGTGTGTCATGTGGGACCAATGAAAGTGGCATACATGAAAGTAGAAGGCTCTGCATACCTCACTAGGGTCGAAGAGCTGCTTGAAATGCTTCAAAGCAGCCAACAGGCCCTTCCCTTCTTCTTTTCCAGTCTTGTCTAGACTGCCTTGCATGTACTGTTCATGCCACTCGTTGATAGAGGCCTCCCCACTGGTCAGGAAACGCTGCCTCAGAATGACGTACGCACTGTAGTACTTGACCAGCAGCCACATGATCCAAGCACACGACACATACACATACACGAATGGTATCCTGCACCTCAAGCATGCAGCACATTGGAAATGAAAGGGAGCTTGACAAAGTGTGGTGCCAGCAAGAGCCACAAAGATGCTGTTGCTCAGTGTTACGCATTCAGCAGCACTGCACAGCAGACACAGCCATATGCAGCTGTAATACAGCGACCTGCAAGTCAGTAAGCTGTACTGCCCCATCCTGCAGAGGGGGCGGACAGCGCATTGTTTTTGTAAGCATGTGTATCATCTTACCTGGTTCCAGATACCAATCATGGCATATGACCAGCAGCAAGCGATTCAGTCATAGTAGCAAAGGTTGGCATGAAGTTGTGCAATCTGATTCAGAGCACATCAAATTTGGCTTTGTCTGTACACTGACTGCCAAAACAGGGCCTCGTACAGAGATCCTCATGACTCTTCATACCTGACCCAACGGGAAGACAGGTTTTTGAAGAATGAAAGTATGAATGAGTGATGTTTCACAGGGAAAAGCTCACCAGAAGAGGCCTGAGCCTCTGGGGATGTTGCTCAGCGTGAGAGTGCTGAATTTGGAGACTGACACCGTTGCATCAGCTGCTGCTTCCAGAGCAATGCGATTCTGAGATAGGTTCACTGGCAGCACTGCAAGCCATGCAGGCAAATGTCAGGCCTTGTTCATCGCAACCCTCTAGCAACATTGGTTGTGCTCAGCAGCTCGGACTGTTTAGTGCAGTACTCAAAGGGTGCCTTGTGTGGAAGGCTGTTCAGTCTGTGCTGGACAGTACTGCATATAGGGTTTGTAGTTCATGAGGTCTAGGGTTCAGGGCAGCTAAACGCTAAGTATGGCACTGCGAAACAAATCATGTCAAGCTGACAACAAAGTTGCATGCCATTAAGTATGATAAACACTTCCACCTTGGCTTGTGCCATGTCCAGGTCTACAAGCTTGGACTGGCATGCAGACACATGTGTTGTGAGGATTAAGAAATGTGAAACAGATATGGCTAAGAGTTTTGTACCACAGCCATTTCACCAGTCTATATGTCATGATGGTAGTGTGTATGACATGTGCATCCCTTACAGAATGTTGGCACTATGAGTTGCAGCATTTTGCAAAGCAGCGTCAAGACTTACATATTGCGCAGCCGACAACTGTCATTGGCAGCAGGATCTGGAGCGCCAGTGTTGTAACCCAACTCATCATCTGCATGATCAGCAGCACAATGTATGTCTGAGCAAAATGTGATGCATACACTCTGTTACATGCCCGCGCATCCTCTATGCGATCAAGGTGGGGCTGGCACCATTTGCTCATTTTCTCGTCCACATGACTCTTATCGAGGTATCCGCTTTTGCAATACGCAACATCTTGCTGTCATGAAAAGCATGCCCCTTCACAGCGATGGAGACCCCCTTATGCAGAGGCAGTTCTGCCGAGCATGACTGAACTATGCGTGAATGCCTTGATACTGTTGAGGCTCATGCCTACATCTGTGGTCATGCAGCAGACGGCAGTCATACCAGGGAGTCCATGCCTGCTGTATGCAGCAGCTCTACATCTGTTGTCCTGAAGACTGGATACAGCCACGTCCTGTGCATGGCACCCATATACCTCAAGGCATGCGTGCTGGGTATGGCTGGATTGTGGGGGAACGGAGACTGTACAGCATGTGGGCGTTGTATGGTATGCAAGCAAGCAGCACGTACAGAGTGTGATCCCAATGCAAGGGTGCTGTACACACTTGTGTGAGGTCAAGTGGCATGATGCAGCTTGACGCTGCTGCACAGACAAGGTGTGTGAAAGAGATACGCTGGCAGGGGCAAGAGCAGTTTGTTTTGCACGCTGCAAGCTTACCATAGCTGCTGGATGCCACCAAATTGCAGCCTTGGAGGCTTGATGTGGACTTGAGGCAGAAACTGTGACAGGAGTTAGGACATTTCAGCAACAGCAAGTGGTGCTTCTGGGACAGGACTGTGCTGCATTGCAAGGAATCCAGAGTACTTTGCAATGGCTCACCAGTCGAGTGCTATAGATGCGAATATGCTTGCGAAAAGATCCAAACACCAGCAAGCAAACTGCTCCGACAATGGCTGCAAACCAGAGCCTGCAGAGCACCTCGGTTTGGTGAGAATTTGTGGCTTAAGACTGAACTGCTGGGGTGCTGTAGCCTGCAACGAATGCTGTTGCACCCATCTAAGGCCGGATGAGCCGTGAGGCTGTAGGCGGCACAGGCCAGTCACTCACGTAGTAACAATCTGGTTGTCTGAGATTTCATTGTCATAGCATATGATAGAGGTGCAATTAAACTTCAGCACTGGGGGTGGCGGAGGCGGTGGAGGCGGTGGAGGTGATGCCGAGACTGTCGGTGCGACTGCAGGGGCTGTTGAAGTTGACATATCTGTCAAAGATCCCTGAAAGTTGCTGAGACGGAGTTAGGCCATCCTGTATCACCAGAAGAGCCCAAACGCATGTCAAACGAGACGCGCCCTTGTGCCGCAGATGTGCGAGATATTTGATCCAGCGCGTGCAAGTATTCGCTATGGTGCTGCATTGCTGTTGGTCAAAGCAACACCTGTCAGTTGGCAAACTTGTAAATCCCATTTCCGACCAATCATGCATGCCCACATGGGCATGACCATGGCTCAAGACATCTTTGGACAAGCTTCCGCAGGGCCGCGAATGTTGCTGGAGGCACGATAAGCTGTAGTCAACAGGTATGAGTGGACATTGATGTTGGGTCATGTATCTTGCTATAACCGCTTGTTTCCAAGTACTCATGCATGCGCTTTTTGGCATGTCATTGGGAAACCAATGGAAGGTCTTCTCAAACAGCGACAAGCTTTCAAGTGACCATTCAAATGTATTTACCCAAGATATGACCCACGTGATGTTACACCTGAGTGACGACCAAAAAATATTGCCGAACGCCGATTATGACGCCCTCAGTTTCCCAGTGGCAGGCGCGGCCGTCCCGACGGTCGCTACCCTCGTGACTTTAGCACCAGTGAGCTCGGATGCTACAAACTGTCAATTCAGCATTGCCTTGTGAACAAACAATTCATGTGGGGCATTTCGGAAACAAGTGCCCCAAACACAGGGCCGAAAGGGACCATGACAACGTGAAGGCCTTGAACTCAAGTCGCTGCGCCGTGTTATGACGGATTGGAGACTGGCAATTGCTGTCATTGTCGTCGGTTCCCGATTGCGCAACTCGCATTGATCGCCGTCTGCCTTGCCTGCTGACGACCATGTCTCAGCCGAAGAGGTCGGCAGCAAGGTCATCTGCGAGTGGCTTCAGACCCACCGGTAAGCTGTCCACGAGGCCTGTCGCAGCCCTGCTTGCCAAACTCTGTCTTCGTATGCATCCTGGATGCTCAAGATTTGTTGTGCAGTGTATTCGGCGTCCCTGATTACTTTGTGACCTGGTCTCGCAGTGTGGTTTCTTGTGACCTCATCGCATGCCTGATGCGTGACAAAGGTACTTCAGGAACCGGCGGTCCTTTCGGTGGTTGCACGGCCACCTCCAGCGTACACGGTAGATCTTCACCTGACCTAACACTTTCATTTGCTCAAACTCACAATCTTTGCATACGCCCCAACAAACGAACTGCAATCGTGTGCAGAGCAAACATTGCCGTCCCAAAAACTGTTGAGGATGGCACAGCTTAGACACCGGCCTCTCTTTCCTGCGGATGTGTCTCGCGTCACCAACTCTGAGTTTGGCAAGTACAGCGTCACAGCACTGGATGGTCAGCGGACTGCTTTGAATGATTGTAAGCTGCCAAGCATCTTTGAGAAGATCTCTTCAGTGCGCAGCAAGAACTTTGAAGGTAGGCCCCTGCAATGCTTGTCCTGAACAACAGGCGGTGCTAGCGCTACCAAACCGGTCTTGAGTGCTGAGGTTTAGACTGGGAATTGCAATCCTCCCTCCAGAATCACTTTTCCAGCCAATTGTTGTCATGTTACTGCAGGATTGCAGGATTTGTACTCTGTTAGAGCATACTTGGAGCACACCCAGGGGTCATCAGGCCTCAGGCTGACCAACAGGGAGCCTTAGATAGAGGTGACTGGCGTTGAGGTGGACTCTGGCAGCCTTCCTGGTCATCAGCAGCCAAGCAGATACGCTGCACTGCTAGAGACAAGGGGCAAGGCCAAGAAGCAGAGATGCTTTCTGAGCAGCTCTGCAGGTGAAGTCGAGCGTCTGACACCACTTGGAGGCCTGTTTGGCACCCTTTTTCCTGCTTTTGCCTCCATTCCAGATACATGCTGTTTGTCAGGGCCTTTGTCCTTCATGCTGTCACAGCTTGTGCATCACGAGAGACTTGAGCCAGCTGTCTCGAAACATACGTTTTGCATGGCGTGGTAGCAGCCAGCAAAGCGTCAATGCTATTATTACAAACTTGGTTTTGCCCCACTCACAACCATCAGCAGTGCTAGATGCTTTGCTGCTGTTGCCCACAACTTTTTGTACTTGATGTGAGATCATTTCGCTTTTCAGTTTCGAGAGAGAAGAATTCATGTGAGCTGAGCATCCAGTGCTGGTGGATGCAGGTGGCAAGAGCCTGGGAGGGGTGGACCCCATGGCTGGCATGGGTCAAGCCTTCTTTGACCCCACCAGTCTTGCAGCAGCGCAGCATTTGCCTTGTTACTCATCATCATCGCAGTATGCCCCATTTGCTCAGACCAACCCTCATGGGTCCTTCGGCCAGCAGGCAGCCACCCCACCTTCACGCTTCCTCCAGACTAGCGACCCACCCTTGTACCCCACTCACCAAGCCGCCCTAAGTCCCTCCATCAACTCCCATACAGCAGGCCATTCTTCACAGCCCCATAGGACAGCCCTCCAGCCCTCCGATCCTCAGTCGCCAGCCCATATCTTCCCTCCCTACCACCAAGCACCTGGACCCGCCAACCCCCACCAGTCAGCATTCCTTGACTGGACAGCACCTCCACCCCCTCCTGGTGAAGGCGCCATCTCTCAGCTCCCTTCAACCAACCTTTTTCCTCACATGCATGGTGCTGGAGGCAACCCCCATGTGGCAATCAAGCAGGAGGAGACTGAGTATGAGACAGGATTCATGCCAGGTCCTCATCATGCAGCTGGCAGGCCTGAGCATCCCAGCAGCCTTGGGTGTTCAGCAGGCGCTTGCCATCCGTCCCTGCTTGCAACAGATGCTCACATGGCACGCATGCAACAGGGAGGGGTTGCTGAGCTCAATGGACTGCTGCATGGGGACTCTGGCATCAGTGCTGGCAGCCAGACCCTGCTGGATATGGATCTGGACTCCAAAGTGGCACCCCAACAAGCAGGATGACCCCAACAAGGTGCCCTCGCCTACAGCACATGCAGCGCTACACGCCCCAATGACTCAGGGCCTGAAGAAGAGAAGGGGTGCCCCGGCAAGAAAGCCCTCTGCTGCAGCTGGTCAGTCGCCCATGACTAATGACATGAAAAAGAAGAAGAAGGGTGCCAAGGGTGGCAGGGCTGCTTTGGCCAGTCTGGAATCACTTGCAGCAGAACACAGAGGCAGAGGAAGGGTGAGCAGTGGGAGGACAACTTGGAGGATGCTGCTGCTGTGATGTCTGGCCTTGATGATGTCTTGTTCGAGCTGGGCGATACCATGGACATCGATGGCAGCCTTGCAGATCTGACAGCAGCAGACATGTCAGCAGCTGCAGCAGGCGATGCACCCTACGTGCACGGCAGCTCCTCTGCTGCATCTCAGCCTGACAGTGCTGCACAGCTTATGCAGTCAGCTGCAGCCGCGCCCCATGCCCTGACTGCACACCCCAGGGGTAGCAGGAGCCCTGCAGTCCAGCGTGATGTCCATGCAGCAGCAGTTGCTGGTGGTGTGCAGCAGCAGAAGAGTCAGAGGCAGGGTACAGCAGCAAGAGCTGCTTCTGGATCTCTGAGCTCTGCAAAACAGGCAGCCATGCCCTCTGTCAGCAATGTGATGCCAAGTGCCAGCATGGGAGTGCCGTCTGCATACCAATCAGCAGCCTCCGCAAGCCCTCCTGCTGCTGCATCACACTTTGGACAGGGGTCAGCTGCTGCAGCCCAGACAGGGCCCGCTGTGACCCTCCCTGGGCGTGGACAGACCCTGACGAAGGTTGCGAGGCGTGTCAAGGGGGGGAGTCCTAAGAAGGCTTGGGAATATGAGGAGGGTGAGGTGGTCTGGGCTCAGAGCAGGGGTCACCCTTGGTGGCCTGCCATGGTGAGCCATTATTATACATATTGTTACTGTCTATGTTTATAAGTGGTATTAGAGTTCACATACTACTTGATGTTGTTTGTGTTAGTCCTATAGCAGTCATGCAGGCAGCTAGCATGGCTTTTATGGTTAGCACGGCTGTTACTATACAGCCTATTTCATGCATACAGACAGCTCTTGCTTTGCTCAGAGCCTGCTCCTATTTTCAGAAAGCACTGTCACTTCTTTGTAGAGCTGCGTGACAACAGCGTAAAGATCACCAGTTGGGCTTCCAATGCTCAGTTTTGCTTTTTTAGGACGCAATACATCCTGACCTTGAAGACACAATTGGGCAGCTTACACCTGTTACAATGCTGCAGGTGCAGAAGCCAACAAAGGCGCAGGAACAGGCGACCAGAATGACAGGCTGCAAAGTGTTTGTGGTGTATTTTGGTACTATGGAGATTGAGGCGGTGAATCAGCGCTGCATTCAGCCAGGGAGTGCCATGATCCCTGCAACAGCACCCGAGGGAAGCCTGAAGGTTGCAGTAGATCTGGCTAGGGACTTTGCACACGACAGCACTGCACTGTAGTCAAGTGACAGCCAATGATGACTGAAATTGTGTCATTTTGCTTGTAATTGAAACAGCAACTTTTTCTGAGACACTTGAACTCGCAATTAATTGTGCCTGGAAGTCAACACAACATACGGCTTGATTGGCAGTCATGCTTATGCACAAATTCAATCATTCCATTTGTCGAAGCAACCTTTGCTGTACTAAAGCGCCAAATGTGTAAAATCTGGGCAGCTGTTGAACAGTCGAAGCTTGAACTTACATATAATGTCACAAGACCGCTTGGCATCGACTGACCTGCTTGTTATCCTGGCTTGAGACTGTACCGCTGATATGTCACCACTGAATACTGCTCTACAGCTAGTTACGCCTACAGGTAGCTAGACGGCTAGCAAGCTTACAGGTGACTGAGTCCTGAACGTATTTGGACTCAAGTGCTGCAATACTGGTCGCACTTTGAACCAAGCATATGTGGTGGCCAAATCCGTGACCATTGTAGAACCAATGTGCCATCGATGCAGTACAAAATGCTACTATATAGCTATAGTAGTATTTGTGCGATGATTGTTCATGATGCACAACAAAAAGGCTAAATTTAGGCAAGCAAGGTAGGGCAAGCTGTCTGCACGCAGTTCAGATCAAAATAGCAGCTGGTTGGCTATGGCGCTCTTGACAACAAAGTGTGAGACGCATGTGCCCCAACCGCTCCTGGGTCACACACGAGATACTGTTACGCATGAGCCACTTTTCAATTGCAGTTCTCTCATATGTGTGCCATTCTGCCACTACGATAGTCAGACAACCTTCTGCCCATGAGCTTGTCGGTGAACACGACATTTGAAGGTGCCTGAAGTTGACTGATACATTGCATGCAGGGTTAGCCCAAACTTTGACTAAGTGATCAGTTAGTTAAACCTGACATCTATTCGATGCAATCAAGTTAAATGCTTTATTCACATCAATGAAGGCAACATGCTGTTTGCTAGAGTTGTGCTGCAGACCGAATAGGTAGAACAGGTGACCTTGACAAAAATATGACTTGTCAGCATAATGCCAACTAACCATAAACACCCCAGTGGTGGACTCCAGTGGTGGACTCCAGTGGTGGATAGGATGTACAAAATTGATCTAATCACACCTTTCCCTGCAGTGAAGACTCTTTCCAATGTACTGTTCTTCCAGCTTTGCTCAATGTTTGCTGGACCCAAATCTGCATTTTAGTGTACAAGGCTGGGAAGCCACCAACGATTCTTAGCTGAGGGGTATGCTTGTATACACTTCCACCCTGCATGCTCAAAATAGACTAAATCTCATGTTGCAAGATGAGTTGTGCACACAGGCAATGACACTGCAATACAACACAACAATGCTACTCAACTGAGATTGGACAGCATTGCAAGGCATGTCAATGTACATGAACAGAAAAAGGAGGTGAACTAGCTTCACCTGGGTGTCTGGTAGTCTTGGCCTTGATGATGGTTGCTGTGAACACTGTACAACTCAGTCCATTGCCATCACGGTAGGGTTTTTTGTCATCCAGCTTGGTCAACATCAGACCATCTTGCGCTAGTTCATCTTTGAAAGCATCTATATCCAGCCTTCCACCAAACAAAATGGCTGGATACTCCCTTCCATCTTCAATCTGGACAATGACCTCTTGCTCAGTAGGCATGTCAACAATAGAACCTGCAAGGCTTCAGTACACTATAAGACCCCAAACAGACTTGCTAATCAACAGAAGCAGCAAAGGCAGAAAGCAGGTAAACTAGATGAGTTTTGACTCAGCAGCCAAGCATGCAATTGTACATGCTCATTTTGTGGATGTAAGCTCTGCCACATTGAAAAGGCGTGACTAAAAAAAGAACATGATGAGGCAAGCTTCAGCTTGAAGATACGCACAGCAGACTCATCATAGTTACAGGGTTGCCCTAAGACAGAAAAAGTTGATTCTGCAAACCATGCAAACTCACACAACTGACAACACCATGCTTGACTACAGCCATGGCTATTGTTGTTATGGGCATCACCATCTTTGCAAAAGATGCAGCACACTTCATACAGCCCAACAAACCCTCAGCCACAGAAAACTCTGAAAAGGTTCATGGAATACCATCAAAAATTTTGTGAGAATGCAAGCAAGCTGGGTCTACCTCAAGCCACAGACAATGCCAAGAGGCTGTGTTGGTCCTGCTCTACTGCTATGTTCCCATGCCTCCCAGATATGCTATGAGATCAACATCAACCCCTCTGATCACAGAAGAGGCACAGAGGATGCACTGAGTATGCTCATACACTGTGCATCCAAGCTCAGTACATCCAAACATCATCAAAAGCAAACCCTCCAGCCACAGAAAAGGCTGAGAGTGTGCGTTGAGGTAGCTTGGACACTATTTAGTAACGAATCCAGGGTCAGTGTGTGCGCAGGATTCCACAGCGATCCTTAAGCCACAGACCAGGCTGACAATGTCTTGTCAAAATCTTGAAGAGTCATGCCTTGATGATCAGAGTGATACAAACAAGTGGCCTTGTGTACCTGCTGACTTCAGCACGCCAATCTGCCTCATGATATCCGCGGGGACTCCAGCTATCACGCCACTCATCCTTGCTCATGTCATAAGCCATTCTTTCTAGCAGCAATGCCTCAGCCTTTTCTCTCACATATGTGTTGCTGGAAAGAATTTGCTGCCGAATGATTATTAAGTCCATGTTTCCAAAGGGGGTTTCAGCTGCAATACAAGAGCACAAGTCAAAAGCTGTTCATTCCTGCCTGAACGAGTGAAAGTACGGGGCCAACAGATTTGTCACTGCAGCCTACCCAAGCAGCTGATACAGACCAGTGTGGGGGTGTCAAGCTAAACGTGCTCCCAAGTCTATGGTCAGAAGGGCACACCTGGACACCTTATTATACTGTATTACGAGCTCGCTTGACTAGGACTACGCCTAATGAGGCTAATCAGCAGCAGGCCACGCTGTACGAGACGACTCATACGAAGGAGTCGAAGGTCTGGTTTGAGCTTCCCTAGCTTTGGAGCATTCCCAAACAAAATTTTCGTGCCGGACGCACCCTTGGAAACGCCAGCGGAACAGCCGGAGACCTTGATGCGATGTGCTGCTATCTTTTATGCCTTAGTATCAGCAAACTCTCGAGAAGCTTCACGAGCTCGCGTGCCTCCGTGTAGCCAATCAATCAATCAATATATTTAATGTCCTGGGGGGCAACTGGGACCCAACAGACAAGAAGTTCAGTTCAGTGAATTCATACAGACAAGATTTGCTTCCTACATGCAAACTTTGCATTGCAAAGCATTCCCTAAGGTAGCCACCGCCTTCCGATTTCGCCAAGCAGCGTCACGTGATTCCGTTCGAGCAAACCGTTACGGTATGGCATCGTAACTCCACTACCGCTGCGACTGCACGACCCGGCTTTGCAGCGTTGACTTTGACACTGCGACACACCAAGGCGCTCCTGCGCTGGCTCACTGCTCGTATGGTGCCAGAGCAACACGCCCCTGCCATGTGCGGGACTGCAGCACTGAAAAGTGCGTACCATGTGACCTTACTGAAATCGTAGTGTTGGTGCCCGCTGTGCCCAAGTGTACAAGCAGTGACTACCGCGGATTGCTGTGCGCTTGGTTTTATTAATAATAATACCAATAATTAAAACGCTTTCCGGCTCATAATGAGCTAGGCACGTGCAGGACAAGTCTTGTCTCTCCAGAGCAGCCTTTCTTGTGCATCCCTGTAAGGCGTACTAATTCGACAGGTTTGACAATCACGTAACGCAACATCATTGAAAGTAGACCTAGGGCGGCCAGGTGGGGGAAGCCCTTTGACTTCACCAAACAAAAGCTTCTTAGGCAATCTATCGTTAGGCATCCGGACAACATGACCTAGCCACCTGAGTCTTTTGCCTTGCAGCTGAGACTCCACAGATAGGGTATGGCACCCATTCAGTATGACAACATTTGGCACATGATCACGCAAGGACTGGTTTCACGGCCCCCTGCCTGAATGCTACCCCCTCTGGTGGCCGTGCACAGCACGTGCAGCCAGCTGCAGCGCCCCTCAACCCCTCTGCAGCAACCAGTCGGCAGCAGCAGAGTGCAACTGCTAGCATCCCGAGGCACCAGCGCAGAGTCAGGAGGGCTGCAACAGCCTCAGTTGCTGCTTCTGGGTCAAAAGCGCGCTCTGCAACCTAGGCAGCACTTCGCTCAGTCAATGGTGCTGCTGTTGGTGGTGGACTTGCGCGCCCCAAGGCTGCACTCAGAGGTGAAGCCAAGAATGCAGGCAGGACAGCTGCACCTACCAGCCCCAGTGTGCCCAGCTGTGGACACAGATCCTGGGCAGTACCCCAGACTGCCCCCCCCATCCCCTGCTCTAGGGCCCCTACTCAGGCTGCCACCCGCTACCCCTACCCAGGTCGAGGGGCAGAAGCCTGGGGATACACGGCAGTACTATGAAGGGCAGATGGTGTGGCACAGCCTAAGGGCTACACCTTCTGGCCTGCCATGGTAAGCCGCGTGCATGAGTCGTTCACAAGTCGTTCATTGATCTGTGGTGCATTTGTTGGTTATGCAAGGGCATACTAGCGCGTAAGGCACCAGCCTTGCATCATCTGCTGCATGTCATGCGCGCATGCTGTTGTAGGTACATTGCATTCATTATTTGCTCAGCTAATACAGTTCAGAATTTCCCTTGCTGCCTCTGAAAAATTGTCCAGATTGATGGTTGCAACAATGATGGCGAGCGTACAAAAGAATGCATTTGTGACAATCACAAGCAAATACCTCCAACAAAGACCTGTAACACTGTACAGCCAGTCCATTGTGGGATACATGCTGACCTTGATTTTTATGCTTGTGCTGCAGGTGCAGAATCCTACAGGTGCACAAAAGCAGCAGACTAAGTGGAAAGCTGGCAAGGTCTTTGTTGTATATTTTGGTACCGTGGAGATGGAGTCTGTCTCCTTGAAGAAGGTGCAGCCCTGGGATGCCATGCAGGCCCCTTCAGCAGCGACTGGCAGTCTGGGCATAGCTGTAGCACAGGCTCTTGACAGCGTGCATGCTCAGGCCACGGCATAGTTGTTAATGCTTTGTGTATCATATGTACTGGATCATGCTGCATACACGTTTGATCATGCTACATGATTGGCCTTTTTACTAGCACTACTGGCACCTACTGAGCCTAGCACAGCCCAGTCGTCTTGTTCTGTAAGCCTCAATGTCTGTATAATGGAACCCTGCACATACTAAAAAGCAAGCACGGCATATGCATTGAGAGGTACACATGCCAGCAAAGCTCAGCAGTGCTCATAGTTGCAGTATGGCAAGACTGTGTACTGCATCTGTCACTACTGACACACCTGCATGAATTCTGTGCCAACCTGGTGAACGCCATTGTGGCACAACGATTTTGTGCATGAGAATTGCATGCCTTGCTTTTGCCCGCTAGGTCAAACATGCAAAACTCGTTTGCAGACACCGCAGGCACGGCCGCGCGTGTGTCATACAGCAACGTCAGACTCGATTTTTTACAGCTGTTTCAGTGACGCTAGGCGGTGTGGCGCATAAAATTGCCAGCGGATCCTTTGCAAGCTAAGCTAAACTTAGGCGCAGTGCATCGGGATTTGTTGCAGTGAACGCGCGCAAGCGATCCTTACAGAGTATTACACTTGAGTAGGATGGCAGATCTTGCCGAGTTTAGTGCACCAAACTTTGAGCCAAAGGCATGGATCAATCGGACATGCTTCGCACGTCCCTCACAAGAGGCACTGGAAAGGTGGGCACAAGCAGCACAAGATGCACTCCAGTAGACAACAGTAATGCAGAGCTCAAATGCAGATACCTTGCCGAAGTAGAGATGAGGTTGCACCTGACAGCAGAGGATGTTGAAGCATCTCTTCAGGAACAAAGTAGGGATGCTCTGTACAGAATTCCCGCAGCTGTGCAAGAGATATCGCACGTCAAGGTAGGAATGACAGGAGCTGGCAGATAGACCATTAACACCTTTCTTGGGCTTGCCTGTCATAGTGGGCACTGTTGGCAGGGCGACCTCCTATCTCTCAAGCAAGGGGTGCACAAGCAGCTGCAGCAGCTCAATACCAACGCGGCTGCAGCAGCAAACAGTGTGGCTTTGCTCAAAGAAGTGGACAAAGTCAAGGGCAGAATGGAAGCTGCCTGCAGCACCCTCAAGGTAACATGACGCATCAGAAGCACATATTGCTTCACAGCACACCTTCTGCAAGAATGGAACACCATTGGAAGGGTCGCGGCCGTCCAGCTGCGCAGGTACACACAAACTCTAGCCAAGCACACATCAACAGTTAACGCACAACCAAGCAGGCACCACATCCTTTTTATACAACTCCAGTGATCTTGCCAGAGAGCTGTCTGTTTGATAAAACCTCAGGCCAGTGTTAGACAACCTGCTTTGCAGATGCCTGGTCAGAAGCATACTCCTGACACCCTTCTGTTGCTCACTGCTTAGTCTGTGGCTGTAGGAAGCAACAGAGCTATCTCAGCTGTTCCAAAGTATTGAGGGCGTCTTTGCCAGTGGAGACATGCAAAAGATTGCTGACATGCTTGCTACCATGAGACGCAGCCTCAAGCTCGTGGGCAATGTACCTGAGTTCGGCGGAGGCATGGAGAAGCTTCAAGTGAGTGCATTGACAGTGTTGCTCATCATCACTGCCTTGATTTTATGCCAAAAGGTTGTGATTTGGATGAATTCCACATCAAGTAGTGTTGGCCTACCAGCTACCATGCATCGTCTTGATAATGGCACCATGGATAACAGTATGATAGCTCACCGTTTTGACACACAAGACTGTACCCAGTCAGACTGTTTCTCTGCTCTGTAATTCTGCTGCTGATGCCGTAGCACATGTGCAACGGCGACTGAGCATGCTCTCAGATTACGCCCAAGGCTAGCAGCCATAGCTGATTACCTTGTCAGTCTGGTGTATCATGGCGGCTGATCCCTCGCTGCTGATGACAGCATAGATTTTCTTTTGGGATGAGCAACTTAAAAAGCCTGCCATATGCATTGATCTTCCCTGGGGTTGCAGGGACTGGAAGAGAGGTTTTTGGGACTTATTGAGCCCAAGCTTGCTGCAGCTCTATCCCAGAAGAATGGGGAGCGAGTACAGCAGCTATCAGGCATGCTGTTGGGGATCCAGTGCTACGGCACTGTGGAGAAACTGTACAACACAGCCAGAATGGCACCTCTACAGGTACAGCTGTGTCACACATCCATTTATGGCATGTTGTCATGTATACTGACAGTCACATTCGCAAAGCCTGCATCAGAGCTTCCAGTCGGATGCAAAAGTATGCAAGTGGTTGCTACAGCTTCTGTAGGTCTGCCTGCCTGCCAGTGGTCCCCTTCCTTCATCTGACGCAGCAAGGGGTCAACACATATCAACAGAAATCAACAGATATCAAAGCTTGCTATCTGATGCCTGTAAACAGTTTTGTGCTGCTGCAATGAGACTGTGACTCATCACGTGCAGCTTTGAAGGACGGCTTCTGACAGGGCTCAGCAGCACCCCAAAAGGCCAGCATCACACTGACATGCACCCCTCCAGCTTTCAGACCCTGTTGGTGCCTCTGGTGCTCTTGCACTCTTCTTTGTCTTGCTGAGATATGTGGTATGTAAAGGCCAAGGTGCTTTACAACAGGGCTGGTAGCTGTTGATATTTTCCAGCTTGGCTGGCTTCCTCTTCAATTCCTGGCCCCCCCCCCCCCCCGGGAGGCACCCC
>JAABUP010006099.1_pt1 | contig 17567 bp, 15 predicted proteins | sample 5559201 | NCBI WGS metagenome assembly JAABUP01 (sample SAMN10711887, study PRJNA513373) | rock metagenome | isolation source: Antarctica rocks | place: Antarctica
ATGCACAATATCTTGTGACCACGTATCCTGACATCTCTTCTGTTCTGTGTTCAGCTGCTTTTCAGGCTTCAAGAATTTTCACATGTCTGAAAGACTCCTGCAAACCTGCTTGTGCAGAAGCTGCCTTGTCATTGTTAAAACGCTTAGGAGCCATGTGGTTGACCTTGCGATCCTTTGTGCATTCTTCCAATGTGGTAAAACATCTTCTCTGCTGAAGCTGTTTCAGACGACCTTCACCGTGAGCATGCTGCATTACATTTCGCGAACCCAATCAGGCATTTACAAACCGCAGGCAATACTTCATGCCGCAGCAATTTGGCAACGCTATAACACTACAATGATAGAGCTTAGCTTACCTAGTGACTGCCAAGCCAGATTGGCTTCCTACTCTGTGGCACATGCCACACAGCGGGACTGGCAGCAGTAGGCTTTCCAATGGTGCCCAAGCACCCAAGTGGCCCAAGCAGCCCAAGTGGCCCAAGTGGCCCAAGTGGCCCAAGTGCACAGCTGCTGCAGCCTGCAGTTCAGTACAAGCTTCTCGTGTCAAACTCCATCTGACTATGGTTTGGGGAAGTTGTAGAGTTGTTTGGTGTCCGTCGCAATTACTGCAAGGCTTTTACCCCGTCAGTGCTGCACCTACGCTGTGCAGGGGCGTCCCAGCGAGACAAGCATTATCGTAAGCATTGATCAGGAACAGTTGTGACATCATAACACTCGGCTGCTCGATACAAGAGTCCGGCACTGCCTGGTGAGATCTCAATCCTTAGAGCGTCAGGCAGATTGGTTCTTTCCTCTGCAACGACTTGTGAAAGTTGCAAGTGCTCCGAAACCACGTTTTACCAGAATAAGGCCCCTTTCTACGTCAGCGCGTGCCATCATATTGCACAATGGCAGCCATTCCTTCAAGTTGTGCTGCTTCATCAATGGCGAAACAGAGGTGCTTCAATTAGCCGGCTCACATGCCAGCAGTGGCCAGTGCAGGGCAGCGACAATCCGTGTTACAGTTCGCCAAACATGATCATATGCTGGTGCAATCCAGTTTGGTGACCATAAAAACGGTAAAGCACGACTGATTGCGAAATCGAAGGTCCGACCCCAGTTACCCATTAAGCTGAACCCGACAGTTGAGTGTAGGCTATGCAAGACGGCCGATTTGTAAGGTATTGCTCAGGCAGCACGGAGCACCCCGTGGTCCAACAGTATGTTGCTGACTACGCGGAGAAAATCCTGCAGTCTGTCAAGACGACTGACCTCCTATTTCAGACCTCAAACGAGGCTGCTGCAGCTTGGTGCTACAGGGTGCCGGGACAACTGGTAAGGTGTGTGTCTTTGTCAAGTAAGCATGATTATGTTTAGCGCTTGAGTGGTGTTGCCTTATTGTGTGACCAAATTTGTAGCCTGTAGTGGATGTCGTGGAGTCGTCGGAGGTCCAGTCTGAGTCAGACATTGATATGATGACCGAGAGGGTCTTCAACAAAGGCAGGAGCAAATGCTTTCGGGTCAGACCTCCTTATGCATGCTGCTGATTGTGTCATGTTGGCTGTGAGCACTCACACATTGAGTCAAAGGTAATAGGCATGGCATGATGATAGCAGTGATATACCTCTGTCCAGCTGCCCTGCCCAATGACCAATGACCAGGGAAGCAATCAGAAAAGCCTGGTCAAGCTACTGACGTTATTAGGCTGGTGACTAACTCAGCTAAAGCCTTGCATTGCTTGCCGATATTTTGCAGCAAAGCAAACCTTGCCATATATGCGACCTCAGACACAACAAACACGTGAAAGAAAGCTCAGTGCTGAAGACTGCCTGTGCACATGCACTATTGTATGGTTCAAGCGGCACACTAGAGCATAGTTGTTGCAAGTCATTGAATGTGTCTTTCCCCAAGGTCAGGTACATGTCATCCTCAGTAGCTCTTTGCTTGCTTGCTCCTTGCTTGCTGGTCAGAGTCTTTCTGCTGTAGCTGAGCCCTTAGCTGTAGCTAGACTGCGATGTTGTCCTGTGATGATTATGTCAGTTGTGTGCTCTTGCAGGCTCATGGGCCCTTCATCTATGTACACTGGTTTGGTACAGTGCTGAGTATGCAGCGCCAAGGTTATGGAGGACAAGTCATGAAAGCGGTGGGTCTCCTTTCTTCGCATTTTTTTTGGGGCTTTCACCGCCTGGCAATGTACACAATACTCATTATGTACAACCATGCACAGCCACACATGTTTCCTGGCGGCATGTCAAAAGAGGATGCAAAGATGGCATGGGCATGCTTTGGACGATTGAGTTCTTGTTTGGCTGCAGTTGCAGTGCATAAGCAGGCAGTTGATGGTCACAAATTTAAACACTGTCTCGTGCAACGTGCTTTGCACAAATGTCATAAATTCCTCAAATGCTGATTGTGCCGTGCAGATCACTGACATTGCAGATGCAGAGAACAAGTGGACCTATCTTGAAGCTTCGGATCAAGGCTATCATCTATACATACGGCATGGATTTGAAGTCCTTGAGGAGTTGCGGGTGACACCAGATGCTCCAGTCATGCTGGGTATGGGGCGGCCGCCACAATGATCAAGTTTACATGAGTACTGCTATTTGTTCAATTCGCTTCCAGTGTGTGCACTTGCAAGTGACAGCGTTAAACTGTCAGCGTCTAGCAATCTATGCTACCACAAACACAAGGTTGCCCAAAATGTGGGCTGCTTCATACTTGTACATGTCATACGTATCTGGCCTTTTGAATTACTGTATGTGCCGTCCATGCATTGGCCTGGTTTGGTTGACAGTATCCACTGGTGTGTGACAGTTGTCCAACTTGCCCTTATGTACTGTACCCCATGCAATGTGAAAGAAACACGCCAAATACGTTATGTGTATGATGATGCATGCCATACCAGCACATGTGTACAGTTGAGCGTACTGGCCTTTGAGATCACCAGACATCGTGCATGGCAACCTCAGGTCAAGGCATGACCTGCTGTTTTTATCTGTATATACATGTCCTAAGACACACCTGACCTGTAATGTAGTCATGCACTGGGAGGTGACAAGGATGCAAATGACCGAGGTCATTTGTTGTCAGTTTATAGTTTGATAAAGCAGAAACGACTGCACTGCAAGCCTCAGTCCTGTGCACAAAGCATGCAAAGGCAGCATAGTATCTCCCAATGCACTGGGTGAAGCCTTAAGGCCAAAACATATCAAGCTACGAAAAGCCATTATTCCAGCTGGAGATAGCCACAGACCATGTGTCGCAAACCTGACACGGAATGTTATGCCTTGCCTTGCCATACAATTGGCCATAGCGATGCACGGTTTTACTGTACTGACGACGGCATCATCACTTTCTGTGGTATCAACAGCGTCAGAAATGATGTTATTGCGTTGCAAAGGACTTGATTTGATCACAACTTTCCGGATCGAATGTGCCTGAAAGGCTTGGTCTGCAGGTGCCAGCTGTGTTGGGTTAAAGTTTGAACCACTTGTGTTAGGTCAAATTGCCCTCAGATCTGAAGGGCATGCATATGCATGGACTCTTGCTGCATCAGACTTTTTAGTGCCACCAAGAAGTCTGATTGCAGAGCGTCTTTGTGACATGCTGCGGAAGGACAAGCTTCTTGCATCGTTACCGACTAAAGCGTTCAGCAACTTGGTGATCTTCACGAGACATGTTCAACGTACAGTCTCATATTGTTGTGTTGCAGCCCTGTCCAAAATTGCAGCCTGTGTACTTAAGGTTTTGCAGGCCGGTTCGGCGCCGAAACGAACATGCTGTCCTCTTGAAGCCATAACCGATCACACGTCATCAGTGGTGAGATCTCTGATCTTACTGCTGCGCTTCGTACGGTGAGCTTGGACATTGTCCCCACTGTCCTGAGCTGACCAGGAAAATGCCGCTAAGACTTTCTGCGTCTCCAGGTAAAGTACCGCGAGGGTCGCCCAAGAGATAGTTTCACAGTGGGCTTGAGTCATAGAGGGCGTGCTCAGGGCTTGCAGGCTAAAAACCACTCACCACAAGCCAACCTGACAAGGCTGAAAGGCAAACGCATAAGGTGAGCACGGATGTAAAGCGCCTCAGGCGGTGAACCACACAGAGTATTTTTGCCATCACATACTGTTTTTCTTCCTGGTATCTACACACCCATCTCAGCTAATGTGTTTTGAGGAACTGCACACGGTCATTCTGTGGCAGAACATTCACAGAATATACCCATTGCCAGTATGTCTTTTGCAGAGCATGTTAGGACTGCAAGTACTGACTGACACACCCAGATGGCCAGATGCAGGTCGTGAACAACCCCTTCCACTGAAGACTCTGGACAGATGCAACAGACAAAGGCTGTCATGTCACACCACGTGAGACAAATAGGAGCAGTTTGGCGTGACAAGACTAGAAGAAGAAGAAGACCAGCAAATGTGACATAGGTACCTTCCAAAAGGTGACACAAACACCCATTCACACTACAACCTGGAGTACGTGTCGCTGCTGACAGTTCCCATATTCCCACATTGACCTGGCACGTGTATGTCTCGCAAAGCAAGCATGGCAACAGCATTTGAAAGATGCTTACAACATATTGCTACGTGAGGAGTAGTCACAAGCGTTGGTGCGTTTGCAGTGGTGTTGGCAGCTCATCAGGGCATACAAGCATGGCAGATCTCTAAAGCGTTTGCTGGCAGCAAAGGTGTGCCTTGTCTACTGAGCGTCAAGGTTGCCAAGAAGCCACCAAGTGAGTCACACCTTGGAGGAGGAAGAGGAAGAGTTGACAGGTGAGCATGCATCACCTCATCCAAGCCAGCTTCAATGTTACAACTCACAGCAACATGACATGACGCAAGTCCTGCCAGCTTGCCTGCCTAACATGGTTGCTGTCAACCAAGCAGGTGCCTGTAAAGGTAAGAATGTCTCATGACATTCAATGACTGCCTGCCCTCTCCGAGTCTGCAGCTTATCAGGTGACAATATGATCTTGTGGCGTAGTCTGGTCAGTGCCAGTAGCTTTCAGCTGTGTGCAATCGTATCCGCTCTTCCCCTTCACCACCAGTGGCTGCAAAGCATGTAACAACTCCATTGTGCCTTGCGGGCAGCTCTGCAGACCGTCAACAGTGGCTCCTTCAGTGGCTGATACTGCTCCTCTTGGAGAAAGGAGCAGTGGGAGCACCTGAAGTAGCCTCTGTTGTTCATCGAGCGTTTGTACAAGACACGCGCTACAATGACAGCAGTAGTGATTTGATAGTGATGATCAGCACAGGGGCGGTGTGCCTGACACCCAGTCTGCTGGCGGTGATGGCTCTCAGATGAAAACCTATCTCAGTCGCCTCCTGAGAGTCACCACTGCCAGCAGACTGGTGTCAAGCACTCATGTTGTTGTTTGCTAGCACTAGTTGTAGGCGTTTGGTGTCTTTCTGGCAGCTTTGATGCGTCTTTCCGGCTTGCTTCCTTACAGAATTGAGGCTAGCGAGCACGTGTTTGCAATGTAGAGGCAGGAAAAAACTTGCCAGGGCTATTTCTGTCAGGGTCAAATTCTCTAAATCCTAACACAGCTTTGCCAACAAGCCCATACTACAAGTTGTGATGTAACTGGCTTGAACCTGTTACACTAGCGTAATGTTGAATCACGGGTGACAAGGGCAGAAAAAGGCCAGTACGGTTGGTGGAGATGAGCAACAGGGAAAGCATGAAATCAACAGGAGCATCAGAGACCTAACATTTTATGTTTTCCTTGTTATTCTTCTTCACCTGCTGCGCTGGCCATTCTATGCCTTGCCTACAAGAACTGTGCTTGACAGCGTTCAAGACAGGAGCCTCCTGTAATGGCAGCCCAGAGTAAAGCAACTCGTGAATTGGTATATGGCAACATATGGCATGTCGGCAACTAGCTTCCTTTCACCTCAGTTAACAACCAAGGCGGTGTCTAGATGTGTTCTGTTGCAACACCCAGAGCAGTGCTAGCAGTTACAAATTCTGCCTGTCATTGTCTTTGGAAACATGAGCTGCTCACTAGTGGTGGCAGTGTGATGATATAGTACTATATCATCACACTGCCACCAGCTCCAAAGGTATGCATGACCTGTCATCCTCAAACCCTAACAGCAAACCCCTAAGCAGGCTCTTTGCAGCTCAAACTTTTGCAGTCATCACATGTGTGACTCTTTCATTGAGATGGCTTGCGCAGAGATACTACAGCACCTGTTTGGTAATCTGTGCAGCTGCCATGTCAGGGTTTTTCCTTTTTTCTTCTCTTTTGCACTGAGATAGCCTCTTACAGACACCATCTTGTCACGCTGCAAAGGAAGCAGCACTTCCTGCTTGGAGGTCACACCCAACATCTTTCATGCTCTGGGAGTGGGTTGTTGCAGACACAGCATGCGTCTGCAGCTGCTGCAAGCCCTGTCGGGACGTGTGAGCAATGTTGACAGTGACAGCATGCTGCAGAAAGTCCCAAAAAAGTTACACAGTAACTTCCACTTACCATTTGGAAAACTCCTGATCAGGGTACAATAATGTTGGGACAAATCCTCGATAGCCTGACTGAGAGACTGCATCACACAGTTCCAGTAGCATTGCATGGGAGCTCTGTTTCCAGATTTGTTTCCCTCTGGCGTTGCTCATATAACATTAGGCTGCAGCCTAATTGTAACCCTCAACACAAACCCTGAATTCTGCCATCAAGACTGGGGACACCCTAGGATCCTGTCTGGATGACTGGTTCTGGTTACTTATTGACAATTTGCATTTAGGGTTGCCACTCTGTCTTGCTGATCCTGGGATGATCAGCGCAGCTGTCTGGATGATCAATGCAGCTGCTAGCACAGTCTTAAATATGGTTGCCTGGGCTAATCAAAATGCACAAATAACAATGTACAAATAACAGTGTACAAACAATATACCCACATCAGTTCACACAGCGTCACTGCACAGCACGGCACAGCGCCATGGCACAGCAAGGCACAGCCCAGCACAGCCCAGCACAGCACAGCACAGCACAGCACAGCACAGCACAGCACAGCAAGCCTGATATATGCCAGACATGTGTGCCAACATGCCCACTTTGACACCAGGAATCACAGCATCAGTTCAACTTTCAGGTGGAAAGAGCTGGTATCAGCGTCAGCACCTGATGCATCAGCTGCTTTCTCTGATTCCATATCCTTCCATCTGACGTTGGAATCTACACTGTGTATGCTGTGGTTGTCTGTGCAGCGTCTGCATACTCATCTTCCAACCTGCATCATCATCAGCTCCCTGGCTGATGCTAGGATGTCTGTTAACGAGTAGCATGTAGAGTATACGCAATCACAGCTGATCAAGAACGCTGGTGGCATGCCACAGGGCTGCACAGACTACCACAGCTTCTGCACGCAGACACAGCGTACACAGCGTAAATTACATTTTCAGGTGAAAATAGATGGAGCAAGCATCAGCACCTGACAGTAGAATGTACGTTGTTCATGCTCTGCCAGCATGCAGGAGCTGTAGTAATCTGTGTAGCATCAACGGAGTGATATTTCAACCAGAGTCAGCAGCAGCTCCTACAGGCAAGATGGGCAAGCGCCAGCACCAACAGCAGCAGGCCATCAGTGGGTACCTCAGCATGAGTCAGTGGCTTGCCTGATAGCCAAAACTGGGCAGGCACTCGACATGATTGTTTTTTCTTGAAGCTAAAGGTTGTTTTGTTGTGTAACTATCTAATTAAGACACTGTTTCTATAAGTACTGATTTGAACCCTGGCAGAAAGGCTGTCTTCACAGCTGGTGTGCGCAGCCGCCCAGCAGCTGAATGATGAAACCAATGTCAGCACATGTTGCTCTCTTCACAGCTGTTGTTCAAGGCTAGCCATCAGCTGACAGATGGAATCAGTGTCCTGTTGCTCTCTTCACAGCTGTTGTGCATAGCCTGCACAGAGGACGCCTTTGTGAAAAGAAATATGTGAAGTTTTGTTCATGACACATATCTTTCTTCCCAGCAAGACGCCCTCTGCACAGAACTGCAGCAAGTAGCAAGAGGCCAGTGATGTTACAAACTGTGCAAGTCTGGGCTATGGCTCAACAGACCTTCAGCTCTGCAGGATACCCCAACAGTACAGGTGGCAAGCACCAATCAGTCTGTGCTTCACATCAACATGGAGTATGCTAACGAGCACATTGAGTTCCTCCTTGCAACATGCACCAGAAGCCATTGCTCACTTTGATGACAGGCATCACAGGCGGCTGAGTTGGCAATATCATGTCAAGCGCTAGCAGGCATATGCTGCTGTCTTTGTATCCAGCACGCTGAATGCATAGACTCCTGCACATGCCTGCTGGCATTATGTACTAAAACTAAGCAGTGTTTGGAGCTGCAACCACAACGTCTCAAGCTTGATGACTGGCTGACGGATTTGCAACAGGAGGAAAGGGCATCCTCATTGATTCAAAACTATGAACGAAAAGCCCTTAAGCTTCAAGGGCTTCAAGCCCAACTCGAGGGCTGCACTGCTGATGTGTTTTACTAGTACTTTAATTGCGAGCCTCGAGTACCTGCATTGCTTCAAATACCTGGTCAGCCAGTGATTCCGGAGAGCATAATCATTTCACAAGCAGTTGCTAAACAGTCACAAAACTGCTGGCATGAACGCGACATGCAGCATCTCCAGATGATTCAGGGTTCGACAGCTGTATTGCAAGAGCAAAGCTAAATGCCTGCAGGTGTCTAGCTCATAATGAGCTGGAAAGAGTAAGAAAGATTGATATCCTGGATTAAGCCGCAGGCTGAGGCATGTCTCAGGCAGTTGATCATTTCGTTATACTCGTGCGTGGTGATCAGATGCCCCAGAAACAGAAGGCTCGGTGCTGCTGAAAGCATTGCATCATTGCCTTGACAATGCTATGTGTGTGACACATCATGTTGATGCAGGTGGCATGATATTGCATACACATGATATTGCCAAGGCAAGAATGCAAGGTTTATGACACACTGTCTGGCACAGTATGTCATTCACTCATTGCCAACTGCGTATATGCTTGTGCAGGCCCAATGCCCCAGGTGTTGAACAGCTTGAGAGGGATGAAGCCCCCTGCCCCTCAACAGCTCTATCAGTCCTCGTAGCAGCAAAGCAGCTGCCAGGCTGGGCTGCATGACTCAGCTGGTGACTAACGCTGTGAGAGCCGGGGACATGCCACCTGAAGCTCACAGAGCACCTGGTGGCCAGCCAGCTTGAAGCTCACTGCAAAAGGTTAGTCATGCTGTATGTCCTCTGCACTGCAGTAATAGTAAAGGCAGCATACAAAAGTGTACGTTATTGAGGGTTCTTCAGGGCAGGCTCAGGCACACTAGGTTTGCTAGACTCTGCATAGCTACAAGAACAACAAAAGCAGGTTGCGCAGCCTCTGCCACTGCAGCATGCTTCTGCGGCTGCATTGCGCTGCCTGATTGAGCTGCTGGCATTGCTGACATGCATCCTGGCTTTGGAGGGCCACAGCTGAATGCATGTGGAGCACCAGCACTGCTACCCAGTTTGTTTTAGCTGTGGCCCTCCAAAGCTAGCATGCCTGTCACCAATGCAAGCATCTCTAATCAGGCAGCGCATTGCCTCATGCCTGTGAAAGGGCTTGACAGGGGGATGCGTACTCACGGCTGCGCATGACAGGGCCACACAGTGTGTTGGCCGCTGGTGTACAAGCATGGCAGCAGAGGGCTGCATGACTGGATGGCTGCATGACTGGACTCAGTCAGTGAACAGGGGTCTTCCCCTAGGGTGAAGTATGCACAGCCCCAAGTAGCCACCTGGGTTACCAAAGGCTGGCTTTTGAAGACCAAAAGGCTGTGTCATGCTACATGCAGGAAAATCCACAGACAACCTGGTTCTGTTCACCTTGGTCAACCTGCTCAATTGCTACCTCTACAGCACCAACAGACATGGATGCACGCACATACGCACTCACACAAAGCACCTTGCCTGAGATGCATGTCGAAGGGATCAATTGCTTACATCATTTGATGCCTTTGACAATCATGTAAGCCAGATGTTGACGGGGAGCCTCATTAGGTTTTGTCTCTCATGACCGTTCATGACCATTACATGCTCCAACACAAGCGTGAGCACCCTGTGCATCACGTGATTAGTCGTGGCTGTAGAATGCAGCGTCATGGTTGTTCTGAAGGCAATTAGTAAAGCTGTATCTCATCCATTGCACAGATTGGAACTGCTCTGATGCACAGAATGAGGTACAAGTTTACTCAGTGCCTTCAGAACAACCATGACGCTGCATACTACAGCTGTGCCTGATCACAGAACTCAAAATCATACAGCACAACATACGTGTTTCAATACTGCTACGCTTCATTAGTGCTGTGCAGCATACATAGAGGTGCTGTTGAGCAAGCTGACCAGGCAGCACATTGTAGCGCAACTCCCTGCAGGCTTATTCACACATGCTCTGCATCAATGCCCTCGCCAGAAACAGAAGGCTCACTGCTCACAAAACTCTTGCATCATTGCTGTGACAATGCCGTGGGCATGTGACTTTATGTCATGCATGTGTCATGATGCCAGATGGCCAAGGCTTTGCCAAGGCAAAGATGCAAGGTCTGCGCCATATTGTCTGACAAAGTATGTAAATCACTCATTTTCAACTGCGTATATGCTTGTGCAGGCCCAATGCCCCGGGTGTTGAACAGCTTGAGAGGGATGAAGCCCCCTGCCCCTCAGCAACCCTATCAGTGCTAGCAGCAGCAAAGCAGCTGCCAGGCTGGGCTGCATGACTCAGCTGGTGACAGACGCTGTGAGAGCTGATGTCATGCCAGCTGAAGCTCACAGAGCACTTGGTGGCCAGCCAGTTTGAAGCTCATGGCAAAAGGTCAGTCATGCTGCCAGACCTTTGCAATGCAGTCACAGTAAAAGACAGTGTACAAAACTGTATCAAAACTGTATCATAGTATGCTATACAAAGCATATGATGTACAGTGCTATTTAGGGCAGATGGAAGCACACAGTGTCATCCGAGTTGAATGGACTGCGCGTATCTACAACAATACTAACATCAAGTTGCGCAGCTAGCTGCAGCCTCCACCACTGCAGCATGCTTCCGCAGCTGAATATCACACTCAGCCATGCTTTGGCACAGGGCCTCATGGCTGGAGCCACCCTTAGCACCCCCACCACAACTTGTGGTGGTGCAAAGGTGGCGTCAGCCATGAACCCCGTGTGACACAGCAGGAATGGGTATGATGGCAAGGCCCTGCCCTCTTGCAACTTTTACTTGGCTCAGCACCTGACTCAGCAAAAGCTCAGCCGGCCAGTCTAAATGGCATTGTGAGGCTGTCTTGGCCCCTAGATCAGGCTACAAACTGCACAGCAAGTTGACAGTCAAATGATACACTCAGGAGTTATGGACTGTTCTGCGTTCCTACCAAAATTGTGCTGTTTGTCTTGACCAAAGTCAGTAGCACAAGACCTACAAGGACACACAGAATTCTCAAGCTGTCTTGACTCCTGTCAGAAGCTCTACACCTTGCCAACATTGTTGCACAGCATGTTCTGTGTGATATAGACATGATGCAAAAAATGTGTTGTAGGTCTTGTATGGAATGATTATCATATCATATCACACTGTGCTAGTTGTTCCAGGCTTTCAGTTTGAGGTTTAGGTAAGCCTAAGTTATATGCCTGATTGCTGCTCTCCCAGGGGGATACACAAGTTTGATGAGTGCATGATTGAAAGAAAATTGAGCATTTCAAGAGAGTCCATGTAAGCAGCACTGCAGATGGTAGAGCTGCTACAAGGGCTGTTTGCAGATGCCCTGATTTCATCAGTCGTCCACAAGTTGCCCTGTGTCTCCTCTAGGGTCAGGTCTGCACAGCCCTGAGGATGTATATCCATGCACATATGTGAAAGATTGCCTATTTGGGCAATCAGTGTGCAAACAAGACAGCAGAGGGATGGACATTGTCATGCACTACTGGACTCAGTCAGCAAACAAGGGTCTTCCCCTAGGACCGGGTATGCACAGACGTGTGGGCATTGGTGCTGATTCCTGTTGTGCAATGCATTGCTGTTGTCTATCCGACCTTGAGCCAATTATTCAGGCTCATGTGATGTAGCTGTCAAAAGTCAAAGACCGGATAGCACCTGCTTAGGAAATCATCAGACCTGATACTATACTTCTGATACAGTACAAAAGCTGGACTATTTCAGCAGTACCGAGTTCAAGATGTCTGCATTCATAGCCTTGAACAACGAGGCTATACAATGCAAGAGTCTTGACCTCAGTGCTGCCACACTTCACTATAGCTGCACAGCAGACAATATTGTGATTAGTCACCGGCTGGCTGAACAAGCTGATCAGGCAAGACATTGTAGCGCCACTCTCTGCAGGCCTGCTCACACACGCTCTACATGCATGCCCTCCCCAGAAACAGAAGGCTCAGTGCTGACAAAACTCTTGTATCATTGCTGTGACAATGCCGTGGGCATGTGATGGCTAAGGCTTTGCCAAGGCAAACGTGCAAGGTTTGTGCAAGGCTGTCTGACAAAGTATGACTAGTACTCATCGTCAACTGCAAGTATGCTTGCGCAGGCCCGTCGCCCCAGGTGATGAACAGCTTAAGAGGGATGAAGCCCCCTGCCCCTCAGCAGTGTTAACAGCGCTAGCAGCAGCAAAGCAGCTGCCAGGCTGGGCTGCATGACTCAGCTGGTGACTTACGCTGTGACAGCCGGGGACATGCCAACTGGGTCTCACAGAGCACTTGGTGAAGAGCTACTTTGAAGCTCACGGCAAAACGTCAGTCAGGCTGTCAGTCCTATGCAATGCCGTCACAGCTGTCATTACATTTTATAAAGGCATTTTGAATCGGAGTTGACAAGTATGTATGCTATACAGTGTTGTTCAGGGCATCCAGAGGTATGCAGTGTCATCCAAGTTTGACACATTGTACTACCTACAGTATCAGCAAAAGCATCATGTCGCCGCCACTGCAGCATGCTTCAGCAGCTGCACTGTGCTGCCTGACTGAGTTGCTTGCATTGCTCGCCATGGCATGATGGCATGTATGCCATCACATACATGCTGGCATTGGAGGGGCACCCGTACGGCTCAACACTGCTGGAACAGCAGCACTGCTGCCCACCTCTGTTCAAAACTATTCCTGCAAAGCTAGCATGCCTGTCAGCAACACAGGCAGCCCGATGCTTTGTCAGCTGTTTTGTTGCTTGTTTTGTTTGTGGTTTTCTACCTTTTTTGGCTTATCTTAATCAAACGACACAATGCAGCTGGGCAAGCACCGAGGCCAGCAGCAGTGTCTTACCTCTGGGCCCCAATGCACTGGGCAGCACTGCTAGTGTCCCAGAAGCATTCAGCGGACACTGCTGGATCACTCTGCCTGCCACCCAAGTCAAGCAATCCCACCTTGTGCAGTCACAGTAAAGACAACATACAACCATTTATGCTATACAAGGAAATGCGCATCAGGCACACAATCACTGAATGTCATCCAAGTTTGCTAGACTTTGCATTACTGGAACAACAACAAAAGAAGGTTGCACAGCCTCTGCCAATGCCAGCATGCTTCTGCAGCTGCCTCGTGCTGCCTGATTGAGCTGCTGGCATTGCTGACATGCATGCTAGCGTTGGAGGGAAACAAGTGAATGCTACTGGATCACCAGCACTGCTGACCAGTTAGTTCCACTTGTCTCCTCCCAAAGCTGCCGTGCGTGTCAGCAATGCAGGCAGCTCAGTCAGACAGCATTATGCAGATGCAGAAGCAAACAAGGCCAGCAGCAATGCTCACTTCTCACGCCATATTCATTGGCCAGTACGCTGGTCTTCCAGTAGCATTCAGCTGAAGCTGCCATGTCATGACAGTGTGTCATGTCTGATCAGTGTGCCACCCAAGCTTGGGCTTCAGCAGTCCTGCCTTACGCTGCAATTCATGTCACAGCAACATGCATGTCAGACTTGATTTACATGTTCAAGGGACGTCCCTGGCAGTATGCAGGCAGACGTGTGAGCGTTGAGGGTGGTGTGGCAACCAAGAGCAAGGTTCTTTTGCCATGCCTTGTTGCTGTTTACCCAATGTTGTGCCAACCATTCATGATCATGTGGTGCAATTGTTGAAAGGTCAATGACCGGATAGCGACGGCTTAGCAAAGTCGTTGGACCAGAATGATTTGATAAAGCACGAAAGCTTGGTTGCCATAGTGATACAAATTACAAGATGGCTGCATTCATAGCCTCATAGAACAAGGCTATGCAGTGTAGTCCACCTTGGACTCAGTAATGCTAGCAAGCTGATCAGGCAACACATTGTAGTACAACTCTGTGCAGGCCTGCTCACACCCCTTGCAATCAATGCCCTCCCGAGAAACAGAGGGCTCAGTGCTGAGGAAACTCTTGCATTAGTGCCTTGGCAATGCTATGCGCGACGCACATCATATCATGCATGTGACATGATGAGTGTTGGGCATGGTATTGCCAAGGCAATGACGTAAGTTTTGTGCAGGACTGTCTGACAAGGTATGTCAATTACTCATTTTAAGCTGTTCGTATGCTTGTGCAAGCCCAACATCCAGGTTTTGAACAGCTGGAAAGATGTCAAGCCCCTAAGCAACATTAGCAGAGCTAGCAGCAGCATAGCAGCTGGCAGGCTGAGCAACATGACTCAGCTGGTGACTCATGCTGCGACAGCCAGGACTCGCTAGCTGAAGCTCGCAGAGCACTTGATGGCCACCCAGTTTGAAGCTCACTGCAACAGGTCGGTCATGCCGTCAGTCCTTTGCAATGCAGTCACGGTGAAGGCAGCATACAAAAGTGTATGCTATACAGTGTTGTTCAGGGCAGCCAGAGGCACATAATGTCATCCAGGTTTGACAGACTTTTCAAAAATACAACAATAACAAAAGCAGGTTGCACAGCCTCTGCCACTGCAACATGCTTCTGCAGCTGTGCTGTGCTGCCTCGTTGAGATGGTTGTATTGCTGACATGCATGCTGACATTGGAGAGCCATAGCTGAATGCTGCTGGAACACCACCACTGATGCCCAGTTGTATCTTGCTGTACCTTTTCAAAGCTAGCATGCCCGTCAGCAATACAAGCAGCTCACTGCGTTTTTTCTTGTTTTTGCTGGTTTGTTTCATAACTATTCAGTGGTTATTTACCTATTTTTGATCAGACAGCACAATGCACAACTGCAGAAGCACCAAGGCCAGCAGCAGTGACTGACCTTCGATCCCCAGACTCACTGGGCAGCAGTGCTGGTCTTCCAATAGCACTCAGCTGATGCTAATGCATCAGTGTCCCTGCCACCCACGCTTCAGCACTACTGCCTTATGCTGCAATGTGTCCAGTCATGCAAAACAACACATTGCTCTTCAAAGCAACATGATGTTACTTCATGACCGAATGACGTATCGTCATGTCGCTCTGAGGAGCAATATATTGTTCTGCATGACTGAAGGACATTTTTGCCTGCTTTGATAAAAAGCATCCAATGCAATCAGACGTGTGAGCATTGAAATTGTCGCTGCATTGCGCAACCAGAGCACCGTTGTCACATGCAAGTCAGAATAGCCAAGACAGACATCATGATCACCGGTGATGACACACACACACACACACACACCATTTGCACATGTACAAACTAGGCTTTGGGGCAAGTAGAAAATGTCAAGTGCTAAACCCTAAAGACACAAGCAGCCATCTTCCCCCTCCTCAGCCCCCTTCCAACCAATAGGAAGGACCAGCCAGCCAACCCCCAGCCCAGATGCTACCTGTTTGTATACTAATCCAAAACATGAACGGTTTGTCCACTGTCAAAACCAGTATCCACAGCACATGGCAGCGCATCAGCCAATACGACATAGCCCTCATTTCAGAGACCCAAGTTGTGCACAGCGTCCAGCATGACATCAGAAGCCACCACTTGTTCAGCATTCCAGCCTCAGCTCCTAACAGGCGCGGTGAAGGTCTAATCATTGCTGTCAGCAAGCAGCTTCCATATTCAGCTTCACAATGGCACAAGGACACAGTCAACCATGTCATTTGGGTCACTCTCATATCCCCTTCAGCTCAGCTTCCCCCCCTCACCATAGGCATCTGTTACATCCCGCCCATCACCTCCCACCAAATGGCCCTTAGCTCAGTCAAAGACAGATTTGACACCCTCACCAGGCACATCAGAGCAGCAGTAGCAGCAGCAGCAGCTGCTGCAACACCTGCACACGTCATGGTAGCAGGGGACTTCAATGCCAAAGTGGGCAACCTCCCAGATGCCTGGGTCTCCACCTTCAATGAAGACATCCCAGCACGCCAGTCACAGAACCAGAGCGCCAATGCTCTTGGCCCACACCTGATGCAACTTTGCAAAGACACCTCCATGGTCTTGTGCACGGGCAGGACCCCCCTGGATACCCCAGCCGCCCCCAGCTACCCAGGGGCAACTCGCGACTTGACCACGCTCTGGTCAGTCCCAGCCTCTTTCCATTAATCCACAGCTGCGGCATCTCTTCCCCAACTCAAGACTCAGACCACTGCCCCCTTGTCATGAACCTCCACCTGCCCTTCACGCCTCCATCCACGCCTTCCACACACAGCATTCACTCAGGCACACCTGTGACCAGGTGGGTTTGGGACTCAACCAAGCGGCCAGCCTATGCCAACAGCTTGCAGTCCCCAGCATGCGATCAGCTTCTACAGCACAGCATCCACTTATCCTCAATGCATCAGCTCAACCAAGCTGACAACGCCTTCACGTCAGCTCGGACCTCAGCATCCCGCTCAGCAGGCTTCCGTCAAAAGAAGCCAGCACCCAGCAACAACACTCCCACTCAGCATCAGCGCCCGGCTTACTGGGACCAAGCATGCCGCTCCTTACATTGTCAGTGGCGCAGAGCGGAAAGGCGCAAGCCAGGCGCACCCTCTACCATTGCCCTTCTAGCACAGCTCCAGGCCATGCTCACAGCCAGAAAGCGAAGCTTCAGCAACAAGCACATATTCACCTTTGCCAATTTGTACAAAACAGACCCCCGCAAGTTCTTCCAACAGACGCGCGCGCCTCAGTCATCACTGCCTTCTGAGCTGACCACACCATCAGCCTGGAACCCACTCATAAGCTCACCTCCCCCCCAGCACAGACCGCCACCCACATGCCACCCCTGCACCAGCCACAGCCACCCCCTGCAAATACACTCAACACACCCATCACAGCTGAAGAAATCAGCCTCGGCTTACAGCGGCTTCACAATGGCAGAGCAGGCGCCCTGCAAGGCTATTCATCTGAGTTCCTCAGATATGCCAAACCCCTTCCCACACCAGAGTCCCCAGCTCCGCCCAACCTCATCATTCCCTGCATACAGGCCATGTTCAATGAAGCTTACAGCTCAGGCAAGGTACCCATCCAATGGCAGACTGCTCTCATCACCCCCATCTTCAAACATGGGGACGCTTCAGACCCCGCCAATTACAGACCAATTGCAGTTGGGGAGCCCTTGTGCAGGCTATATGCAAATATTCTCAACCGCCGGCTGACTCAGTACACAGAGCAGCAGCAGCTTCGCACACACACACAAGCTGGATATCGATCTCACCTCAGTACTGTTCA
>JAABUP010006100.1_pt1 | contig 17566 bp, 19 predicted proteins | sample 5559201 | NCBI WGS metagenome assembly JAABUP01 (sample SAMN10711887, study PRJNA513373) | rock metagenome | isolation source: Antarctica rocks | place: Antarctica
CTTTCCTTGCTTGCCTGGAACTGCCCCTCCAGGGCTGCCAGGTGCTGCCTCCACTTCAGGGCTTCTTCCAGCTGAGTGCTCCTCTGGAGCTCAGCCACTTGAGCTGTGTGCTGTGAGAAGACCAGTGTGAGCTGCCGTTGATGCTCAGCCTAAACAGCATCACAAAGCTGGCACACATGCAAGGTCAGCTGCAAGAAGTGTGCTTGTTCTAGTTGACTCAGGCTGTGGGGTGTCCACATTCCTGGATCCTGCTATGGCATACTACCAGTGAAAGTTTGAGCCCAGTGCATTTGCAATGTTTGATGCAGCAGCGAAGACCAGTGCTGGTCCAACAGTCCAGAATGTGAACTGCATGCCTGCTTAATGCTGAGAGAACTGTGTCTTGGTAGTGGAGCCCTACCAGATAGTGGACACATGCAAGAAAGAGGTACAGGCATGATGTGTCAGCCTATTGGCATGGCTTGCCTGAAGGCGAGCTGACTGCTCCACTGCTTCGGTATGAGCCCTCTGCACCAAAGTGATTGCCACCTCAGCAGCGCATGCTCGCTGCTCAGCCTGCTTCACAGCCTGAGACAGCTTCTCATGCTCAGCAGGCTGAGCAACAGCTCCTGGGGCTGCTTGTTGACTGGCCTGCTGTGTCAGTGGCTGCTTGTCTGGCACCAGATATGCTTGATGCACTGCCTGCTGCTGCTGCTGCTTTGCTTCAGAGAATGGAGGCCTTGGTTGCTGCTGCACCTGCAAGCATTGCAGATTTGCCTGTAGCAAGGGAAGCTTGGCTGGACAACTTGGCAGTGCACAGCCAAGCAGTAACAGGGGCTTGGGCACAGACACCAGAAGCCGAGGTTGTATCCTGCAGTCAGGCGGGCAGGTGGCTTGGTTTACATTGTGGAACATGGCTTTGGAAAACAGACCTGACAAAACCCCAAGACAGGTGAGATGCAGAACTCTCCCGGGACACTAAACTCACAGTCAAAGACAATGTGAACAGAGGATAGCACCTTTGTTGCATGGCGGGAAGCATGGCAGAACTTGTCATGACACTGAGCATGATGTGTACCTTGTGTACAGCTGCTTCAGCCTGCAGCTTTGCTATCTGCGATTGCAGCTGCTCAACCAGGGCACTCTGCTCTGCCAGGTCCTCCTGCAGCTTCTTCTTTGCTGCTGCATTCCTCTTCTTGGTGTGCTGGTGTGAATTGGCAGACATTGGCCCCAAGGGCTGCCTGCCAGCCTTGCCAGGGCTGCTGGAAGCAGCCTTGCTGGTTGCCTCCTGTAGTAGTGACAAGACCAGTTTGGCCTGATTTCATGGATTTGATCACTCACTCATCAAGCATATGTTTTCCTCTAGAGTGAGGTACGTACAGCCCTCAATAGCTTCCTGTATGAGGTCATTTTCATTTTATAACTTACAGTCTGGGGTGTGGAGCCAGTAGTGACTCATCAGACATCCTGGCTTGAAAGCACAGGTGTATGTGGTGTGCAACAAAACCAAGCTGGTGGGAGTTCTGTTCGAAAAAGAGCCTAATGTCCCGTTGTTGGTAGTTTGGACCGATTAACGAAAAGTGCTGACCTCTAATGATGCTGTAAAAAGGGCAGTCAAAAAGGAAATGTTGCTCATCTTCAACTGCTTGCATAGAGCAGTGGCGACAAACACGTTGTTCTCTAGGTGGTTTGGGTCTCAACCATCTGTCAGTCTCAACCCTCAGTGAGTGAGCACCTAACGTGAACTTGATGAGTGAAAACAATGGAGCACTGGGTCTAATGTCCCGAAGGTAAGAAGCCATGACATTGGAGTCAAAAAACATGTTGTCCATGAAAAAGCTGACCTTTGTAGCTGAAGACTGGCAGATACCATGGTACCACTTGTCTCTTAGATGTTGCTCAGCATTGACCATTGAAAAAGTCCCCTCTGCTAACACACCTTCAAACCTATGTTGGCTCAGCCAAAGGGACAGTTTTTGCCACCAAAGAGTGTTCACAGATGAGGCGTGGTTAAAAGCCTTCTTAACCAGCCTGTCAGAAGGTAACTCGCTGATCCTGCTAACATACTTCAGTAACATTTTTTGCCAATACAATTGCAATGGGACTCTTCCTAATTCACATAAAACAACGCCATCCGGAACAGACTTGCGCACATGTAATGTGCGTTTCATGAAATGATTGTGCACAGTGTTCATTTGCGAAAACAGGGAGGACCTTTCCAGACACCAAACTTCACAACTGTAGGTCTGTTTGGGCAGTCAGCTCACCAGATCATTGTGTGCTCAACGTATGGCTACAAACATGTGTCCCAAACAGGTGCTGTGCTTAATGTGCAAATTGCAGGTCAGTGCTTTCTCTTGGCAGTGCTGCAGTGGAGAACATCTCATAAGCCTCAACCAGAGCTGCACAGGGTTCTTTGCGATACGAGGCAGGTGAGGAACAGCTGTGGAAGGGAATGGTCAATACAGTGCATGTGCATCTATCCAAGACACAATCAGGCTGCAGAACTTGTGCAGCAGAAAGGATGGCCATTCAGCAAATAAAAAACATGAGGCCACAGATGGGGCAAAGGGCCAAGCCTGGCGTTGGTGTGGGGCCAGCCAGTGTGGGAGGGCTGCCATGTAGCAGCAAGCGATCACCTGCAGCTGGTTCTCCAGAGAGCGTAGTTTGTGGTGGTAATGGCTTCGCACCTCCTCCAGCTGGCCCTCCAGCTCCCTTACCCGCCCGCCCCTGTTCTCCTGGCCCCCACCCCTGCACATTCTCATGATTGAGACAGCATGGGCAGCAGTCCCATGATTGAGATAGCATGTGCAGCAACTGTACACTCGTCAGGCTGCTGGACATTTGCAGCTTGCAGGCTTGGACTGGCAGCGCGCGTGGTGACGCTGCCTTGTTCTAGCTGAGCAGCACATGCACATGACAGCCAGCCGACTTGCTGTGAGACTGTCTTGCTTTTCAGGCCGAAAGTCCACCAACTACGCTGACGAGAAGCATCAGAAGGCATTTGCTGCCAGATGCATGACAACACCAGCGCTACTTCTGGGTGCATGCAATACCTTCCTGTCCTGAAGTCTGGTGCATGCAATACCTTCCTGTCCTGAAGAAGCTGGCACACGATTGAAGATTCAACGACGAGCATGGAGACATCAACCAGAACTCACTGCAAGGGTTTGCGGGCCTGGAACTGCAGTTTGAGGCGCTCATGCTGCTGCCGCAGAGAGCACAGCTCCTGTTCCATCTCCTCATCCTTGCGCACCAACGCGGCCTGCAGGCACTCACATCTCCCATGCCCACCTGTCTCTCCAACCTTAAGGCTGCTGCCTTCAACTCAGACCATGAATGTCTGTGTCATGACTAATCATTGCGAGGCTGTCATGACTTGACTGTCTGATGAGCAGTCAGTGGGGCAAGAAATATGGCTCAAGCTGCAATTTGAAACCAAGGGACAGAGTCAGGAGGTGTGGGGCGCACCTGGAGCGACTTGAGCTTGGTCTGCAAGTCTGAGACCAGTGCAGACTCCTGTGAGCTGGGCTTGGCAGCTGCTATCAGCGTTGGCAAGCTGTCCGGATGCCTGGACTTCAACGCAGCCTGCACCGGCAAATGTGCCTTTGTCAATGTGTCAATGTGCCTTTGTCAAACTTGCCCCACATGCTGGGACAGCTCCCATGGCAGTGGCTCAAGTGGCTTCAAGTTCAGATGAACAGCCCATGAGAGACAGATGAAATGCACACACACAGATGTTTGGAGCACAGCACAGCACAGCACGGCCCAGCACGGCATAGCATAGCACAGCACAGCACGGCATAGCATAGCATAGCAATCAACACCTTAAGATTCTCCACATCAGCCTCAAGCTCCTTGATTTGCTTCTTGTCATTCTTGAGGCTCTTGTTGCTGACAGGTCCAGGCTGCTTGCTGAGGCGCTCCTCCAGAGCAGCAATCACATCAGCCTGCTCCTTGATCACATTGCTGTTCTTGTTCACCAAGTCCTGATTTTCTGCATACCTGCAGACAGATGTGCCCTGAGTTGACGGTTGGTAGACATGCCCTGAGTTGACATTGGCGGACATGCCTCGTCACACCAGGCACACCCAAATTGGCTTGGTATACAATGGACATGTCATTGTCACGATCCCTTTGGGCATTAGACTAGCAGCGCTAGCTGTCAGTGCGGCTGTGACATGGACAACTCTGCAGAGTCGTGCACAACTTCACGATTTACAAGACATGACAGCAGCATCTCTCCAGCGTTTGTGTCCTTTACAAGCCCAAGTACATGACAGGTGTGCACTTACAGATGAGTCACTGCTCTTGCTTCAGCCAAATTTGGCTTGGCCTAGACTCTGCAAGAGCTGTAGCAGCATGATGCTGGTGGAACTAAGACCCTGCTCCATGGGATGCCAAATGATCCAGACAAAGCAGGACTGCTTACCAGGTGAGCTTGCGCTGAAGCTCTGCCGCCATGTGATCATGCTGACGCTGCATGTCTGACATCTGACCCCTCACTTGTGCCAGCAAGGCATCCTTCTCTACCTGGACTTGTTTCACCACACAGTCCTCAGCCTGCAACACATCACCCGATGCATCAACTGCACATCGTTCAAGATGCAAGAGGTTGGCACTGTGCTTGCAGGATTGCCACCTGAGTTTTGCATTGCAAGGGATGGCAGAAAAAGGCATGGCAGAATGGCTGGACAGAAGACACATCCACCTCTCTCAAGCCAGCAAAAGTAGATCAGGGGCAAGATGCAAACTCTGGACATCTGTTGTCAGGTGCCAATCAGCATGGAAAAAGCAAGACAGATAATGACGGAGAGTCAGCATGTTAGACCCCCTTACAAATGCAATCATGCGGCTCCATATACTACTGCCACGCATGTCTGCCGCTATTGTCACTCACCATAACAGTACAGCTTTAATCAAATGTACTCTAGGACGGGCAAACAATACTCTCATTGTGTCGCACAAGCACAAACCCAGATTGTACTGCATGACATGAAAGCAATGCTGAAACCTGTCTGCAATGCAGTTACTGCTGTTGGAGTCACAGGTGCTGAAGCCCTAAAGCACACCTCCATTTTGTTGAGATCCAGCCCCGCAAACTTTGCCTCCAGCTCCTTCTTGTCACGCCTCACCTGCTGCACCTCATCTCGCAGCTCGGCCTCACGCTGAGCTGCCTGCTCGCGAGCAGAGTCCAGCTGAGACTGCAGCTTCAGGACGGCTGTCAGCTTGTCAGCCTCTTCTGTTTTGGATTGAACGCCTTGCTCCTGCCAAGGAAAGAAGGCGTTCAGATGCATTTGCAATTCCTCCTTGGAGACACAACAACTCATCGAGCGTATACAGTCCTCTCACAGAGCTATTGATGACTACAAGTCGACCATGCGCTGTAGAGAAAAAGCCTAACAGGATGCAGCATGAAGAACATTTTGTCATGCAGTAAATGGCACAGAGGCATGCAGTGAACAACACAGAGTGATTGTAGACCTTTTTAATTTGCAGTACCAGAACGCAACAGGCAGCTGGGACGCAATGCGCAATCAGTACAATGCCGTCCTCTGCGGCAATCTACAACCCATATGCAAGAAGAAACAGTGTGCAAGGGGGTTTTGCAGCACATGGGACAAGGCAGCAAACAAGGATGGGTCACCTGCACTTGTGCTAGCATGCGCTGCAACCTGACATTGTCTTCAGCAAGTTGGTCCAGGGCATGAGCATGCTCGAGCTTGAGTCTCTTGATCTGCTGTACAGCAGCCTCATTCTCTGTCTGCAGTGCACATCCACCTGCTCAGCAACTGCCTTCCATTGGTCTTGAGCCCCTCAACCTATGGTGCCTTCTGTTGTACTGCACACCTTGCTTTGCGTTGACGGTTGAGATCTGACTGCAGATCATGCCTTCATTTGAATACTGCAAACGAGTGTGATAACTTGCTTGACCAGCTAGGCAGCTGTTGTGAGAGTCACATGCAGCTTCAGCTGATAGATGGAAAACCTGAACCTAACATGGGGGGCAAACTGCTTCTTTGCATGAGTCAACATGGATATGGAGGATGAGCAGCCACAACAGATAGGTGGACAAAGCCTTCTGGTTGGCTACACAATGCCGCACTAGCTGTCAAGGCAGCATCAGGCAGAGACTCCTGCGCAGACCAGGTGTCCAGCCGCATTTATGACTGCTGCCTGTCAGACCTGCCTTCCTCCACCAATGCTGATCAAGCTTTCCCAGCTACACTAACAGGTTGACTGGCAATGGGACAACTGTGGAGCAGACTCTGGGGTTGTTTGATGTACAGCAATTGAATGTAGCTGAATGGCACTATCTGCAGAAATGGATGTCGGGATGACCTGGTAGCCCTGAATCAGGTTCTCCTGTTCCTGCATGTCTCGCCTCAGGGTGCGCACTTCTGCTTCACTCAAGGTGACCTGGCTTGCACCTGACAGCTTGGTCTTGGGATCAAGCCCCTCCAGGGACTGCAGCAACAATATAGTCATGTGATCACATTTCATGTCACAAACTGTGTTGATCATGTCTTGACCAAGTCTGCGCTTGTGTGAGGCCAACAAGCAAGAGCCAGCACTCTGCAATCATGTCTCTGTTGTCATGTCTCTGAGTGTGTTGAGTCCTCTGTATGTGCTGCATTACGGCTTGCGCTGCAACTTATATCAACTTTGCTTTTCAATCAACCCCTATGACTTCAGAGGTAGCTCCATTGAAGGCGTGCTGTGCAATTGGAGCTACTCTTCTGACACATTGTCTTTCAACACATCTGCTGTGTAACGACAAGCACATTGAATGCTTTGCATGCAACACTGTCCCAAGACCAATGCAAGCTCACCTGCAACCTGGTCTGCGCCAAATTGAGCTGTATTTGCTTCTCTCTAAGCCGGGTGTCGTACTGCTCACGTATCCTCCTCTCACCTGCTGCTGCTTCCTTCTTGTGGCTGGCAAGCAGGGCGTGGGCAACTTGGCGAGCTTGCACCTCCACCTGCTCATTTGCATCTTCAATGATGTGCAGCAGGACAAGGGAACTGTTGACTCACATCACGAAGTTGATGCTAGAGGTGCAGTGCCGATATGCATTCACAACTTGAATGTCAATGTTGCCACTGGTGGCTTCTCACAGCGTCATCTGCATCTTTGCTGTGAGATTGCCTGCACCCCCTTACTGCTCACTCAACTGTCTCAAATGCGCTATGACAAATGGGCTCATGCCTTCATAACAACATAGTATCACAACCAAATTTGCCCTGTCAAGCCCAGTGTGGCAGCGTGACTGCACCTGCAGCTTTGCTCTTAGAGTATCCATTTGCTTTTGCAGGTCCGTGAATTTGCCAGGGGACACGCCTTTGTCTCTGCCAGGCGTTGGTGTCTGCCTGCTGCTTGAGGGGCCCTTTGCCTGAAAGGCAGTCAAGCCCATGTTCCCACTGGGCAAGGGGGACTGCCTCGAGCTAGGGCTGCCCTTTGGCTGAGTGAGCCTGGACTCCTGAGGGCTGGTCCCCAAGCTCAGTTCCTTCTCAGATCCTACGTGCAATTTGACAGGTGATAGCTTTTCCGGCGAAAGTTGCATGTCAATGCATGTCATGCCTGGTCTGATTTGCAAGCTGCATTGTGTCATGCTGCATCGTCAGCTCGGTTGCAGGCCCAGCTGCTTGATGCAGCTGCTCACTCACTCAATGCACATGGTGTCTCAGATGACAGATGCACCGTGCAAGGCCTATGCCAATGTAGCTTTTACACCAGCTGATGCGCATATCTGCAGCATAGCATGCACATGAGTGACCATGGTCACCAAGGCACAATCATGTACATGCATGATGTCGGCAAGATGTATGGAACTGGATTAGTGCACAGTCATGATGAATAACAAACAAGCATACACAACAGTGCAGTGTTTCTGTATGCATAACCTGAGAACAAGTCATGGTAGGCGCTGCCTACCTGTCTGTTGTTCAAAACATTGCAATCACACAGGCTCATACCTGCAGATAGTGGCGGTACATTGCTGTGACTGCCAACAGGGTCCACAAATGGCAGCGTTTGGAAGGAGCTCTGTGGCTGCTCAGACCAGCTGAACCCAGTTTTGCTGCCTAAAGCACGCTCATCCTGTCTTCTTGCCAAGCCATCCTTTGCTACCAGGCCAACACCAGGTGACGGTGCTGCTGTTGTGGAGGTACTGGCTAATGCAGGGAAGTGATCTCTAGCCAGTGCAGGGAATGAAGCAGATGCAGGCGCCTTTGAGACTGCTAGTGACATTGCCTTGAGATCATCTTTGTCCGTGACAGTGTCTGCTGCAGCCGATGCAGCTTCTGCTGTTGCAGCTGCCTTGTTTAGCTGTGGTGCATCATGGCCTGCATCTGATGGAGCTGAGGCCGAAGCTGCAAGCCCAGCCAAGACCTGTGGGCTTGCCAGGTATACCTTCTCCATCACCTGCTGCTTGCCTTCAGTGTCGGCTGCAGTCAGGACAAAGTCTGGTGAGCCCTTTGCTCCATCAGCCTGAAGGCCAGCAGCTGCAGGCACTGCCACATTGGATAGGGATGTCGCACGTGCTTCAGAAAGTGAAGCTAGTTGATCGTGCAAAGTATCTGGAGCAAAAGCTGGTTGATGCGCTGCAGATTGCTGCGTGAAGGGCTCGCTAGCGCAACTTCTGCTAAATCCTGCGTTCAGTGACTGTCTGTTGCTACTGTCTGAGCTAGCTGCTGTGGAGCAGGCAGGCAGCCCGGTTCCTGCACCTATGTCACTATGCAGTGTGGCTGCCTGCATGCCTGCTTCTGTAACAGCTGAACTCATGCGAGCAGTGCTGGTGGTCGACTGAACATCAGGCCATTGCTGGTGAGTTTGGCCGCCATTGCTTGCAGAGACATCTTGCTTTGCGACACCTGCTGCTACAGTGGCAGCAGAAGCAGCAAGCTGAGCTGCAGAAGATGTGGCAGAGGATGTTGGTGCTACTGCAGCAGACACATATTCCTAGCATATTGCACAGCCCCCGTTCTGACAACATCTGCTCAGGCACAAGACGCTTCACAGTGCTCTTGGTGCCCCAGTATATGTGCAGCCTGTGGACTTGCCATGCACTCTTTGAAATGATCAAATGATCAGTCTGTGAAATACTATGGTGCATGCAATTCAATCTGTAGATAGTGCCACAGCTCAGAAAATCAGATGGTGACATGGATACCTTGATGCCTATTGATGTGTTTGAAAGGAGTTTTGTCTGGGCTGCTACTACTCTCTGGGTCAAAGCTGCTGCTGTTCAGCTGATTTAGCAGGGCATAATCAATTGGCTCGCCAGAATGTGAGGCCTGCCATTGTGCTTCCAGCTGTTCAAAGAACTGTTCCTTGTGAGCCCTCTCGCTCTCAGAGTCAGACGCCATGCTGGTTGCTGCCTGTATGATGACACTGAGATGGCTCAAGTAAAAGTTAATACTCCACAGGTGCTCCACAGGTGAGAACAGACAGCACTGGCCTTTGAGCTGTGCTAAATATCAGTTATGCAAAGACAATAAGCAAGTTTGCACACAAGAATCCCCCTTTGAAAGCATTGCTGTGCCGTAACTACAGATGCAAATGATGATAGAAGGCAACATACCTGGCCGCTGCTGCCATGCAGCAGGACTCCATGAGCAGGATCTGCAGCATCCAGTACCTGTTGTGTTGCATCAATAAAAAGCCCTGGAGGCTGCACACTGCAACCATCCCGGCTACAATACCTTCATGTGAGGCTTACCTGCTTGCTTAGCAGATACAAACGAGCCTGGCGCCCCAAAATGGAGCATGCGCTGTGTGCTGCTTGCAGCAGAGGACAGCTGTTGCTTGGTTGTGTTGGGGCTAGGTGCTGCGGTGCACATACAGGTTCATTTTGTTGCAGTACATACATGCAGCTGACTGTGCGCACAAGTGTGCCACTGCATCATTTGCAGTCTTTCATACTGGACAACAGGGCCAGTTTAAGTACCTAAAGGCAAGTCACTGATGAAAGGCTTCATTTGCATTGGGCTCTCCATAAGGAGTGGAGACGTCCCCTGCAGAGCAGACAAAGTTGACGGCCTGGCAAATTGATCTGTCGCGTATGCAATGTTGCATACGCAGGTTGTAAGGTAGACACAGCTCATATATGTAGACTTTGCGGACCTGTGGAGAAGGCTTGACCGGTGGAGAAGACTTGACCGTGCCCTCATACGACTCAAAGACGTCAGAGTAAGCCTGATCTGCGCCACTGATCTCAGACATGCTGTTGTAGCTGCGCGCTTGGGGCAAAACAGTGATTTGATCTATGCAAGATCGTGACACGGTTCTGCTGGTTCGCCGACCTCCATGTCCTAGCTTCGCAGCGGTTTACTGGATTACTCCAATATCTATTTGCGCCCGTGCCAGTGTGAATTCAGAATTGCCCAGGGGCCTTGCGGCCGTTGTCAGTCCTGAGCAAATCATGAATGCACCTCTGTGTTAGCGTTGACCTCAGATCAATGCTTTCTCCTTGCATTGGTGTGGCAAAAGAGGTCTCGAGCTCTTGCATGTGGCATCCCAGCAATTCAGAACTCCGTCATGTAGTCGTAAGGCATGCATCTACTAGTTATAACTGATTAGGCTGCTGTGAATACAAGCATCAAGGGACTGGCGTGCACTTTGTCATTCTGATCAGCAATCTGCTTAGACCTGCTCATTCATTAATTCAAGCTCCACAAGAAGCTGCTGCAGCTGTCTTTGCAAAGACTTGTCCAAAGCAACTGCCAAACTCAAGAAGCATACAAGTATTACGCCCAATCGCAAAAATCGTTTGTACTTGTCTTTTGCCTTCACAGATTCTGAAGCATCCTCTGGCTTGCCAAAGACCAGGGACGTCACCCCCAGGATATATATGGCCAGTACTGTGCATGTGAGACAGCACACATTGTATGGCATGCTGAAGTCAGGAGTCGGCAGGGGAACCAAAACACCTGTTGTGTATATGTGGCTGCCTTTGTAAGAGGCCAGATGCCGCAGGATGTTGTGGTCAGCAAGGGTATCTCTTTGTGGAGCTACATGGGCACGGTGAGTTACCATCCATGGATCCTGCACCGTGACCAAGTCAATGGTTGATCAATGATCAGGTCTGAGCATTGACATTCTGGCTTCTCAACACAATGCCTTGATTGCTTTGCAAAGCAGTGGGCAGACAGGAGCTTTGAGTCAAGCTTTTTGGCACAACTTGACTATCATGTCAGGATAGCAGCTGCCAAGACATGTCATCAGCAGTTTGCTGCAGTGTCACGTATGTGTACCAGCACAGCTTCAGCATCAGGCTTTACAAACAGGAAATAATGCCCTGGTAGCACCTTTGCCAATGCAGCACAATGCTCTTTGCCAAGATATGCAGCATAGATAGCAAAGATGACCTGATGTTCAGCTTTTGCGTCCAGGAAAGTAAAGAGCGCGGCGGGGACATCAAACCCCCTGTGCGCATCTGGCGGGTGATCAAACACCGTCAGGAAGGCTTTCTGGAAGTCGATTGTCAAAAGAGCCGTAGCTGTTGCAGCTGGCAGGCGAAGACAAAGCTCCAGCAGAGCTATGGTGCCTGGTCCCTCTGCAGGCTGTAAATGGTGCGCCAGCAGCACATCATCCAGTTTAGCATCCTGCACATCAAAACCTTTACACCAGCAGTGACTGCATGAGCCATGGGGCTGTGCCTGCTTGTGCTTGCAGCAATTTCATGTAGCTGACAAGTGCAAGGTGGCAGTAAAGTGTCTCAGGCTTGTCTGGTTAGACTATTTTGTCTAGTATGAAAGGTTCAGGTGTGATGCGTAGCATCCAAATGTAACATTTGTTGAGTCAGATGCAAGTAGGGCTAACACCAGACCAAGAACAGGTGCTCAGGCAGAGCAGCAGAGGGCTCTTCCTGTACATCTTAGTCTGCAGGCTGCATGCAACTCATGAGCATGCTGTTCATACTAGTTGTACCACTGCTACAGCATAAGCTGCTGAGGGGCGGCTGAGCTGCAAACAACTGTTGTGCATGGGGCAGTTTGGTTGTCTGAACGTGTTACGACAGTGCCCAGGTATTTGTTTTGTTGCAAAAGGCTAGACACAGTCAATGCAAATCTATGCCATGCTTGCTGCAACATAAAGAAGACTACAGGTACAAGCCTGACCTGATCATCCACCCGAAAGTGCATGGTATGGTAGAGGAGCCTGAAGTACCAGGGCACCATCTGGAAAATGCAAAAGCGCAGTGATTGATACTCTTGTCCAGTGGCGTTCTTCTGGGTGCTGTGCTCCATGTCGCTCGTCAGCAGGCTAGCTTTGGCTGTCTCATGTAGATGCAGCTGCAGCACTAAAGTGCCTCGGTCTCCAAACCTGCCAGCCACAGACTGCTGCACCTGAATGCATCACTTGCCTAATCACTCCAGCATGTGCTTTTGTAAAGGACAGTGTGCAAGATGGATTTCTGATGCTACTGTCAGACTCTCAATCAGCAATGCAAAACCACAAATGCCTTGCTGTTGGGCAGTCAAGGAAACACATGGGTGCATTGACAATGACAGGAGGTGGCATCTATGCATCAACAGCCTGCAGCTGCATGCCGCTTATGCATGATGGAATTCAGCTGGAGGACAGTGAACCTTGGTGACAGGGACAAGGCATTGGACTGGTCAAGCAGAGGCAAGCACAGGTCCACCATGGGTCATCAGTCTCTGCTGTAACAGATAACAGGGTGACTCACAAGCACATGGACACACAGGCATTGGACTTTTAGCTCATGACATATCATGTGACACTGAGGCAGACCGGCTGCCTGACCTGCACAGGGGGAGTCTGCACCTGCCAGTCCACTGGCTGCTGGTGCCAAGTGAGGGATGGCTGCAAGCACTGCTCACTTGGCATGCCTAGCTGCTCTGCTTGCTTGGAGGCAGTCACATTGTATAGTAAGAACACTGATGAAGAGGAGCTGATCACTGTGTCTGGAGCTGGCGATGCAGAGTACAAGCTGTTGCTGAAAGCTTGTAGGTCTGACGCATTCTGGGGCAAGTCAGCTTTGGCCAGGAGGGACTTTGGCATGTTGAAGTAGACATGTGTGTGAGTGGCTTTGGAGCATGCGGCAACACCTGGAACATTGAAGAGGCACTGGAGGTCGATGTTCTGGTGCACAACCTTGCCAAAGTTGCTGAAGGTTGTCTGGATCTGGTCTTGAGTATGCAGCTGCTCAGGCCGCAAAACTAGAGTCAGGGTCTGAGTCAGTGTGGCTTCAAGTGCATGTGGGCTGTCATGGCTGGCATAGCCCTGTGCATCCTGCTGAGCATCTGGATCAGGCATGTCAGACTTGTTGTTTGCGCAGGTGTTGCTGCTGCCAGTATCTGCTGCACAAGAGCGATTGTGTGCCTGGCCATGCACTTGAAGGTGCACCCGCATGGCATGAAAGCTGGCACCATACAGTGTGGGCCTGTCCATGAGTTGTGTCAACCCCTGCCGGCCCTGACAGGGCAGCAGCTTCAGCCATGGTGTGAGGTTCTCAGTGCAGACTGCTTCTCTGGGCAGGCTGCCATAGAACCACTGGGTGGCCACTTCAGGATTGTGATCCCCAAATGCATGGACAGGCATGGACACCATGGCAGCATCTGCCTGTCAGCAGTTAGCGATCAGTATGCATCGTCTGGTGACAGCAAGATTGTGCTGAGACCCATCTTGACCTGACCCTGGATTTTGTGGTGTGAATTGCACTCACAGCAAAATGCTGACATGGTACAAATTGTGGTGATGCAAGCAATGTCAAGCCAAGATGTAGCGCATATATGACATGTGTACGCAGCATCACTGTCCTGTGCTAATGCTGCCATTACGCACAGGTGCAGGTGGGCTTACCAGGAAGTTAAGAGATGAGCAAAATAGACCACTGAGGGTGTGCGTGAGATTGCCCCAGGCATACTGCATTTCTTGCATATCTTGTATGTAAGGCAAGAACCTTGAGCGCAAAGTGGCCCCAGGCGGGGTGACTGGCAGCTGCGGTGGACCCCATCTATCGGCAAACTGCAGCAACACAGAAGGTCGGCGGTTCTGCAACCCATGACTGTACAGCTGCAGTGGTAGCATAGCTCATTGACATACCCAGCGCCCACGCACAAATGCCAGGTCTAGCTCTTGGACAGGGAGACTGGCGATCAAATGCCGAATTGCCTTGGGAAAGATGAGGTCATTTCTTGCAAGCTGAGACTGGAAGTGAAAATGAACCTGCATTCCACACGCTGGAGGTCACGGATGCAGTGATGCCGAAGCAGCGCTCAGACGGCTGTTCCTGCGCTGCAGAGGTAAAGATACCAGGGTGGTGCCGTCGCTGAGAGGCTGTACAAGCAGCTCCTCTGTAAATTTGGCCTGCAACCCCATTTGCAGTTATGCAGTCAGTATCGCAGCACTAGATGCTTTTATCACTGTCCTAGGACAAAGAGGTTTTGCCGACCTTGATCGCACAGGGACTGAGCAGGAGCAAGCGTAAGACAGCGCAGACTGTGACCTTCCCAACCATTCACCACGACAGAGTGATTGTTTTCTGGACCGGCTGTGACGGGTAGGATCGACTGCGACAACGGGTGCTGCAGTCGACTGATCTAACCGTTACTGTCGGTCACAGATACAGCCTGACCTGCAGCTGTTCTTAATGTCACAGGTAACGAGATTGTTTCTCCTTGGTGCCTCTGCGCAATACTCGCTGCAGCTAATCCGCGCGGCATTCTGACAGACTGAATTGTCAACATTGCAAGCTTCTACGGAGGCACGGAGCGCGTTTTGTTCTGCGAAGGCACGGGGTGGAGCCATGGAGCCACGTGAGCAGCACGTCTGCAGCAGAATCTGACAGACCAGAAAGGAGGTTGCCTTCACAAGCAGCCCCCTCAGGTCAGTGGGAACAGGTCTTGTCAAGGGTGTCTCGCTTGACGGACTGTAAAATGCAGGATCAGGACTTGGCTGATCAGGAAGCCAGGAAGAAGAAGGAGGTGAACGCTGTGCTCAGAAATTTTGAGCAAGAGGAAGGCGAGACTTCAGACTCTTTGAAAGAAAAGGTGGATGCAATGCTTGCTGAAAAGCTTGAGACGAATGTTGCTTGTGTCAGTGCTAAGCGCTTGCAGAAGGGGAGAAGCGATGCTGCACAGGGTATTGTGATAGTGCAGTTTGAGAAGAAGCAGCACAAGATCACGGTGTTCAAAGCCAGAGGCAAGCTTGCTGGCACCACCATTGGCCTGGATGATGACCTGACAATCCTGCAGCAGCAGCGCAAGAATGCAGCGTGGCCTGCCTTCAAAAACTTCAGGTCCAGAGGTGTCAAAACGCAGTGGCGGGCAGAAAAGCTATTTGTGAAGGAGGGGGACGAAGTGCTCAACCTCTAGGAAACAAGGGGGCAACTGGGGGTCCTCTCCTGTGTTCTGTTGAACATCAGGGGAGGTGTCAACAAACAAGCTGAGTCGTTAGCACACCTGTCATGTCATCATTTCATTTGTCTGACTGAGACCTGGTTGACTGAGGATGAAAGACCTGTTGCTTTTCCTGAGCATGAGTACTTTTCAGCATGTAGACCTGTACGTGATGGAAAAGGCCGCCACTCAGGAGGAGTTGGTGTGTTTGTGTCTAGTCGTGTCAAACAGCGTGTTGAATTTGTAAAAGCAGCTGCTGATGCCAGTTACCTCTGGCTGAAGCTCAAGGATGTTGTGCTTGGGTGTCCTGAAGTATACTTTTGTGTATGTTACATGCCGCAGAAACCGAGTTTCAATAAGATCAGACCTACTCCCACCACTCCGTATGATTATATGCAGAATGATGTTCTGGAGTACCAAGGCAAAGGTGCTCAGACCTTGACCTGCGGTGACTTCAATGCCAGGACTGCAGAGGAGCCAGACTTCCTGAGGATGGCCGATCTGCAGCCCTTCTTGCCTACTGCGCTGGATGAGGATGAGCTGCCTGACTATATACAGCAGAGGCGCAACAAGGACCTGCTTGCCCCGGGATCCCAGACATGGGGTCCCGAGCTACTGGGGTTCTGCCAACAGGCTGATCTCCTCATCCTGAATGGCAGGACCCTGGGGGATGAGTATGGGCAGTTCACTTTTAAGAATACCAAAGGCGACCGCAGCACCATTGACTACTTTGTTGCATCTGCAGAGTGCTTTTCAGCTGTAAAATCATTGCATGTACTGGATGAGGCTGCCCGCTACAACTCAGACCATAATCCCTTGCTTTTGCACCTTGCTTACAAAGCGCCTTGCAACACACACACTCACACCTCATCTGCAGCATCAGATGCCAGAATTAGATATGATGTTCAGAAGGCTGAAGCATATCAAGCGTGTCTTGCAACTGAGCTGCAGCAACATTTCATTCCACTCATTCAGCAAGAGCTTAACGTTGATGTCTTGTGTGACAGGCTTGAAGCATGCACGAGATTTGCAGCGCAAAACACTATGCCGCAAGCTTGTAAACGAAATTGTGCGCATTCACGCAAACATCAGCCGTGGTTTGATAGCAGTTGCAGAGAAGCCCTTGCTCTCAAAGAAGCTGTGTACAAGAACTCGCATAGCACTGCAGCAGAAAAAGATGTTGCTGAAAAGAAATTTCGATCTGTGACTGACAGGGTCAAGGAGACATGGACCCAAAAGCGCAATGTCGAGCTATGCGAGCTGTCTGCAAGAGATCCCAGCCAGTTCTGGAAGGCTTTCAAGGCACCTCAGAGCAATGTATGCCCAGTCGAGCTGAGCGCGCAGTTTGAGGCCTTCAGAGGCTTGATGGGAGCCGAGCCCCAGTCGGCTCCCCAGAGACCGGCTGACTCAGGTGTATCTACATCTTGCCCTGAGGATGCATGCCTCAATGCAGACATTACTGCTGATGAGCTGAGTCAGTGCATCAAGCGCTTGAAACGTGGCAAAAGTCCTGGCATAGATGGCATCCTTGCAGACATGATCAAAGATGGGGGTTATCTTGTGCAGCAGTGCTTGCTGTGGCTATTCAATTGCATGCTTGCCAGCCACTTCCCTGAACGTCTGTCTGTTGGGCTGATTACTGCGGTTTACAAGTCTGGTGACAAATTTGATATGGGCAATTATAGAGGCATCACAGTGGGTTCTGTGGTTGCTAAGCTGTTTGCAATGATACTAGAGCAGAGAATTGCATCTTGGGCTGAGGAGCATGCTGTCAAAGCCAAGGGGCAGGCAGGCTTCAGGAAAGACTTCCGCACGACCGACAACATATTCATTCTGAGGTCACTGATTGATAAACAGAAACAGTCTAGACAGAAAGGGAAAGCTGGCAAGTTGTACTGCTGCTTCGTGGACTTCAGGAAGGCGTTTGATACTGTACCTCGTGCTGTGCTGTGGCAGGTGCTGGAGGAACTTGGTGTCCATGGCAGAATCCTGGACATCATCAAGTCTCTGTATGCACACGACAGCGCAGCAGTGCGGTCATCACAAGGCATTTCTGCCATCTTCAGATGTCTCATGGGGGTGAAGCAAGGATGTCCGCTGAGTCCAACTCTGTTTGGTTTGTATGTTGATGGGCTGGAGAAACATTTGCTTGAAACTGCTGACATTGATGCGCCTACACTCATGGGAGTTATGGTGCCGCTGCTTTTGTATGCTGATG
>JAABUP010006102.1_pt1 | contig 17549 bp, 15 predicted proteins | sample 5559201 | NCBI WGS metagenome assembly JAABUP01 (sample SAMN10711887, study PRJNA513373) | rock metagenome | isolation source: Antarctica rocks | place: Antarctica
AAACGGCTTCGGTGCTCATGAGGTGCTCCCGTCGAAAGTGAGGTGACCTCACGATCTTCGGACGGGACGAGCACCGCCTCTACACGGCTGACGGGTGATGGCACCTACCGCGAGAGCGGTTTAGTCCATTGGCGCATCCTGGCCGATTGCGGACGGGCAGCTTTCGGAGGAGCAGCCGCGAGAAGCAGACAGCTGTGGTCAATCTTCGCCATTTGATTGTGATCAGGAGCTGCCTGTGGAAATGGCTGTGAAGCTCAGGTGCTGAACGCTGCCGCTCAAACAGATGTGCAAGGGAAAGCGGTGGTGGCGTTGGTCCGCGACCACGCGAACCGCGACATGCCGATTGCCGCGACGATCAGGACAGTGCCCGCAGCTCCTATCCAGGCGACGGAAGTCATTGTGATGACGACCGAGCCAAGCGCCGCTCCGAGAGAGAAGCCCAGATACATGAAGGAGGCATTCAGCGAGAGGATCACCGGGGTATTGGCTGAGCCAGCGACCTGGATCAACCTGACCTGCTGGGGCGGGAAGAACGCCCAGCCACTCAACCCCCATAGAGCAATGAGTGGCACGATCGGCACCAAGGCGTTGGGGGCCAGCAGCAGCGACGACAGAGTCAGGCCGCCGAAGGTCAGCGCCAGCAGCGGCAAGGCCACTCCCTGGGCAGCGCGGGCGCCGAAGCGGTCGTTCAAGACGCCGCCGAGCGTGATCCCTCCCAGGGCCGCCCCACCGAGCAACGTCAGAAGCAGGCCGACCGTGCCTCCGTCCAAGCTGGCCGCAGAAGCGAGGAAGGGCGAGACGTATGTGTAAACCTCATAGGCTCCGGCGCCCCAAAGTGTTGTCGTCACCAATGTGGGCAAGACGCCGGGCTGAACGACGACGGCGAGACGTGCCTTGAGTCCAGCAGGCGGGCTGGAAGCGATATCCCGCGGGAGCCGGACCGCGAGTGCGGCAAGCGCCACTGCCGTAAGTGCGGCGACCCCGAGGAAAGTCGCTCGCCAGCCGAAATGGGTGCCGACAAGGGCGCCGAGCGGGACGCCTATCGCGACCGCGAGGGTGATGCCGCCGTTGACGATCGCCAGCGCGCGGCCCCGGTGCGCCGGGGGGGCCAGCGAGCCAGCCATCGCATTGGCGTTGGGGACATACAGGCCTGCCGAAAGGGCGAGGAGAACGCGTGCCGCCGCGAGCCACCAGTATCCGGGCGCCGCTGCCGCGACGAGGTTGGCCACGCCGAACCCGGCAAGCGAAAGGAGCAGCAACCGGCGCCTGGGCCATGAGGCGGTGAGCGCAGTCAGGACCGGTGAGCTTACGGCGTAAACGAGGGAGAAGATCGTGACCAGCTGCCCTACTGCAGCCACGCTCTCACGCATGGAGGTGGCGATCGTCGGCAGGATCGCGGCGATCATGAAACCCTCCGTGCCGACGGCGAAGGTGCCGAGCGCGAGCGTCACGAGGGCACCTCGCCGAAAGGTCGGTGGCAGGGGCTCCGCCGTCTTGGTGGAAGGATCGGTTGTGAGAGCGTCAGAAGACGCAGGGCTATCTATAATTGCGCCGGTCTTGGGCATCTTCGGCCTCCTTCTAGGGAGCGCAGGAAAGGGCAGCACCGAGCTCCTGGAACGCGATGCTGCCGGGCACCTCCGGCAATGCTTGAACTTAGAAGCCCCGCAGATGGTCCAGGCTGTAAGACCAGGCAGCAGGTGCTTGGGTGCTGCGTGTTCCCCGGCGTTCCGGCGTTTCAGGAATCCAGGAACATTCTTGTGTGTTCGACGAATGTCTCTGGATACTGAAACAGGGACCCGTGATTTGCATCGGGATACAGGACCAGGGTGGCGTTCGGCAAGTTCTGTTGCAGGATGAAGGAATTGACGGTGTAGATGATCACATCGTTGCTTCCGTTCACGACGAGCGCCGGTTGCGCGATATCTTTCAGATAGTCGCGCGCTCCGGGCCTGGGCGCGCCATAGAGCGCCAACGCCGCGACCTGTGCGGGTGCGACCTTGTCGGTCACGGGCGGGTCGCGACCCTCCGTGCGCCGGTGGGTTCGGGCCAGGAAGGCCCGGCCAGACACCTGGCTCCGCTCGCTGGGAGTGAAATGCACGCGCAGCCAGAGCTGGTCGGGGTTGTCATAGGACGCGCCGAAGATGTCCTGCGCTTCCGGAGTCAGGGAAGCCATGCCCTCGCCCGCGCGGGGGCCGGTGCCGACTAGGACGATTTTTCTGACGAGGCTGGGCCAGCCGAGTGCCAGCTCCTGCACCACCGTGCCGCCCATCGAGAAGCCCAGGACGTCGACTTCCGCCAGGTCCAAAGCGCCGATGAACGCGGCGGCATGCCGCGCCATCTCGGTGATCGTCCCGGGCACCTCGCCGCTCGTCGACGAGATGCCTGCGTTGTTGAACAGGATCACCTCACGACCCTCTGCCAAGCCGTCGGTCACCCACGGATCCCAATGGTCCATGGTGCCCGTGAAGTGCATGAAGAAGACGAGGGGCACACCACCCTGTCGTCCGAAACGACGATAGGCGAAGCGTGTCCCTTCGGCCTCGACGAACCGGGTGGGCGCGTCGGCATGCATGTCTCTGCTCACGACGAAATTCCTTGCTGATGTCTGGAGGAGGCCGCTCATCGCGCGTCCTCGGCGATGCTGACCCGGTCGGCATAGAAGGCGAGATGACCCTCTATGGCCGCGACAGCAGGGTAGGTAGCCTCATACGTCCAGACGGCGTTGGCACCATCGGTGCTGTCCGTTGGTAGGCTGTAGTATGAGCAGTCGCCCTTGAACGGACAGTATGTGCTGTGGTCGGTGCGGGTTAGGAGCGCCATTTCGACGTCGGCGCGCGGGATATACTGGACTGCTGGATACTTGCCTCCCGCAGTGTCAGCGCGTTCCTTGTGTCCGCGAGGACCAGTCCGTCCAGCGTCACGACGACCCGCGCCGGGTTGCGCTCGATGGTGATCGGGTGGTCCGGGCCGGGGATCTTGATGACCTTGTCTGTCACGGGTGTGCTCCTTTCTATGCGGTCATGCTGGGGCGGGCGGAGACGCGGTCGTACCATCCACGGGAGGATGCATTGCCTTCGGGGATCGGTGCCCCCAGCGCCTTCGCGGCGAAGTCGACGGTGACGACGGCGGTGATGTCGGCCACGCTGAACTGCTCTCCGGCAACGAAGGGCGCTTCGGCCAGCCGTGTCTCGAGGTCGGCATGGAAGTCCGCCACCCGCCGGGTGCCGCGCTCGACGAGTGCTGGGATCTGCTCGTAGGGGTGGGGCCCGGCAATGGCGCGGCCCTGCAGCCCGAGAGCCTTGTTCCGGACGGTCTCCATCACTGCGGCAAACCCTTCGAGCTCCATCCGGCGCTCCCACATCGTGACCAGCGCCTTGTCCTTGGCACCCGTCCCGCGCAACGGATTCGTGGGGTAGGTCTCCTCCAGGTAACGGAGGATCGCGGGCACTTCGCCGATCACGGTCCCGTCGCCCAGATCCAACGCAGGCACCACGCGGCGTGGATTGACCCGGCCGAAGGCTTCGGTGAACTGTTCCTTCGCCCCCAAATCGACCGGCACCATCGTGAGGCAGATTCCTTTTTCAGCGAGGAAGATGCGCACGCGGCGGGAGTTCGGCGAGGCGGCGGCTTGGTAGAGCCTGAGAGTGTCTCTGGACATGATGGGATCCTCGATTGCCGGAGCCGATGGCTTAGAGTCTTGAGCCGCCGTCGACGTGGATCGTCGTGCCGGTGATCCAACGCGCGGCGTCGGAGGCAAGGAAGGCAATGACGTCGGCCACATCCTCTGGCTGGCCGATACGTTTCAGCGCCTGCATTCCGAGTATGAAAGTCTGACCGTCCGCCGTCTTGGCGAAGCTCGACATCTCGGTGTCGATGACGCCGGGGGCGAGCGCATTGACGCGGATGCCCTGCGGTCCAAGCGCCGCAGCAAAGTGCTTTGTCAGGGTATCGATGGCGCCCTTGGTCGCTGAGTAGGCCGACAACTGTCCCACCGCGGCGCGCGCCGCCAGCGAGGACAGGAGGATGATGCTGCTACCGGCGTGGAACAGCGGCAGCAGGTGCTGAACCAAGAAATAGGGCGCGCGCACATTGACCGCATAGAGGTCGTCGAAGTGGATGACGGTCTCGTCGGCGATCGCGGCGGCCCCAGAGATCCCGGCGTTCGCGACCAGGATATCTAGTTCGGTGCCGACCGATGCCCGCACCCGGTCTGCAAGCCGGGCAGGCCCGCCCGAGTCAGAGAGGTCTTCTCCGACCGCCTCGGCCTTGCCCCCCATCGCCAGGATATCCGTGACGACGGCGTTCGCCTCCGAAATACCCTTGCTGTAGTGGACGATCACCCTTGCGCCCGCCGACGCAAGAGCGAGGGCGGTGGCGCGACCGATACCTCTCGAGGCGCCAGTCACGAGCGCGGTCTTGCTTTCAAGGCCTACCATCAGTGAATTCCTTGGGAGAGTGGCCTCGGCGAGGCAGGGCCGCGGCACATGCTGGGGCTGTGTCGGGTCAGCCCGCCGATTTGCCGCCGTCGACACTCAGAATGTGGCCAGTGATGAAGCTGGCCGAGGCCGACGCGATGAACACGATCGCGGCGGCGACCTCATCGGGGTTTCCGATGCGCTTCTGGGGGTTCAGCGTCGCCAGATATGCCTTGCCAGCCGCGCCGCCCGTGAAGCGCTCGAGCATGCCGGTATCGATCGGGCCGGGTGCCACTGCATTGATGCGCACACCGAAGGCTGCCGCCTCCATCGCCACAGACTTCGTCAGCCCTTCGACGGCATGCTTGCTCGCGGCATAGATCGACGCGCCGCCGCCGCCCTCATGGCCGTAGGTAGACGAAATGTTGACGATGCTGCCGCTTCCTTGCGGCTGCATCACCCGCAGCTCGTGCTTCATGCTGAGCACTGTGCCAAGGACGTTGGTATCGAACGTAGCGGCGTAGGATTCCACCGTCTGATCGATCGCCGGCCCGGGCTTGCCCTCGGTTCCTGCCGCATTGACGGCGATGTCGACGCGCCCGAACCGGGTGACCGCCTGGTCCACGAGCCTGCCGACCTCACCCTCGTGGCGCACGTCGGCACGGAAGAACTCGGCCTCGGCGCCGAGTGCGCGCAATTCGGCGACGAGTGCGGCACCGGCGTCGTCGTGACGGCCGGAGGCTACGATCTTGGCGCCGCTTCGGGCGAATGCGACGGCCGTGGCGCGCGCAATCCCGGTCAGTGCACCGGTGATGAGAACGACAGGCTTATTCATGGAAGGGACCTTTCTGAACGATGATGACCCATGCCGCGAAAGTCTCGGACTCACGGGCAGACGGGCGGTGCAAGCTGGACGTGGCGGCTGTTCTTCGCGGCCTGCGGTGTAGATACTGCCCGCGCATGACCCGGAAAAAGACTTTGTATGCAGGAGGCCATGCTTGTAAGGCATGAAGTTATGGACCTACGTCACCTGCGGTATTTCATCGCTGTTGCTGAGGAGGGCAGCCTGACAGTGGCGGCCGAGAAGCGGTTGCATACGTCCCAGCCCTCCCTCAGCCGCCAGATGCGCGATCTCGAGGCTGAGCTCGGCTGCACCTTGATGGAGCGCAGCGCACGCGGCATCGAACTGACCGCCGCAGGCCAGGTTTTCCTCGACCACGCTCGTGCCATGCTGCAGCAGGTCGACGCGGCCGTGGCGGCAACCCGGCGGGCGGCCTTGCCAACGAAAGCGTCGTTCATCCTCGGCTTTCTCACAGGCTACGAGTTCGAGTGGCTGCAGGCGGTCATGACCATCCTGCGCGACGAACTCCCGACCACCGAGGTCGTCATCCTCAGCCTGTCCTCCCCCGACCTGGCTGCCGGGTTGATGGAGGGGAAGATTGATCTCGCGTTTTTGCGGCACGAGCGGAACGCATCCGGGCTTGTTTTCACCTTGTTGCGCAACGAACCCCTTATTGTGCTGATGCCCGCCGACCATCGTCTGACGGCGCGCAATTCAGTACGGCCGACCGACATCGTCCGTGAGCAGCTCGTCGGAGTTCCTGCAGGAAAGTCGCCGGCATTAAGGGCCGTCATCGACGCCTACGGCGTTCAACTCGGGATCGATCTCACGCCCGACCATGAGGTGGACAACCTGTCGATGGCAATGTCGCTTGTGGCGTCGACCGGCGGCATTGCACTGATGCCGCTTTATGCCCGTAACCTACTTCCTGCGACTGTCGTGAGCCGACCATTGCGTGGCGCCGCGCCAACGATTGACCTGTCCCTCGGCTTCCACGAAGCTAACAAGTCATCGCTTCTAAGGACGGTGATCTCCAGGATCGAAGACCTAAAATTTGCAGCCTCCTAACCCAGCAGGCTCTCGACGGTTCGTATCGAGCCTCGGTACCGCACTCGGCGTGGAGCCGGCCAGCGATCGTGGGGCGACCAGGAGGCCCGGCAGGAGCGCGACCTCCGACCCGCTGAAGTGGTCCTTCCGGGGGCTTACACAGCAACTCTTGGCCGACAGAAGATCGTTCTGTGGAGGAAAGTGGGCGAAGCGCATGCCTTGGACATCCAGGCGGACCAGCCTGCACGATGTCGGCCATCAGGAGAGTTGCCGAGGCCCGTGAATGACTGAAATGAGCGCAGTGCCGAACGTCTGCAGTCGGGCAAGTCGCCAAGTGTACAGTTGGCGCGATCCAGCCGTTGAATTCCCAGCCTAGCGGACCGTACGCGGTTCTTCTCGTGTCCTTAGGAGTTTTTCCTCCAGCTGTAGAAGGTTGAACCAAACGCGCTGGGTCAGGAAGAATTTGGCTTCGGCCTGCGGCCCGTGCTCGTCGGCTGCGCTCGAACCTGCTTCGCCGTTTCGACCCTTCGGGCTCGATCCCTGACGCACAAGACGCGCGCTAGAGAACGCCCGCTCCGGGCGGAGATGTCGGAGCGATGATCATCTCCGGTTGGCTGACAACGGCATGATGTCCCCTCGCCGGGACCAGGGCGGAGCGAACAGCAGGCGAGCAGCGGGCGCGCTTGGCCGAGGAATGCCGTTGACGCGGAAGCTCTGTCTGGCCGCGCCAGGGCTCGTTGCCGAGGCGCGGACAGCGGGAGGACGGGTCGCTGCGAATGCGCCGACTGCGGCCTTCGCGTTGAGGCGGTTTGTTGCCCGGCAGAGGTGGGTGAGCCCTGATCGGTGGCTTGTGTCCCAGATCGTCTCGGGGGCTGTCCGGGGCTGAGTCCCACGCGTCCTCTCCTGGCTTGATCTGGCCGAAGGACGGCTGCGCCTCGATCGCCTTTGCCGCAACGGCGGCCGGCAACTTTCTCCCCCTGCGGGACCACCCCACGCGACAGGTCGCGCCGGGACCCCGGTTCACCACCCCAGGCGACAAGTCGCCCGGGGACCCCGGATCCCGCATTCCTCGCGAGCCAAGAAAGCCGCCTTGCCGCTGTCCTTCGCTGCGCTGCGGGCGTGAACGCTGCGTCGTCGATCGCCTCCGGCCTTGAGATCGCCATCGAGGCCGCGGTGGGCGCGGTCCCGATAGACAGACAGGAGACTTCATCATGGCGACCATCGGCACTTTCACCAAGTCGGGCGACACCTTCACGGGCTCGGTCAAGACCCTCAGCATCAATGCCAAGGCCACCATCAAAGCGGCCGAGAAGAGCAGCGACAAGGCCCCCGACTACCGGGTTTTCGCCGGCTCGATCGAGTTCGGGGCGGCCTGGAAGAAGACCTCCAACGAGGGCCGGGCCTACTGCTCGGTCAAGCTCGACGACCCGAGCTTCCCGGCTCCGATCTATGCCACCCTGGTCGAGGGCGAGGAGGCCGGCAGCTACAGCCTTATCTGGTCCCGGCGCAACGGCGACTGAGCCGACCGGCCAAGCCCCGCTCCACCCGGAGCGGGGCTTTCGCGCGGTATCAAGGCACACGGTCATGGATAATGTTTCATGGGGTTGAACACTGACTACCGTCCTCGCAAGGTGCCAACCGGATCAGCTCTCCCACGCGGCCTTGGGCGCGTGCCGGTGCTCGTGAACCGAGCCGCGGAGGCGTCTCGGCCTGCGGCTTCGCTCCCCTGCCGGCACAACCTATCCCGAGCGGTTCGGCCTGGAGAGGCCGTGAGAGGGAGAGGGCGGAAGGAAAGCCGTGACGGGCAAGTGCCGGAGAGAGTGGCTCTCGGGCGGCCCGTCGTGGAGCTTTCCCATGCAACAGATTCTGTCCCCCACCGACCGCCCCTCCCCGGCCTCCTCCGGCTACGGCGTCGATCCCGGCCGTGGTGAGCGCGTCGGGCGCGTGTCGTCGGAATGGTTCTCGCGTCCCGCCGACCAGCGTTTCCTGTCGCTGTCCGATCTGCACGGCTCGGTGAAGGGCCGGGCCGAGCGCTCGCGCGCCCGCACGGTCGAGAGCCGCGAGGTGCGGGTCGAGGCGGCTCGGGACAACCCCGAGCGCCTCGCCCTCGTGTTGCCGGGCGAGCCCGAGCCCGTCATGCCGACGCACTGGAGTTTCGGCCAGCTCGCGAGCCTTGTCGGTGCGCCAGCCGGCTACCTGCGCGGGCTCCCGGCGCCGATCGCGGGCATCAATCTGCAGTACGGTCTAACCCACCACCGAGCCGAGATGGTCAAGACCTACACCACGGAAGACGGTCGCACGGAGCTGCGGGCCGTCACGGGCCCTGACTACGGCCGCATCCACGACCACGAACTTGTGGATTCGGTGATGCGCATCGCCGGCAACGGCACGGGGGACACGCGCTGGAAGGTGCCGGGCGTGCTCGACTGGTCGACCATGACGTACAACCCCCGGGTCGACATCAGCAAGGACACGACGACGCTCTACGCCTCGGACCGCGACGTGTTCCTGTTCCTGTGCGACGACCTGAACCCGATCGAAGCAGGGCGCCTGCCCGACGGCTCCCCGGACCTCTACTTTCGAGGCTTCTACATTGCTGGAATTCTGAGGTCGGCTCGCGCACGCTCGGCATCGCCTCGTTCTACCTCCGTGCCGTGTGCGCCAATCGCAACCTGTGGGGGGTCGAGCAGTTCGAGGAGGTGACGATCCGCCACTCGAAATATGCGGCCGGCCGCTTCGCCGCCGAGGCCGCGCCGGCGCTCCAGAGCTTCGCCGACTCGTCGGCCGCTGGCTTCGTATCGGGCATCCGGGCGGCCCGCGAGCAGATCGTGGCGCGCACCGACGACGACAGGAGCGAGTTCCTGCGTCGGCGAGGTTTCTCGAAGGGCGACACGTCCAGGATTATCGACACCGTGCTGGTCGAGGAGGGCCACCCACCCTCCTCCGTGTTCGACTTCGTGCAGGGCATCACGGCGATGGCGCGGTCCGAGCCCCGCCAGGACGCCCGGCTCGAAGTGGAGCTGAAGGCCAAGCGCCTGCTGGACGGGGTCGCGGCCTGATCCCTCGCCCTTGACGGCCTGCCCCGGTATCGAGCCCCTGCCCCGTCCCGCTCTGCCTCGAACATCGAGAGGCAGAGAGGGGCGGGGATTTTCGTGGCGGAGACGCGGGAAGAGAGAGGCTCGACCCGGCCCGTCACGGAGAGACGATTATGGGTAAGATCACGTTTGTACCCGCGCAGTCGCTGCCGCTCGACAAGCTGGTGGCATCGAGCGCGAACGTGCGCCGCATCAAGGCGGGGGTGAGCATCGCCGAGTTGGCCGAGGACATCGGCCGCCGCGGCCTGCTGCAGTCGCTGAACGTGCGGGCCGTGCTCGACGAGAGCGGGGCCGAGACCGGCAAATACGCCGTTGTGGCGGGCGGGCGGCGTTTCGCGGCGCTGCAGCTGCTGGTGAAATCGAAGCGCCTAGCCAAGAACGCGGCCGTGCCCTGCATCGTCAAACCCGGTGGCGTGGCGGCCGAGGAGGACAGCCTCGCCGAGAACACGATGCGCGAGGCCCTGCACCCGCTCGACCAGTTCCGGGCCTTCCAGGCCCTGCGCGACGAGCACCTCATGGGCGACGAGGAGATCGCGGCCCGGTTCTTCGTCACCCCGGCCGTGGTGCGCCAGCGCTTGAAGCTCGCGGCGGTGTCGCCCAAGCTCCTCGACCTCTACGCCGATGACGCCATGACGCTGGAACAGCTGATGGCCTTCACGGTCACGGCCGACCACGCGCGCCAGGAGGCAGTCTGGGAGGCGCTGAGCCGGAGCTACAGCCGCGAGCCTTATGCGATCAGGCGGATGCTGACCGAGGGCGCCGTCAAGCCGACCGACAAGCGGGCCATGTTCGTCGGGCTCGAGACCTATGAGGCCGCGGGCGGCGTGGTCGAGCGCGACCTGTTCGCCGAGGACGGCGGTGGCTTTCTCAGGGACGCGGCGTTGCTCGACCGCCTGGTCGAGGAGAAGCTTGCGCGCGAGGCCGACACGGTGCGGCAGGAGGGCTGGCTTTGGGTCGAGGCGGCGCGCGACCTTCCCTACGGCCACGTCTTCGGTCTGCGACGGCTCTATGCCGAGGTGGCGCCCTTGGGCGTTGAGGAGCAAGCCGAGCGGGACCGGCTCCAGGCCGAGTCCGATGCGATCGAAGCGGAGTACGCGACCAGCGAGGACCTGCCCGACGATGCCGATCGGCGGCTTGGTGAAATCGAACAACGCCTGGCGCAGCTCGACGCTCTGCCGCAGATGTTCGACCCTGCCGAGGTCGCCCGGGCCGGCGCATTCCTCAGCGTCGACTATGTCGGGGTCTTGAAGGTCGAACGCGGCTACGTCAGGCCCGAAGACGAACCGCGCGAAGCGGAGTCCGAAGGCGCCGTCGAAACCTCCGAACCGGGATCGACCGCGGATGCCGTCGATAGTGCCGAGATGACGAACGGCGGTACGTCGATGGGCGATGTTCCCGCCACTCCAATCACTCCCGTGCCGGACGATGACGACGAGGACGACGGCGGCCGCATCTCCGACCGGCTGATGACGGAACTCACGGCGCATCGGACCCTGGCACTGCGGGCGGCGCTCTCGGCCGACCCGGATGCGGCGTATCTCGCGGTGTTGCACGCCCTGGCGCTGCGGACCTTCTACGGCACCGGCGCTGACAGCTGCCTCGAGATCGAGGGCAGGAGTGTCGGGCTCGGGGGCTACGCGCCTACCTTGAGCGACACCCAGTCCAGCCGGACACTCGTCGAGCAGCACGGGCTCTGGCAGGGGCAGCTGCCGCGGAACTCGCGGGAGCTGTGGCTGGCGCTCGTCGCCCTCGACGCCGATAGTCGCGCGGCGCTGTTCGCCCTCTGCGTCGGGCGCAGCGTCAACGCGCTCGTGCAGTCCTGGGACCGCCGGCCGGCCGCCATCGCCCACGCCGACCGGCTGGCGGAATATCTGCGCCTCGACATGGCGGCGGAGGGGGGCTGGGTGCCCACGGCCGACAACTATCTCGGCCGGGTCACCAAGGCCCGCATCCTCGCAGCCGTTCGCGAGGCCAAGGGCGAGACCGCGGCGGACAGCATCGCGCATCTGCGCAAGACCGAGATGGCGGAGGCCGCCGAGCAGCTGCTCGCCGGCACCGGCTGGCTGCCGGGGCCGCTGCGCACCACGGGCGGAGCGAGCCAGGGCCCACGGCCTGCGGAGCAGGCTGGGGTGGCGAACGGAGGGCTGGAACGACCCAGACCTGAGGATGCGGCCGACACCAGGGCCGGTGCCAATGCCGCGTCCGGGTCCGAGCCGGAAGCCTTGCCGGCGTTCCTCACCGAGGTCGGTGAAGCGGACGGGTTCGCGCCGGTCACCGAGACCGATCCCGATCCCGATCCGGCCCCCGCCCACGCAGTCGCCGCCGAGTGATCGATCCCGAGGTCGATCCCTCCGCCGCCGACTGACCTCGACCCACCATCCCGATCCATCGACGGCCCGCCCCTTTGGCGGGCCGTCGCCGTTTGACGAGCACCCCACGATGAACTGGAACAAACCTTGCGCCTACGATTGAAGATCAGAAGCGCCGCTTCCACACCACGGCCCGCACCCGGCTGCGTCAGTTGGCGACGGCGCTGCGCCTACGTGCCGGCAGCTTCGATCTCCGCTCGAACAGGGCCGGGGTCGCGGTTTCCGGCGAGGTCACGCTGCACCACGAGCGGAGCGAACCAGTGCCCCTGACCAGCGAAGCTGCTCAGGGTGGTTCGCGGAGAGGCGTCTACATCCAGGTGAGCCAGCCTGCCTTCGGAGGTGACACCGGCGGAGCTGGCCAGGGCGTAGCGAACCAGGGTCCCAGGTCTGCACAGCAGATCTGGGTGGTTGGCGGAGGGCCCCACCAAGCGGAGCTTGGTTGGGTGGCCAGCGGAGGTGTGCTGATCCGCACCTGCCGCGGCCGGCGCCACGATGTCGGCGGGCTCAACCATTTCGTCTCGCTCACAATGCTCGACGATATCGACGCGCTCTCCGATCGCGTGCGCCGGATCGCGCCGGACCTGCGCGGGGCTGAGGCTGCCTGAGAGTGAGGGAGGGGCCTGGAAGGGGGTGAGTCGAAGGGGTCGAGAGAGCGCCCGTCGGCTCGTTCCCGCCTTGCTCTTTCGGACACGCTCCATGCCGATTGCCTCCACCGTCACGGCTTCCGTCCCGTCGTCCCTGCCCTCCGCAAGCCCGGAGCCCCAGGCTTGCTTCGCTCACACCCGCCGTCGTAATAGCGCGGCGGCCCTGTTCGCCGCAGCCGAACTGATCCTGCCAGCCCTCGTTCGCGGCGAAGCGGTCGACGCTGCCGCGCTCCGCGCCGCCATGGAGGCGGCATTCGGCGGCTCCGACGCGGACGGGCTCTGGGCCTGGAAGGACGCCCATGAGGCCTGCGAGGCCGCACAGGTGTTGTTCCTGCGCCGCTTCGGGGCGGCCATGCGCACGCGCTCGCCAGCGGCCCAGCTCGCCATGCTGGCCAAGGTCGCGGCCCTGCTGCCGTCGCAGACGCGACGCTCGGAAGAGAGCCAGGCGTTGCAGCAGTTCTCGACCCCGATCGGGCTCGGCTGCGTGGCTGCCGTCGCGGCCGCAATCCGGCCGGGCGATCTCGTGCTGGAGCCTTCGGCCGGAACCGGGCTTCTCGCCATCTGGGCGGAACTCGCCGGCGCCGAGCTGGCGCTCAACGAACTCGCCGAGGCCCGCGCCGGCCTGCTGGCGCGCCTGTTCCCGGCCTGCGCCGTCACCCGGCACGACGCCGAGGCCATCCACGACCGCCTCGACGCGGCCGTGCGCCCGAGCGTGGCGCTGATGAACCCGCCGTTCTCGGCTCGCCAGCACGTCGAGGGCAGGTCGGCCGAGGTCGCGCTGCGCCACGTCGCTTCGGCGCTGGCGCGTCTCGCCCCGGGCGGTCGGCTGGTGGCCATCACCGGGGCGAGCCTCGTTCCCAACAGTCCAGCCTGGCGCGACAGCTTCGCCCGCCTGCAGGAGCGCGGCTGCGTGCTGTTTTCGGCCGAGATCGCGGGAATCGTTTTCGCCCGCCACGGCACCACCGTCGATACGCGGATGACCGTGATCGACCGCGTCCCCGCCGCCGATCCGACCAGCTTTCCATCGCAGGTCGGGCGGGCCGAGGACCTTGGGATCCTGCTCGACTGGGTGACGCGGTTCGTCCCGCGCCGCTCGCAAGTCGAGCTCGCGCCACCGCTGGCCGGGTTCGCCTCGCGCGAAGTCATCAGGATCCCACCGGCACGCCGTGCGCCGCAGCCGCGCGCCATGTTGGCCGTCGCGGTCGAGCCCCACGCAGAGGAGATCGTCCATGAGCTGGTCGAGGCCGCTCCCTTGGATGGTGGTCGGCTGACCGAGGCGCTCTACGAGCCCTACACGGTGCAGGCAATCCGCGTGGCGGGCGCGCGACCCCACCCGACGCCGCTCGTGCAGTCGGCCGCCATGGCGTCGGTGGCGCCGCCCCATCCGCGCTACCGCCCTCGCCTTCCTGCGCAGGTCGTCGCCGAGGGGCTGCTATCGGACGCGCAGCTGGAAAGCGTGATCTACGCCGGTGAGGCGCACGGGTCCCGTCTGTCAGGACACTTCACGGTCGACGCGACTTGGGACCGCCTCACGGCTGCGGACCCGGACGCGGAAGCTGCGGTCCAGTTCCGGCGCGGCTGGTTCCTCGGCGACGGCACGGGAGCCGGCAAGGGCCGCCAGGTCGCGGGCGTCATTCTCGACAACTGGCACCAGGGCCGACGCCGCGCCCTGTGGCTGTCGAAGTCCGACAAGCTGATCGAGGACGCCCGCCGCGACTGGACGGCGCTCGGCGGCGAACGTCACCAGATCGTGCCGTTGTCGGCCTTCAGGCAGGGCACGCCCATCCGTCTCGACGAGGGCATCCTTTTCGCCACCTACGCGACGCTGCGGACCGAGGAGCGGCAGGAGAAGGCCTCGCGCGTCCGGCAGATCGTCGATTGGTGCGGTGCTGATTTCGATGGCGTCGTCGCGTTCGACGAGGCCCATGCCATGGCCAACGCCGGCGGCGGTACCGGCGAGCGCGGCGAGGTGGCGCCCTCGCTGCAGGGCCGGGCGGGCCTGCGGCTGCAGCACGCGTTGCCAGACGCTCGCGTGCTCTACGTGTCGGCCACCGGCGCTACGGGCGTGCAGAACCTCGCCTACGCGCAGCGCCTCGGACTGTGGGGCACCGGCGACTTCCCGTTCCCGACCCGCTCCGATTTCGTCGCCGCGGTCGAGGGTGGCGGCGTCGCCGCCATGGAAGTGCTGGCGCGGGATCTCAAGGCGCTCGGCCTCTATGCGGCCCGTTCGCTGTCCTATCACGGCGTCGAGGTCGAACTCGTCGAGCACGCCCTGACCCCCGAGCAGGTCGCCATCTACGACAGCTACGCGGCCGCGTTCCAGGTCATCCACCAGAACCTGGCCAAGGCGCTGGAGGCCACCAACATCACGGGCCAGGGTGGACGGGCGTTGAATCGCCACGCCAAGGCGGCGGCGCGCTCGGCCTTCGAGTCGAACAAGCAACGCTTCTTCGGCCACCTGCTCACCGCCATGAAGGTGCCGACGCTGATCGCGGCGATCGAGCGCGATCTCGCGGCCGGCCGCGCTCCCGTGATCCAACTCGTGTCGACCGGCGAGGCCCTGCTCGAGCGGCGCCTCGCCACGATTTCGGCCGAGGACTGGACCGACGTGCAGGTCGACGTCACGCCGCGCGAATATGTGCTCGACTATCTCCTGCACTCCTGGCCGACGCAGCTCCACGAACTGCGCTCCGACCTCGAGGGCGATCTGTTCTCCGTGCCGGCCACCGACGATCAGGGTCGGCCCGTGCTGTCGCGCGAGGCGGTGGAGCGGCGCGACCGCATGATCGAGCGCCTGGCCTCGCTGTCGCCCGTGCAGGGCGCCTTGGACCAGGTCGTGCAGCGCTTCGGCACCGACCGCGTGGCCGAGGTCACGGGCCGCACCCGCCGGATCGTCAGGACCAAGGGTCCGGACGGTGGGACATGCCTCGCCGTCGAGTCCCGCCCGGTCAGCGCCAACCTCGGCGAGTCCCAGGCCTTCATGGACGGCGCAAAGCCCATCCTGGTGTTCTCGGACGCCGGCGGCACGGGGCGCAGCTACCACGCCGATCTCGGCTGCAAGAACCGTCGCCGACGCGTTCATTACCTGCTGGAGCCCGGCTGGCGGGCCGATGCCGCCATCCAGGGGCTCGGGCGTACCAACCGCACCAATCAGGCGCAGCCACCGCTGTTCCGGCCCGTCACCACCGACGTCAAGGGCGAGCGGCGCTTCATCTCCACCATCGCGCGACGGCTCGACAGTCTCGGTGCTATCACGCGCGGCCAGCGCCAGACCGGCGGCCAGGGCCTGTTTCGGTCGCAGGACAACCTCGAATCCGACCACGCGCGGGCGGCACTGCGTCAGTTCTATCGCCTGCTCCATGCCGGGCAGGTCGAGGACTGCACGCTCGTCCGCTTCGAGCAGGCGACTGGGCTCGATCTGCGCGACCGCGACGGGAGCCTGCGCGAGGAGCTACCACCGGTCTCGCAGTTCCTCAACCGCTGCCTCGCCTTGCCGATCGCGCTGCAGAACCAGCTGTTCGCCCGCTTCGAGGCGCTGCTCGATGCCCGCGTCGAGGCCATGGTGGCGGCCGGAACCTTCGACACCGGTGTCGAGACGCTGCGGGCCGAGTCGCTCACCATCGAGGAGCGACGCGCGCTCTACACCCATCCGGGCACGGGGGCGGTCACGCAGGTGTTCCGTATCCTGCGCCGCGACCGCAACGAGCCCATGCCCCGATCCGAGGCGCTGGTGCTGGGACGCGAGCGCGGCGCCCGTCTCCTCGTCAACACGAGTTCGCATCGGGCGGCAATCGCCATCCCGGCCCCGACCCTCATGCGCGACGACGGGGGGATCGACAACCGGGTCCGGCTGCTGCGGCCGCTCGGTCGCGAGAGCCTGGACACCGACAGCCTGGCGCGCTCGCACTGGCGCGAGGCGGACGCCGGCCACTTCGCCCGGGCCTGGGACGCCGAGGTCGAGGCGGCGCCGGCGTTCCGGGACAGCACATTTCACGTCGTCACCGGATTACTGCTGCCGATCTGGGACCGGCTGCTCGACGAGAGCCCGCGCGTCTACCGCTTGCAGACGGACGACGGCGAGCGGGTCATCGGTCGGCTGATCGCGCCCGATGCCCTGGCCACGCTCTGCGGCAAGCTCGGCCTCGACGCCGACGCCCCGTCCCTCACGCCGGACGAGGCCTGGGCCGCGGTGCTGGACGATGGTGCCGTGCTGCATCTCGCGGGCGGCCTGCAGCTGCGCCGCTCGCTTGTCGCCGGTCGGCACCGGGTCGAGCTCGTCGGCGTCGCCTCCGCCAGCGTCGACGCCTTTAAGGCACTCGGGCTCACGACCGAGATCATCGCCTGGACGCTGCGGCTCTTCCTCCCCGTCACCGATGCCGGCCCGGTCATCCTGGTGGCCGTACTGGCGCGCCACGCCATCCTGCGCCGCACCGACAAGGCGAGGCCACCCTCAACGAGAGAACAAACAGGGAACTCGCGCCATGGCTGACCATCGCAATGAGGCCGGCGAGCTGTCGGAAGCCTTGTCGGCGCAGGCCGAGGCCGTGTGCCGCCACTATCTATCAGCGGGACGCAGGTCCGGCGGTTACTGGACGGTGGGCGACGTCGACAATCATCCTGGCCGAAGCCTCTTCGTACGCCTGACCGGGCCGACGTCGGGCAAGGGGGCAGCCGGCCGCTGGTGCGACGCCGCAACGGGCCAGCACGGTGATCTTCTCGACCTCATCAGGCTCAACCGCGGCTACGGCGCCCTGCGCGACACCATGGATGAGGCCCGCTCCTTCCTGGTCCTCCCTCCGCGATCCACCCCAAACAGCTTCGCTGCCAGGGGCCCCTGGCTCGCTTCCCCCTGCCCCGCGCCGACGCAGGATCGTCGTACTGACCGCGGCCCGCGCAACTCTGACACCATCGCTATGGCGCGACGCCTCTTCGCGTCCGGGCGGCCGATCCGGGGCACCCTGGCCGAGCACTACCTCCGAGCCCGCGGCATTGACCTCACGGCGATTGAAGCGAGCCCCTCCAGTCGCCAGTAGGGGTCGGGAAGGGCTTTCGCCCTCCCCGCCCTCCGAACCGTGCGGGCGGTTTTCCCGCACACGGCTCTCCAGTTGGTGGTTTCCTCATCGGGGATTGCGCGCGGC
>JAABUP010006103.1_pt1 | contig 17549 bp, 20 predicted proteins | sample 5559201 | NCBI WGS metagenome assembly JAABUP01 (sample SAMN10711887, study PRJNA513373) | rock metagenome | isolation source: Antarctica rocks | place: Antarctica
CCAGCAGCAGGATGCGCATGATATCAAGAATCTCACCCTGAGTCCAGGTGTAGTTGGTAGTCGTTACGCACGGAAGAGTACGTCTTGTTGGCAGGCTTCACCTTGCCTCTCGACACATAGTACACCTGCAGCATAACAACGTAAGTAATACTTGTAACAAAAACGCGGGCTTAGCCATCAGGCTTCAGGTGCATGCAGCGCAAGTCAGCTCCCTCCAGACAGGCTTGTTCAATGATTTGCACTCCATGCATCTACCAGCTTGGGACCCTCATGTGCCCAGAAGAAAGCACAACCAGTAGGAACACACTGGCCAAGCGTTTCTGTGGCTGCATGCACTGTTTGTGTTCAAGTGAGAACAATGATTGAGCAAAACTTTTGGAGCAGGTGTGATACATGTCTGCAGCATGCTGAAGCGCCGACTCATAATTGTGGCTTTTGTAGTTCAGAAGCTTGCCTGTAAAACTGCTGGTGTTTGAGATGAGCTGTGCACCACACAAAGGAATTGAACAGCACCATGCAAGCAATGGGCCTTCAAGAGTCCCAGCGTCTGTCCAAGCATGTGTACATGCCCCTCACGAGATGGCCTCCATGACATTATGACACATGTCTAGTCAACATCAACAGGCCTGATATACGTGCTAGCCAGTTGCGATCTTCTATTACACACAACCACCCTGTTTGCTACACCCATGACTCTTACACGTTACACACCATGTGTGCATGATGCCACCATGCAATGCTAAGCTGAGGCACTGTACCCAGCACAGACATGTACAAACCATATATAGTTATATCTAAACCTAGGGGGCCATTTTGTAAGATGCCATCTAGAAACTATCTATACACCGTAGTATCTAGATGGGTATGAGTAAGTATGTGATGACACAGGCTTGTGTCGAATACGACACAATTGGTGACGCATATGTGCAGGTTGCTAAGTGCGCAGGCATACCTTGCTCTCCTCCAGCACGTCATAGTATCTGTCTGCAAGGTCTCGCCACACGGAAGCCTCTATCTGTGTTCCCTGAACACCACAGAAAGAGATTCAGAAACAACCGGCCAACAGGTGCAGCTTGCTCTATGTGCTTTGGAAACATGCATGTCATACAAAGTCCATGTACACGTCACATTACTCATGCGCATCTGCACACATTGGATCCTGATGGGGTGCACGGGCCGTGATGCATCTCCAAGCCATGTTTTGCAGTCCAAATCATGCTGGAGGACAACACAAGCAACACAGATCTTGGACGTGTGGACACATAGGTACAGCATACTTTGTACCAGCCGCTGACCTGTTCGTCTACCAGCTCAATACTGAAGACACTGGTAGACTGGGTGCCACCCTTGCTGAAGGACCTCTTGGGCCCTTTCTTCACCAACCTGGCCTTGACAGTCCAGTTCATGTTGTAGGGGTTCAAGGCAGCAATGGGCAGCACTGCCTTCTTGGCAGAGCCCATTGAGAGGCCTGGGGAATCCATGGGGGGCCCTGCTGGTGCTGGGGTTGGCCTGCATTGCTCACGCCTGTGAGTTGAAGTACATAGTGCAGCACTGCCTGTATGTGCTGGTGTACATAGTTTTCAAGCAGGCGTGCATGCTGCAATACTGTGACACTGCCTTTTGCCAACTTTGCATTGATGATCTTGCTGCTGCTGAGTCTGGCCTGCTTAGCATCATCTTCTGTCCTCAACATCATATGTTGCAATCAGATGTATGCATGTCAAAGGCATTGTGAAAGTGCGTTGTTATGCACACCGCGGCCCCTCGAGAGTATGTGGCATGCTCTGCTGCTGTTGTCAGCAGCCTGCTTGGCAGGTGCGCTAAATTTTGCAACTGGGAATCTAGTGATCATTGCTGCCTTGGGCATTCTCTTTGTATAAATGCAGCCAGAACTGGCAAGTTCGCCTGCTGTTGAGGTGTGATTACAACGCATTGCTGCTGGTGTATGATTCGTTGGAGGCCATGACAGAGTAACAAGTGAAGGGCAGCAGCTGCTGGCCACTACATGCAAGACTTTGTGCAAATTGTCAGCATGGCATCTGCATGCTGAAGTGAAAGCAGCAGAGGCTACAGCAGGCTGGCTTACTGTTCTGAGGGCGATGGCTGAGGTGTACGTGAGGACGCAGCAAGGCTGGCAATGCGCGGATGTGCTGGAGTCTTCACGGAGTCTGAGTCCCGTCTCATAGCATGAGGGGTATTGGAGCCTGTGCCTTCAACCTTGATCTTCTTGTTAGCCATGGGCGAGCTTGATGCCCTGTCTTCAGTGTTGAGGTTACTAGGCATGTTTTCCTTGGTGGGAGAGGCTTTGTTGCTCTCCTGTGGCTCTGCTTTTATGCTTGCCTGCTCTGACCTGCCGGCCTCTGGAGCTAACTCTACTTCACATTCTGTGGAGATCAGCTTGTGGGAGTCATTTACTAAGTTGCAGGTGAAGGATATGAGCTTGACAACACAGCCATTGCTCATTTTTCCCGATTCTATGAGCTGATTGACTGTCGAGGCAAACACTGCCTCGATGCTGTCTGTGCCATCTGAGTACACTCCCTTGTGCTTCTTGCCAAGTGGCTGCAGTGACGACACCTGCTCCATAGGACACCGTGACTTACGACCTTGCCCTTTCTGCTGGGCTGTAGATTTGCTGCTGTCTAAGCGAGCTTGTACGCACCTGTAGATACACCGGTCCCTCGGTGATCACACCATCTCTGATCTGTTGGAGGGTCCCGGCCTGCATTTGACTGCCCATCCTGCCAGTACACTTCGCTATGTGCCGCAGCGCGAGCGTTTGCTGAGCAGGTAATACACTTGCCGGCTTGCTTGTGATTGTGACTGCAGCTTGAATACTTTGCAAGTAATGGACTCATGCTATGCAGTGCTGTGACGGAGGCCGTGCAGGTTACGCTCTGTTGATAAATTGTTGTCAATAAATAGCATAATGCAGTGAATGCAGTGAGTAGCTCAGCAACATTATTCAACGCTGCAATTACAACCATGTCAGGCAGGTTCACATACAGGGCTACAGCACATGTGTACAGAGGTGTCTGCAATTGGTACATCAGATCATGGAAGCATAACATGAAGGCATACAAAAGCAGGGCTACAGTCAAGTTCATATACAAAGTATGCATGCAGACATCTCTTATATTATCGTACAGGACACACAAAGCTAAAAGTTCCGTGCTTGATACGTCTCCCTTCAAAACTCCCACAAGTACAGGCAACATGGCCAAAAGATATGTTTTACACTAGCATATAGCTCTCAGCAACAGATGCTGTGGGTGACATCTGCAGGCTTTCTAAGTCGGCAGCCATCTCAGCAGCTGAGCGAGGGGAGCCAAGCTGCAGCGAGTCCAACAGAGCCATTGAGCATGCCAAGTTGCTGTTGGTGATGGGGATCTCCTCAGTGGGTGCTGCCAAAGCAGGCTCAGCAGGCGCATCATGCTCAGCAGGCTCAGCGCTCATATCAGGGGCGGGGATTGAACTGGAGCTGGCTGACACCTCTGGCTGCTCTGCAGTGTCACTGGAGTGGTCACTGACCTTCACTGGGACAGACACCGGCACAGGGGTACTGGCAGTGCTGGGGGGCTTGACTGCCTCTGCGCCCTCTGACCCATGCTGAGAGGGGTGTACTGAAGCCTCTGGTACTGCGTGCATCTGAAGCTCCCCTGACTCAATTGGCAGACAGTCCTGTGCTGGTGCTGATTCAGGTGCTGTGATGGGTGCAGATGCTGGGTGTGGGATCTCAGCAGCACCAAACAAAGCATTACCTACCCAGTCAGCGTAGTCTGGTACATCTTGCTGTGCTTGTGGAGAGTGTGACTCATTGTCTGAGTCATTGCTGACGCTGATGGCCTCCTCAATGTGACTGATCTTGTCTGTGGCTGTCTGAATCTTGATCAGCTTGTCTGTGAGCTTGGTGCGCTTCTTCTTCACTTTATCGTCCTCAGCTAGGATAAAGGATTCTGGTAAGCTCAGAGGGCGGTTCTTGAGGTGGTGAGTCATCTGTCTGATGACGCAGCCTCTGATCCCACCATCCAGCTTCTGGAACAGGTCATCAACAGGTGAGTCGTAGTTCAGCTGCTGCAACGCCTTCTGCAGCATGTCAGTGATGACTACGGCAGCTGCCTCCTTGGCTTCTGCCACACGTGCTGGCAGACTCTCAGTCTGAAGGAGCTTCTTGAGAGAGGTGAAGCGCTTGAGCTTGAGGGGAGTGCTCTTGTCAAAGACAGCGCCAAAGGCTTCAACCACTGGAAGCAAATACTTGTCAGAGGCAAGGGCTGCACGCACTGCCTTACTGACTTTCTTCTCAATCTTGTTCATGGACTCTGCCCATGATACTGTTCCCCAGAGGTGGTAAGACATGTGGCTGGCGAGGGAGCACAGCTGAGAGTTCTTGGTGACTTGGATGCAGCTAGTGCGTATTGCAGAACAGATAGCCTCAAAGTCCACCTGTACAGCACATATCAACCAATCAATCAATGGTATGGGCAGCTTTTATTCTACCTTATGCTGAGTCACATGTCGGTCATGGATTTGAGGTCTGAAAGTTTGCAGTCAAGCAAAGCTAGCAAACAAACTCACACAGATGATGGATGACTATCCAGGTGGTTGACATTTGTGCCTACTTATGCCGAACATGTTATGCATCACTGCATGCAACATTGTGCAGATCCATGTACGTCAGAGTTCACTGCAGGCAGCTGTGAACATGGCAGCAGGATACCCAAACAACACACTAAGAGTGTCCCAGTGCATGGCATTGGGTTGTCTTCTGTGAATGTGGGTTGTGCATACCTGACCAAGAACTGCCTCCATGACCCCATCCTTGCTCATGGCATCTACAGACGGGCCCAACCTCTGGATATCATCCTGCACCACCACATCACAAGCTGATTAGGCCATGTATCAAAATCAAGAGTGTTACGCACATCATTACCGGTATACTATCATTCATACGTAAATGTGATGTCATAAGGCCTGTGTGTACACAGCCGCACCAACTGCTAGTAGACATGCAATCTGGTGCAGAGCCTGCAGTGCCTTGCTGCAATGCCAGCATGTCCCAGTCTTCTCCTCTGTTTTGGCCGTTCGCTTGTTTTGTTTTGTGCTATTTTTACGGTTTTCTTTTGTGTTTCCCACAGGTCACAGTCATTGTGTCACACAGGACTGTCAACATGCCCAGTCAGTCTGAGTCCACTATGCTGCAAGACTGGGACTGCTCCATGCATTGATGTGAGAACATCAAGCACAAGCTGCGAAGCACCCATGTACAGGGCTTTAGGACGCATACGCATGCTGTCCCCATGTTTGGGTGTGACTGGTCAGGATCTCATGCTGACTCGTCATGAATTTGAGCACATCACAAGACAATCAAACACTTTGTTTTTGATAGACTACAGAACTGCTTTTTCCCTAGCTCAAAAATGCATGGTAAGCTTGGGTTTCCACTGACCTGGGCTTGCTCTTGCAGGGGACTCAGGAAGGTCAGCGCAGCAGGCTTCCAGCGCATGACTATGAAATTGTGGAACAGGCTGTCCAGCTTCACAATCAGCTTCTTGATGGTCATGTTGTCTCTCAGCTTCTGTTGAACCTCCACAGGAGCGTAAGCCTCAGCAGGGTCGTCCAGCATGGCTTGGAAGTAGCACCGTTCTTCGACGTCCGCCTCCACGAGACTGACGTGGTCCAGGTGGTTTCTGTTGGCGACTGCTACGCAGCCGGCAAGGCCGACGAGGTGTTGGTTGTCGGAAGAGCTGCCCAGGACTCGATCGAAGATCCTTTCGACAATCTCGATCTCAGACCTGCACGCATGCAAGGGCAAGCGGACACTGTAAGATACAAAAGAGCAAGTTGAGATTGCAAGATGAGATAGATTGGCAAGGTAAGAGCATGTGAGGGCCCTGACATGCACTGCTCAGATGATCAAAAAATTATGACAGCAAGTGGGTCAACACTGCCTGGGTCATATGACCCATCAGTCAAGGCAGTACCAAGTTTCAGATCATCAGTTGTTGCTGACGTGGTCATAGTAGCATTTTGCATCAGCAATCTGGGTCTTCAGCTAACCTGTTGTCGTTGATGGCGTCGACAGCTTAGCTCAAGTTCCACATTGCTGAAGCAAGATTTGCCATTGTCGTCGGTGGTGTCAACAGGTTGGCTGACGCGTCACGCTGCCTCGGCTGACACATAACCCAGAGCATGGTCAACAGATGGCATGCATGTGTGGCTTTGATGTCAAGGACCAATGAGTCCTTCAGAATAATCCCAATAAAACGAATAAACCACAGGCAAGTAGCAAAAGCAGGTTTGAGACTGACCTGACCAAGTCTGACTTGGTAAGGGCCAAAATGGTGTTGGGAAGCTTGTCAGCGGCCCTGATCATGGCAAGAGCAGTGCTGCTGTCAAGAGATGGTATGGTGGCATCCACTACGCACAGCACCAGGGTGTCTGGCTTGTTTAGGTACTTGGTAACCAGAGCTGTGGTAGCCTTGGCATAGTCATCTGGGAAGGTTTGGATGCCCGGAAGGTCCACCAGCTCCATAGTTGTGACATCAGTCTGCAGGGGTACATTTAATGGGTTCAGGCTTGAAGGGAACTATGACCATTTTGATATGACTCACAGACACATGAGGCGCGTGCAGGTGTGACAAAGTGGCCCACTTCAGGATGAGCATAAATACAGGTAAAGCATGGCAGGCAAGTGCACAGCAAGAGAAAGTTGAAGAAGGCCTGCCTGACAGATTGTCACTGTGACTTCGTCCGATACGATGCTGTCTACCGACTTCATGATCTTGGTCACCTCCGCCAGTATGTCATCCTTCGACTCCAAAGGAGTGAGAGCTCCACGCCAGCTGAGGGTCACTGAGGAGTCAGTCTCGCTCGCGACCTCGATCAGCTGCAGCTTGACAGGCATCTTGGTGCAAAGTGCGGGGTCGCGAGGGAAGATGGGGCACTTGGTGATGTTTTCAAGTAGGCTGGATTTCCCAGCGCTTCTTCCACCCACGACAATGACCGTGGGTAGCTTGAACTGGACCATTGGAAGGTAGGACTTGATGTCGTGCACAGCTGCGTGGAATCTGCCGAAGGAGCTGTTCTGCAGCTGCTTGGTGATTGACACCCCCTCAAGAAGGGGAGAAAACTTTCTTGGAGCGGGCTTTCTGAGCTTGGCCGCACTGGCAGCTCGACTAGACGTCGAGGTGTTCATCCTCGAGAAGCTGAGAACACTCCGGGATTCGAGCACGGGCAGCGACACGTGCCTGATGACAGAACAGAGTAAGTGATAACTCTGCTCCGACCTTAACAGACCCTTTGCAAACGTCAAAGCAACAGCTCGTATCGTCCCAAGAAAAGCTAACTATAGATCTGGTCGGAACTACACCAGATCCTCTTGATAACAGACCCGAACAGCAAGCGCAATGACAAACCAGGCCAGACGGTTGCACCACTGCCTCTCTGCTGACACTCACAGCAAGCACGGCGTTAGCAGTAGGTGTTTGTCTCGCAACAGGTCTCCAAGAACATGATCTAGAACAAAACAGGACTCCAAGAAGCAGAAGAGCGGAGCAGGTCATAAGCCAAACACAGGAATCAGTCATGTCAGGTCCAGTGATGTGCCCACAGGTCCTGCGCATTGCTGGTGCAGCTGTATAGTTATTTAAAGTTCCAGCGGAATTTTTCAGAACGTCTACATTGCGCTCTTGTCAATCCTCTGGCTGCAAGAACGTTTGAGAAACAACTTTTCTTGACCGACTGCGAGAAGCACATGGGATGGTTCCAAGATGACCAACAGTACTAGCAGTCTAAGTGTGGCTATGATACATTGTTGCCTATGACGGTTCAAAGAGCATGTTGTTGCTACAAAACAAGCTCCCCATGACTGACCACAAAAAAGTTGTGATGCTCTGCACAAGGACACAGTTGCATGAGATGCTAACACCCTAGCCTAGGGGGGGCACAAGCTGATGTGCTGGGCAGCCCGTCCAGCCCTCTTCAATCTAGACTGTCCTGATCAAGCTTGGTTGTGCCTAGTGTTGCCTGCAAATGCACTGTCATAACTGCCACCATCATAATCACGTTCCCCATCAAAATCGAAGTCGTCATCAACACTTTGATCCCGGCTAGACTGTATGTATTCCATGAACAGCTGAGCTTGTGCCTCTGCGCCAGCATAAACCTTTTCCTGCAGACACAAATGAATGCAGATAAATCCAGCTGCATGATTGAATGCACTGCCAGCATTTCAGGCCTTGATTTATTAGCAACATGCATGACATTCCATGAAGCTAGGTTGAACAAGGTGCAGGCAGGCAGACAGCTATGGCAAAGATGATATGTGAGTGTTGCTCCTCTAATCGAGCCATGCAGGTTTCTACAGCAAAGCCATGCAAACTTCAACTCAGATGCAGTGTTTGTTTCCACTGAAGATGCACTACATGCACAGCCTGGGACAACCCTGAAAAAGCATATTTGGTGCAGATAAATGCACAAGTACGTAACTTGTGGCTGGTCTGCTGTCACGCATTCATTTGTCATACGCAATACAAAGCTGTGTGAGTACTGCTGTGAAGGATGCAAGTGATGTGAGTTATTCAACCATGATGCTGGTGTGCTGGACAAGGTATGCACACCAGCATCATCAATACACATTGCTATGCACACACACCCTGGTGGATTAATACTTATATAGTATTATAATACTATAATATCATAACATATACATTATGAAGTATAATATGATATGTAATAATGGTATGTATTGTTGCAAGCTGTGTGTTACCCAGCATGAAATGAGGCCAAGCCAATGATGTAAACACACAGTGTTAATATGTTCATACCTTGTCATACATGATGTCACCCTCCCTCACTTCCAGCTCAGCTGTGGAGAGACTGATACGCGTGAAGTTCTCATCCATGCCCATCACCAAACACCTGACGCGCTCGCCTATTTGGAACACATCCTGCAACAGCCAACACCACAGCTTCAGCAGAGATGTTTCTTCTTGTGTTATTGTTTGCTCTTGCCTTTTCCTTTTTTTGGGCAGAGGTGTGGTTGTTGAGTTGCACAAGGTACTTTATCACGTTGACCTCCGCCTGGCAAACAATGGTCATGACAAACCAGGGCGGTACTTGCTGCTGCAAGCTTCATGACAACAGTGGGGACGCCCCGAAGCCCAGTGAGCCTGAATGCGACTCAGCACCTGTTACTTGAGCACCATTTGTAGCATCTGTTCCGTTTGCATGGCTTGCAAGGGACCATCGGCATTCTGACCAAAGTCTGCATGCTCGGGAAGCGACGCGTTGAGTGGCAGCTATAAGCTGTAGAACAACCCAAGAAAAAGCTGATTCCAGAGCATGCATTGAACTCTCCAGACAGTCTTGGGAGAAGACAGCAGTCACACTCACCGATACAGACTCCACCCTGGATCTAGAGATGTTGGAGACATGCAGCAGTCCACTGATTCTGGTTCCCTCCAAACCAACAAAGGCGCCAAACTCCTCCACTCTGCGCACTTCTCCCCACATGAGGGCCCCTAGGTGGATTGACCTCAGCTGCTTGAACTGCACAGCTCTAGACATGGACAGCACAATCTTCTTAAACTTAGGGTCCACCTCTATGACTGTCACCTCCACATCCTTGCCTTTCAGAGCCGCCATGTCCTGCATGAAATGACCTTCCTGAATGTTTTGGTTGTTTGAAATTGTGAATGATATGTCCTGCATGAAATGACTCTCCTGAACGGTATGGTGATTTGAACGGAATGATATGTCCTGCAAGACACGCAAGAGCTGCATTTGCAGACTGCATTTAGAGGCTTGCTGAGTGCATGACTTGGGGCTTCTTGAAGCTCTGTGGTGCCTCCATGGTCCAGGGGAGCACATTGTTCAGGATAGGAGGAACGGAGCATGGGCAGCCTGAGCGCATCAAGGAGAAGAAGCTTCGGGCTGCTGCCTCAGGAGGCTTTCACTATGATTGCTGAAAAGCATAAACTTTCCTTTTTCTTTTTCTTTTGCAAGGAGAACAAGCAGTTGGCGATTACAGTGAAGCCTGTTAAAAAAAGCATTATGTCCAGCTGACTGTGCACTGTGACGACCAAAGCATGCAAAGCGTGCATGCTCATGACCATGATGGTTTGTGAATCGGCATGAGCAGCATGCACAGCAGGTAAACCCAGCATTGATGCATTCAGCCCTCTAGTCCCTGAGTTGAAAAGCACAACCTGCACAATTGACAAAGCATGCAAAGCATGGCAAGCACAGCACAGCATGCAGAGTAGATGATCTCTAGGCTGAGCCAAGTGATACATTCCTTGTTGAGCTGAGTTGATGGAATGCATGAAAAGCAACAGGTCTCTTTATATCTTGCATGGAAGATGGGAAGCAAATGACTCAGGTCAGATGCCACTCTTTCTAGTGAGTTGTGAACCAAGAAATGGCAAGGCAAGGCAAGCAGCCTGAGCCAGCACAGCACAGCACAGCACAGCACAGCACAGCACAGCACAGCACAGCACAGCATAGCACAGCAGCTGACCTCAGGGCTGAGCCAAGTGTCCCTCTCCCTGTTGAGCTGTGAGATGGGGATGAAGGCCTGTAGGCTCTGGCATCTGCAGATAAGACCACCCTGGTTCACATCCAGCACTGTAGCCGTAAAGGTCTCCTTGTCCTGCCGCACAGAAAAAGAATGGAGGTGAGTTGCAAGAGACTAGAAAGGCAACAAATGGCTTGGTCCAAAAACAAGAGTGCATGCATGGAGGTCCTAAGGGAGGGGAGAGGGTGGGGGGGGGGGGGTTTGGGGGGTGGGGGGTGAAGGGCCATACAAAAGTATTCCAGCAGGCAAGAAAGCTGATCTGTCCATTTGTGATCTGTTTACCATTTAGACTGGTTTGCACAGGTGCAATGCACAACTGATTGTCCTTGTGGTAATACTCATGTCAACCTGAATATACATGCTGTGATGCTGCACTGTTGAGAGGTCAAAAACTGCGACAGGCCCACCTTGGAACAGAGATCAAAGAGCTGAAATGTCCTTGCCCACAGAATGTCAAGGTCATGTACTCTTGCAGACACCATTGGACCTACACCGTGGTAAGAAAGCGCTGCAGGCGTCTTCATTATCTGGACACACACACAAAGCGCTTTTTCACAAGTTTCCGCAGACATTGTACATGATCTGCCTTGACGCATTTGCGTTCTTTTGCCCCTCTCTGTTTCTCTTTGGAGGGAACAGAAGGTATACAACACGTGTTGCAGAACAGACATCTCAACCCGATGCCCACCCTGACTGGCATCAGAGTGAGCACTTTTGAGCTCTACATCAGCCTTGTGTCCAGGTGCTAATGTGCGCGTGAATATCTAACAGCAGGCTGCTTTAGGATGCAGATGCTCTCCAGCAGGGTGAGCTTTGAAAGCAAACAAGGTGATTGGCAGATTGTAGCAAAACAGCTGCCATTGCATCAAGCCAGGAATGGAACATGCACACATTGCCCCATCTCACTCATGCTGAAAACACTTGAGAGTTCAGAGATGAGCTGTGATACATCAGCATGTGTAAGATGCAAATGTGCACTCGTTTGGACACATGCAGCAGGTAGTTGCTGCTGGACAGCGCCATAATTTCCTCAGCCTGTCCATATAGAGCTTGACATTAGCTTGAAGATTTAACCTACCCTGAATTCTCTAATTGTTCCAATGGGCATGATGTCTATGGTCAGCTTGGTCAGATCATCTGGTGCCAGCTTGAGATCATCCTGCCTCTCTCTCAGGACATATGGAGCCTCTTTGACAGGACACCACCTGCATTTCATATCGCCAATTTTGACAACGCTGTTGCTAGAAGTAAGATGCCTGACCTGCTGTGATGTATGACAAAGCAACTGCAGCTGTCTGTCTGTATGAATAAATGTACAGAAAAACTGTTTAAAGGTACTGATCTTACTGCTACACCCCCTGCAGAACAGACTGGGACACAGCAGATCTGACCGTTACCAGAATTGACAATCTGTATGGATTGGAATGTATGCTTGCTAACTGCCAGCCTTTCTAGGCACAACTTGACAAAGCAACTCTTGAGCACATACATGTCACAAAGCTCTGCATGTGAGTAGTCCTACCCGCCAACCCTAGGGTCATCCAACATCTCAACCTTGAACCCATTGGGATTGCTGTACACAACCTTGGCTACTACAGTGCGTCCCGGCAACAGCCAAGCAGCTTCTTCTGGCGGAATGGGGATCGATGCTGGCCCTCTGCCTCCATTAGGGCGCGGGTTCAAGTCTATGCGTTTCTGACCATCGTAGTCCTGAAAGGGGCTGTGCTGCATTTGCTTATAACCCCTGTAAGGCGTCTTTGGCTGCGATGCAGCAGGCTGAGGAGCAGGCTGAGCTGGCAAAGCTTGTGCTGGAGCGGTGCTAGATATTGACGTGCTTTCCGATGATTGAGAAGCTTCAGCTGGAATTGCAGTGGCGCCTCCTGCTTGGCTGGGCACAGACTGCTCTGCTGAAGAGGTGCTAGGGAGGGCTGTACTTGCAGCCTCTGTCTGAGGCTGCTGAGGGGGGGTCTGTGAGCTGCCATCAGCCGTGGCTGCTGAGCCATTCTGTGCAACAGCTTCGCGTACTTCGTCAGCTACGGCACAGGTCTGAACTGCACATCTGCGCTCGGGTTTGCTGTTGGCGTGTCCTAAACAGTGCTTCCTGGGCCTGCATTCGCTCTGTGCTGAGTCGTGCCTGCATGTGCTGTTCCGAGCAACACTACGGAGTGCTTGCGAGCGTTGGTGGTTGTGTGAGCACGACAGATGCAAGTGGCAGGGGAGCACGACGCGCTGAGCTAGCACCGGTGCTAGATCACTGTGCAGAGCAGGAGCCTGTAAACCGGTGAACTGCATGAGTTCCTGTCACCTCGTAAAATGGTTCGCGACCTGCGTCAGTTGGTGTGCGCTGCGCTAGGGTGGTCGCAGTATCGGAAATACTGAGTCTATCCGGTTGAGGGGCCGACTGCCCTGAAACCCTTTGACACGTAACTTCTAGGGCTTCCAGCCTTCTGCTCTGCTTGAATGCTGTGACTCAACAAACGTGCGATCTACCTCTGCATTCGTTGAGCTGTAGAAACGTGACGTGACAGTCCACACTCTGCTTGCCTAATATATCTGCAGCTGCATTTGACTTGCCTGTCACTTTGTCAAGAGAGTTGGGAAAGTAAGAGATCATATATTGGAAGCGATTGGCCTGCTGGGTGCGCTTGGTGCTCTACCACTTGATGGTGAGCCAAGATTTTGGTACATCAAAACGTCCAAAGCCACCGGAGCACATCATGATTGTGTACGAGTCTCTCGCAGGGTGTGGACTTGGACAGCTGGATTGAGAAGGTCAAGACGTGTCACTATCTGCAAGAGGACGAGCTCAAGTCATTGTGCGAATACGTGAGTCCATTTTCTTTCCTACCGTGACGTCTCTGCGCTGTTGACAGCTACTGACCTTCCTGAGCTGGACCGCAGACAAAGGAAATACTGGTTGAGGAGTCTAACGTCCAGCCAGTGAACAGTCCTGTGACTGTATGCTGCTCTCCTCATGCATTCTGCTTGTGTTTGAAGCAATGCTAGTTGTCTATCCTAGTGGTTGATGGCAGTGGTGTAAGTTTGCTGGAGATTTACTTCACAGGTTTGTGGAGACATCCATGGTCAGTTTCATGACTTGCTCAAGCTGTTTGCCACCGGGGGAGAAGTGCCAAGCACCAACTACATCTTCATGGGTGACTTTGTTGACCGGGGTTACAACAGCCTGGAAACGTTCACTCTGCTCATGTTGTTGAAAGCTAGATATCCTGCACATATGACACTGCTGAGAGGCAATCATGAAAGCAGGCAGATCACACAGGTGCACTTTCAGAACAACCACTTCCCACAAAGTAGTCTGCAGCTTTGTCTGTGGATGCACTGGGATGCATAGCACCAACTAATCACGTGCCTCAGTATCACAGATTGCTGTCATATGCTTGTGTAGACACAGATTGCTGTCATATGCTTGTGTAGAGCCACGAAGACCTGCTGCAAGCCTGAGATGCTACAAGCACCTGATGCATGTGGCAGCACACTGCTTGCAGCACTTCCCTGTGCAGCATCTTAGTTTGAGCTCATGTGATGTGCAGCAAGCATTGCAAACTTGCATGGTGCAGGTGTATGGCTTCTATGACGAATGCCAGAGAAAGTATGGCAACCCCAACGCGTGGCGATACTGCACCGAGGTCTTCGACTTCCTGACGTTGTCGGTAGGAAAGCTAACTTGCAGCCTTGAGTCTTGTCAGGCACCGTGCAGAACAGATGTTTTTGGTGACCAAAGTTGCTAAGCTGCAACAGTAGCCTGTTACGAAACATAAAGGCTTCACATGAGCTGCATCAGCTTCACTTGCACAGGGTTGGGTGTGCACAGCCGTGTTTCCCAAAACACAATGATCCAGAACACCACGTCGCCCACTTTTGTCATGATGTCGTCGTGTTGCCAAGCAAATTGATGTTGTTCATTGTGCACGCTACCATGCCCATCCTGCTGACTTGCATATGGCATCAAAAGCTGCATTTAGATGCAACTGCTGATCACAGTGTAGCCTTGCACATACCTCAACCTTGAGCGTTTCTTCAGTTGATGCCAAGTGACTCAATCATTCACACTTTTGTCTGCATTGCAGGCGTTGATAGATGGGCGAGTATTGTGTGTACATGGCGGCTTGTCACCAGATCTCAGAACCCTTGATCAGGTCAGTCCCAGCAAGATGTGCATCATTCATCATTATCACATGCTTTGTACCAGGATTGTTTAGCTGGAACGTGTCATTTTTATTATCGCTGTGTAAGAATTATATATTTTAAGATAATGTTGTTTACTTGTCAATGTTATTACTACACGCTTTCCAGCAGGGTTGCCTTGCCTAGGTACCTACAAACAAGATCAGCTTTCACAACGTAGTTCTGTCTGTGACCATCCTGAAATGTATGATCAAATTGCTGTTGCATTTACTCTTCACAGGCTGACCAGAGCAGTCCCCTTCACGCCGCTGAGAATCATTTTGACAGCCTATTTGCACAGTTGAGTCTTGGAGAGCATGCAGGCAAATGGCAGACTATTTCTGTACATGCATAGCCAAGCCCACACAGCCAAGTATGACAGTGTGTTGATGCTTTGCTGTGTTGAGCCAGGCTGACCTCTGTGCGTCTTGACCTGTTCAGATCCGAACCATAGAGAGAGTGTGTGAGATTCCTCACGAGGGGCCATTCTGTGATCTGATGTGGAGTGATCCAGAGGAAACTGAAACCTGGGCTATCAGCCCCAGGGGGGCAGGGTGGTTGTTTGGGGCCAGGGTAGCAGCAGAGTTCAATCAGATAAATGGGCTAGAACTGATTTGCAGAGCGCATCAGCTTGTGCAGGAAGGGCTCAAATATATGTTTCCTCCGGTAAGCAAGGCTTTGCATTGACATTCCTCTGTGTGATCTGCTCAGCCTGCAACATCAAATCACGCAAGGTGCATGCCACGAATTTGTAATTTGCTGCACTGCCGGTGTGATTCTGTGCGCATGAGGCCTTACCTGCTACAAAGATGAGCACGTTTGCATTGTACCTGTCTGCTTGCACAGGCAATGCTTTGCCTGATTGTGTTGTTTTTGACAGGGTGCAGTCTGTGCAGCTATGCATTCATGTGGTGATGCACTGTGTTGCATCCGTGATGCTCTGAACAAGCCTTTCTGCAGGGAGCTGACTTGCGTCGGACGCACCTGATGTCTGTTGGCTGAGCAAACGTCTCAATTGATTATGATTAATGTTGTTATAATTCATGTGGTGTCTGTCTGCCACAGGAGAATTCCCTGGTTACTGTCTGGTCAGCTCCAAATTACTGCTACCGCTGTGGGAACGTTGCTTCGGTGTTGTGTTTCAATGACACATTGCAAAAGGAAGTCAAGTACTTTACAGAGACCACAGAGAATGGCAATATGATGACGCCACGTAATACTGTGCCATACTTTCTGTAGTAATGTACAGCATTCAGGGCTTTGAAAGTCACACTGTGAGCTGCTTACACTGGCGTCACATATGTATCATTAGGTAGATGCTTATGGCAGGGCAGAGCAAGCACAAAAGAGTCTTGAGTAGAGTGTGAGTTGCGTGTTGCCTAAAAAAGAAGGAAAGAGAAAAGGCTGTTACTGAACCAACCGCAAGGCTAGCTATTGCTCCCCAAGCTATTGCTAGCCTGGGGAGCAGTAGAACACTCTGAGTTGCCTCTCTTTTACTAGAGCAGTGGTTGTACAGCATAAATCACATCTGTGCACAGCATGCCATATACAGAATTAACAATAATGGTCCACAGTACTCTGATGGTGCTTGCGAATCAGCACAATGTCATCACAACAAAAATTCAAGCTGGTAAGCCAGGGACATAAAAACAGTCTGGAATGGTGCATACCCAAGCTGAATCCAGCGTAATCACTCTGTCTCATAGCAAAAGCAGACAAGACTGACAGCTCTTAGCATCACATCCAAAGTCATACAGAAGCAAAAGATCTAAATACATAAAGGGGGCCATATCCCAGCAGTGAACCCCAAAAGCTTTGTGCAAAGTATAGCAGTATTAGTGGCCTAAAAACCCGTTGTGCAGGCGCATCAATGGCATGCAAATTCTGCTCAGAACGTCTGTCCAACCTTGAACGGAGATTGTGTACAAATTCCAAGCGCACATGAATACACGTAGCCACTGACAGAACAATACCAGTTTGTGGCAGAGGCTGCAGTGCAGCTTGCCAGCTGGTATGGATACAGTGTATGCGTGCTGTTAGTTGTATCACCGTTGATGAAGAACGAAGAGTTGTACGTCACCACCCCAAACTGAGTAGCGCCAGCCTGTATTGATATCTGCAAGCCCATCACCGGTATGGGCAACTTGAGTAGGTTACCAGAAGCAGTGTTAGCTGAAGCATCCACAAAGCTGACTGTTGCTGGAATCACAAGACCCACAGCTGTGGGAGTAATCACCACAGAGCGCACTTGCACCCCCACATTTCCAGTGACAGCACCGTAGAAAGCAGACTCTGAGTTAACAGTCAACGCGTTGCTCCTGTTTGTGCCCAGGCTGACATTACCATTGGCAGCAAAGGTACTTGTATTGGCAACTGTCACAGACGCCCCCACCTCAGACGAGTTGAACAGCGTGGTGTTGGCTGTTACGGTGAGTGACCGGTTGTTACCCTGGGAGCCCAGTACCACATTGCCTCGAGCTGTGAGCGTGCCTGCCAGCGCAATGCTGACGTCTGAGTTTGCTGTGACTGGAGCATTGAAGGTGCTGACTGCATTGACCACCAATGTCTGGCTGCTGCTGCTGCCTAGCTGAGCGTTGGCATTAGCTGTGAGCTGCCCAGCAACTGTCACAGCAGCACTGAAGGTGCTGGTGGCGTAGACTGTCAGGGTCTGACCTGTTGCCGTGCTGCTGCCCAGCTGAGTGTTGCCATTGGCTGTCAGCAACCCAGCAACTGTCACAGCAGCGTTTGCTGTAACTGCAGCATTGAATATGCTGCCTGCATACACAGT
>JAABUP010006104.1_pt1 | contig 17547 bp, 26 predicted proteins | sample 5559201 | NCBI WGS metagenome assembly JAABUP01 (sample SAMN10711887, study PRJNA513373) | rock metagenome | isolation source: Antarctica rocks | place: Antarctica
TGCAGGCCACTTCTGTTCCCGACCTCTTACACAGACTAGCGACCAGCGACTGAGCTGCCTACAACCTCCTGACGACAAACACCTGCTACAGACAGCCTCAGCGCGCCGGTCACGAGCCTGTTTGCCTTGTGCCTGAGTGGACGAGTATTTGCTTGTGCCTGAGTGGAGTCTTCGCTCAAGCTTCCCCACATACTCTGAGGGCTTCGTATTCTTCTGATATAGGTATAACCACTTTGATATGACCTCCGATTCAGCTCTACATGCGTTGTGCTTACGCTCGTGGCCGGCCGTCAGAACTGTCAGCCTCGACCTCACAGCCAGCGACAGCCGCTACATTCATGTCTGACCAGCTTTCGACTTCGACACTTCTCCGTGACTGTAAAATTAGCCTCCGAGATGCATTTCAATGCATTGCGCAGCCTAACACAACCCTTGCTTGACTGCATACTGTATCTAACACTAACACAGTACCCCTATGATCCAGGCACTTTACCAAGCTCTGCAAATCTATGTATCTTGGGAACGTGTATCTGAGATCCAATCTATCAAGGATCCACAGGTCTGCTATTGAAGAAGAAGGGATCCAGTTCAGTCCGCTGACCTTCAAACATCACCACTTTTGTTTTTCCAAGGTCGAAAGTAAGCTGACGTTGCTGGCAGAAGCTTGCAAATGCACGCAACTGCTTTTGCAGTCCTGGTGCTGTAGCGGACATCGGTATGAGGTCATCAGCGTAGAGTAACATTGGGACTAGCACCTGCCAATGTCCAAGGGTGGGCGCATCAATGCCGTCAGTATCCAGAAGATGCTTCTCCAGTGCGTCAAACAGTTTAAAACTCAGCGAGCACCCTTGCTTGAGTCCCATGAGGCAACTGAAGATCTCAGAAAGACCATGTGCCGTGCGCTGCGCTGTCATGTGCATGCAAAGAATTGATGATGTCCAGAAGCCTCCCACGGACACCAAGGTTCCAGCACCTGCCACAACAAAGCACGCCGTATAATGTTGAACACTTTCCTCAAATCCACGAAACAACACAACTTGCCAGGCACATTTCTCAAATAGTGTCCTGAGGACAAAAGTATTGTCAGACATGCAATACTTCTTTCTGAAACCAGCTGTCCCCTTGCTTGGACTACACGCTTTTCAGCATGAGGCCAACCTTTGTTACATAATCACTGCAGACAGCTTAGCAAACGCGAAATTATCTGTGATGCCCCTGTGCCTGCTCATGTCATATTCGCCCACTGATGTGTGTACAGCAGTCATCAGACCGATAGACATGCATTCAGGGAAATGTGTGGCAAGCAAGCAATGCAACAAGCACAGTATGCAACTCTGCAAAGTTCAGCACCGTGTTTGATCATTTCTGCCACAGCACTGTCAATGCCAGGGCTCTTGCCACGCTTGAGCCGCTGTACACAAACATGCAACTCTTTTGCATTCAAGCATTCATCCTCAGGGCAACTGAATAAGGTGTATCTAGGTGCAGATACACCTTATTCAGCAGGTCTCTCAGGGGTACCAGCAGGATGAAAACCCATAAGGCTAACAGAGGCATCAAATTGTGCTGCAAGCGCTACTAGGCAGGCACTGCCCTTTGAGGTCTTGAAGACCTTCCACAAGTGGCGATTGTCCCTCTTGGACATGTGGACAAGTTCCTCATTTTGCTGCTGTGACCATATCTTCTTGGCCCTCTCAGTCACACAATGATATTGCTTCTCTGGATTTTTTCCTTGCTCTGCAGTGCTTGAGGCAGACTTGCAGACAGCGACCTTTCTTGTATGCATCCTTGCATGCCTGATCGTACCACGGCGTCAGATCATGAGCAACTGGACCATGCTGTTTGCAAGTTTGCAGCATGGTCTTCAGCCTCCAACTCAGTCAGTGATTCAAACAGCATGTCAACATCAAGCTGCTGTCCAACAAGAGGCACCCGAGTTGCAGCTCAGACGTCAAGCACTACTGAAATGCATCAGCCCTCTGATCATCCCACTTGTAGCACTCATCTGAGCTGTCGGGTGAAGGGGGAGGATCGTGCTGATCCAATGTGTTGCATGCAAATGCAACAGCAATGAATTATGGTCTGACATATAGTGGCTGACATCCACAAACACTTGCAGAGATTGTGTTGCTGACATGCAGTTTGCAGATGCTGTGAAATGGTCAATGACACTGCGTCCACTTGAACTTCTAATTCCAAAGGTATACTTCCCTTCCAGATTGCTTCTAGTCGGCCCATTCATAAAGCACAGATTCGCCTCTTGACAAAGGTCCAGGAGCTCTGGACCCCATGTGTGATTGTCCAGCTGCCTGCCACAGTTCTCTTGTGCTGCATGTGGTGTGGTAGCTGATCAACATCCTCAAGGAGGTCAAAGATGTCTGACAGGTCAAAAATTTGGACATTGTCTTCTTCTTCTGCGGTTCTAGCATTCATGTCGCTACAGATCAGAATCTGTGCTCGTTGGCCTTGACCCTGCACAATGTCCACCTGCAATCATTCAAACGAACAGGCGTCAGCAAATATTGAATCTTTGGTTGGCATACAACAGGCGAAGAAATATGCCTCAGAGCAGCCCTGCACAGCAGATTTGATTTGTAGGCAAAATAAGCTAGCATCCTGAGCGTCTTTGACAAACTCAAGATGTGTATGCGATCAATCTGACACATATACAGCCACTCCTCCTGAGGGGCGGCGTCCAGGTCCGTCCAGGTCCATCACATGCACATCGGCAAGCAGAAGCAGAACCAGGTACAGTGAGCTGTATGCCAAACTCTGTGAGCCATGTCTCAGTCAAATAAACTAAATTATGACATCACAACGATACCAAGCCCCCGCCTTGGCATGTACACCTCCCATAATGTGCCAAAAGAACACATTCTGTTGATCCCGTGTTTCCTAGAGGCAGGACAATTTGTGTTCAACCGGGGTCTCTCCCTCTTTCACAAGCAGTTGTTCAGCTCGCCAGAGTGTTCTGACGTTTCTAGATCTGAAAGCTCTGAAACCAGCCCATGCTGCAATCTTTCTTTGCTCTTGCTGCAGGCGTGTGAGATCCTCATCCAGACCAACGGAGGTGCCTGCCAGCTTGGCTCTGGCCTTGAACTTGTCTACACAAAGTGCTTGTGTGTCTTCTCCTCAAAGTGCACAAGCACATTACCCAGCGCAGCATCCTTCCTCGACTGCAACCGCTTGGCGCTCACACATATAACAGACGTCTTTATTTTCTCAGACAGCAAAGCGACTGCTACCTTGGAATTATCTGCTGAGTCCCCTCCTGGGTACTTGAAGTTTCTCAAGATGGCTTTCAGCTCCTTTTTGTGCCTCCCGGTCAGCTTGATCCTGTTCCTGCATAGCAGGCTCTGCAAGCTTGCGCATCACAGAGCTGACCTGATGTACCCTGACGGTGTGTGTTGTCTGCAACTAAGTTCGGGGTGTACGTGTACTCAAGCCTTGTCACACGCCGTTCCCCACATACACAGGGTCAAAATGGCGCTGTGACAGCAACGAAGCTGCGAGGGCCGAGGTCCTGTCAGGGACGCCGTCAGGGCGGCTGGAAACCTTGTCGAGGCGTGTTCAATTGGGAGAAGGGCCGTTTTACATTATACTTATAATTATCGGATCTGATTCGCACTTTCATCAGGTTGCGTCGGTCTGGAGAGCCGTTTGCTGCTTCCGTTAGGATTCGCATGATCTTTGTTCAGATGAGCTGTCGACTGAGTGTTTCTCTGTTCAGCGAGCTGCAGTAATGACCTGCTCAAACACAGATATGGTAATCCTGACGGTAGCGACGAGGAGCTCCTGATGCGAAGTTGGGCTTCTAAGTGACCACGGGACTAGAGCGTGCAAAAGCACGTCTCCTCTGTCATCGCACTGGAAGCTGAGTAAGGCTGCATCCGGACGTCCAACGATATACTGATGCACCGTCTTGCAATCCTATTTTCTTCACTGGTCTTTGCTCTGCCGGGCGCCGTGCTGCTGTATAAGTACGCAACGTCCGCAACGTACTTCAGCAAGGTGAAATTTTTCTGTCTGATCATAGCTTTATTCGACCGCGCGCTCTGTCTGGCTGACAACGCCCGTCGCAAGGTCAACCTGACATGTTGACCCGACATGTTGTACAAGTCGACGTCGGCTATGCACAGGACAATTTTGACTCTCACCCGAGACCTAAAGTGCTTTCATCGTCATCGTTTCAACACCCGCAACCCTATGGTAGGTTCAGCTATACACGCAGTCCCACGATGGTCTGTGTGATGGCCACTCACCGTGATAATAATTAAGTGCAGGTACAGATGGCCATTGCAAGCTGCAACGAACACTCTGTTGTTCAGACAGCGATTGCTTGTCCCGGCTAGAGTTTATAGTTCAGAAACATGTGATCAACGACACTATCATCATAGCTTTTGCAAACGCAAATCACCTAGACTATGCCTTTAACTGGCTGGCTTACATAGATTTTCTCCAAATCACCAACTACCTTATTGGTGCCATGGACAATACAACAGCAGACGCTCTGGCCAGAGTTGGGGCTCAGCATTTTGCTATGTTTGACGACACACCAAATGCAGTTACTGATTTGCTTGCAGGTCAGCTGAACCAAGTCCAGCTTTGCTGAATGCTCACTCCGGGCATTTGAATTCATGTAAACTGAGTGAAATAATTTTTTTGTGTATTACGCTGCAAAGTGCTTGCAGGGGAGCTGATGTTCATGTCTGCTGGATTCCTCTCCATAGGTCTACATAAAATAGCTTTGATAAAGGCAATTTTGACCTGCCATGTGGACCTTATAGTTTCAGACATTGATACAGGCAAGTTTCCATTGCACATGCAATGTCAGCTAAAGACATGCACACTCTATATGCATTGTTCAATGTCTGCAACACTGCTGCGGCTCTTTCTAGATAGTAGAGGACCTTAAGTCAGCTCAGTTGACTTGTGTGCATAAGGTCAACAAATTGATGCTGACACTCGCTGTCATGACAAGCAACAAGCATGCCCGCCATTGACTCTAAGTAATAGGTTGTGGCATGCAGTATGGCTGGAAAACCCTCTGCCGTACTTTGCAGAGTACCCTAATGCTGATGTGCTGGCCAGCACAGACAGCGTGGCCCCTACCCGTGATGACGGTGGCTTGGAGAATCCCAATATTATTGGTCGCTATGACTTGAATGTTGGTAAGCCCTTGCTTTTCCCCATTGGCCAGATGTCATCAGACGTAAAGCAAATGTGGATCCAGCATCAACACTTGTGTGTTGTGCTGGCTGCAAGGCACACACCACACATATGTCCCCCTGTTGATTGATGATAAGTCACTGCTTCTCTACAGATTTCTTAGTTCTTGTTTCTCCGCTGCAAGCAAAACATCTCAGGTATTGAGTCACTAATGTTTTAGGGCATGACTTATGCACGCATCATGTAGAAGTTGCTACAGCAGATATATTCCTGGCTGCTCTCCAATTGTCACAACACAGATGCTCTGTCACACATGACACATGTTTTGACTAGGGTTGATGCTGTTGCGCCATCGGAAGAACGTGACTCATCTTGTAGAAGAGTGGCAGCACCTCCTTCTGCAGCCAGGCATTTCACTTTGGGATCAAGCAGAGTTCAACAGGTTGATCAAAGTTGGCATGTTCGAGAATGACATCTCATGGTGGGACCATACTGATCGCTGGGAGCGGTAAGTGCAGCTCCACTTTGTGCATGCATTGGCTACCACAAGCAAAAGCGTGTTCTCCTCATGAGCCATGGACATGGTTCATGCAACCTGACAATGCCATTCGCCTCAACATGCTGCTTACTCTAGACACACCTATGGGCATCGGTACGTGATACCTGCAGTTGCTGTGAGACTGTCCATGACATATCTGCTTGTGGGTGCTGCAGCTGTGTAAGCAGTATTTGCTTTGCTTCAAGCTTGTGTGCCGCACAGGCAATACAGGCCGCTGCTGCCAGCCCCTAGCAGTTCCAGACTTGTCCGTGGCTTCAACGACTCTGTCAGTGTTGGTGTCCTGCCCCTGTCCTTATTCCCCAGTGGTCATGTGTATTTTACACAGAAGTTGCATGAGGTACAGTTGTCATTTTTACAAACTTTCCCAGCTGCCGCATTGCCAGCTTATGCTGTTCAGTTTTGGTGATGCAGCATTGCTCACAATATATGTTCATCTTCCATACCCATTTACAAGCCACAGTCTCATGGATGGACACAATAGGAACGCAAAGCACTGAGAGGTCTCAGGCCTGAGCCAGCAAATCTATTTCAAGCCAACACCTATGAATGGCACATGCAGAAATCACCGACCCGCCCGTACATTGTGCACGCTACATATGCTGAGGGTATGCTAAAGCGGCACAGGCTGCGTGAGGCACAGCTGTGGCTATCTGATGCTGCTGACTACTACACACCGGCAGGCTTGTTGGTGCTTGATTTAGGCCAACTTGACGCCCCTGCAGATTGGGAGCGGCTGCCATCAAAGGACAGGGTGCAATTCCATATGAAAAATATGGCAATGCAGTTAACCCAGGTATGGAGCACTCAGCCTGATATGAAGTCGCTTGCAACAACTAACTGCAAAGAAGAGACCATGTGCCGCTTGTGCATATGTATGCTCATCAGAGCTGTAGTGACGACTAGTTCTTCACAAGTATTGCAGGACACTGTAGGTTTGAGGCTCATATTTGAATTGCTGCGCAGTTCTGGTACGCAGCTGGAGTTGCAGTGGCTCTCAGTCGTGTGCTGATCCTGCCCCTATTCACGTGTTATTGTGATGAGTTGTGGCACCAGTCCCTGGAAGTCAGTCCCCAGTGGTTGTGCCGGTATCCTGGGGCCGTCCAACAGATACTTCCATTCCAATGCTCAGCTGACGACGTGTTGCACTACCCCAAATTGGATGATCTGCCCAGCCAACATGGAGCAGCAGTCCACTACAGGGAAAGCACCCTGATGAAGAGCCCCAAGCTGCCAGAAAGATTTAAGGTTTGATGCCAGCTGCAATAAACTGCTGTTGTACCAGGATGCAGCAGCCACATGGCCTACCTTACAGCGACCAAGTGGCCAATGCACCATCTCTGGAGCCCAGCATCACGCACTTCACATCTTCGCCACTCTGTTCGCTTGTTGATGGCATATTGAGCATATATACATAAAGCATGTGTGAGCATATAGACATAGAACCGTTCAGGGCATGCGAGCTGCACCGCAGTTATAAATTAAGACAGCAGCAGCCGAAGACATGAACGTATGTTGCATACGTCATGATGTGTTTGTTACGCCAAACTCAGTAGGCAGCTGCTCACGACCTACCTGACTGGTGCTGGGCGTTCTTAAGTGCAAAGAGGGATGTTCATGCTGTCATGGTGCAGGCTGATATCATTCATGTACATGTGTCGCCTGAAGGCTTTGAAATTGAAGAACAGCAGGAGCATCTGGCAGACAAGCCAGAACGAGCTGAGGATGTTCCTGCTGAGCAACAGATTGTAGAGCCAGTCCTGCCATGGAAAGTGTCAGAAGATGATTTATGCAGCAGACTAGCTGATTATGGATCACATCATGTTTTGCACTTGACAGGAACTGGCCATATAGCCATGAATGATCATAGACAGTGGGATAGAAGGATGTCTCATGCAACGCGTGATCGCTGGCAATACACTTTGTTTTGACTATGGTCAAATGAGGTCATCAATATGTCAAGTTGACGAATGGCAGAAAGTGCTGCTCAACCATCCTTTGGTAAGTGAGTACCCGTAATGGTTGTATAGAAGCCAAGCAGGCCATATGACACAGTGTGTGTTGCAGAAGAACACGAATTCTGGTGAAGAACGATGTATGCCGTACTTCTATGTTGATTAACGTTCGTCTCAAAGGACTTCACCGTTTACAGGGTGAATTGATGGGTAGCACTGGTGCAGATTGCAGTGAATAGGTTGAGTGCAGCTCAATGAGCACGATCTCTACACTGCAGAGCAATGCTATAACATGCCAAAATGGCTGTTTGTGTGCATTGACTCATGCTTTGGTTCACTTTTTAGCAAAGCAGTTTTGCAATTCATGAAGCAGAGAATCTTGTTGAATGCAAGCAGTCTGTTGAGTTCAGAAATAAATGACTGAGTCATCTATCTGCCTACAACAACTCTAGCAGAACTCAATTGGCTGCAGGTTGGCAGATGATCCAGCAATATATGATTTAGTTGCACAGCTGCTGCGCTACTGTCACTCCTTTGTCAATACACCGCAGCATCTGTTTCTGACATGCTGCAGTCAACGATGCTTTGTGTTTTGACATTGCAAGCATGAATCGGCAGCTGTTTGTGATACTTTTTTAAGCTGCATTATAACTTGGCTTAGCCAACCTTGCTGTAGTGCTGCAGCAATTTTTAGTGCTAAGCTGTTTTGCGTTTGAGTGAAGCCTTCTGATTGTTTTGGCACATTGAAACGCCATGAACAACACTCTCTTATCACAGCACGACCTCCAGCTGCAACCCTGCTGTTGGGTGCGGCTGATGAATGCCGCGACAGTTCTTAAGAAGATACAGGCCACCAATGTCTGCTGCTGCATGCCAATTTTTCCACTTACTTAGAGCACGTGACATGTCCAAAGTGCACTTACACTGCCACACAATCCACTGCTATGAACACCTCTTATGCGAAAAGCAAGGCAAGTCAAAAGTAGGGCTGAAAAGGGTTGAATAAATTGCACAGCAAAGTGGGACACCTTGTGCATTTTGAAACGACCCTTTGGGTTTTGGCTTTGCACGTGCACTGGGAAAAATGGTCAGAGTCCGCAGTACTGCTGCAATTACTGTTCTTTCAAAACTCGCTGGTACACGATCTTGTATGTTTCTAGAAGAGTTCCAGCTTTGCTTGAGATCATCCGTTGATCCTGTGTGACCTGTTGATTGACACTTTCTTGAATGACTGCATGTAATGTTTACAACATACGATTAACTAAGCAGACCTGGTCATGAATAATGGTGGGTCACCAGATCTGATGTGAACACACGAGCATTTGCCCCTAACAAATCTCATTTATACTACCAAGTACAATTACAGCCGCCAGCAAAGGCATCGACAGTGGTAGCTGCAATTCAGGACCGTCATACACCATCAGAAGAGGATTTATGTAGCAAGACCGGCATATTCGACTCTCCCATCTGGAAGTTCGAACCACCCATCATGCAGGTACACTTCCTGAGCTTCTACTGTCTGTCTGCTGTACCAGGAAAATGTCAATGTTACGTACTTCGAGTGAACTGCCAGGTGTTGTCTGTCAGGCAATGCATACGTGTGGGGACTGAACAGCCCACACAAGCTTAGTGTGCCTCCTGGGGCATGACAGTGACGTAGCATCTCTCATGCTTCAGCTGGCAGGCAAGCAGGTTCAACATGTGCACGTGTTGCTAGGGTGGCTTGAATGTGCAACGACTGAAGACGTGCTATCCAGAGACATGGCGCTGCAGCTGCTGGCAAGTAGACAATTCGGCCGGCACAAGGATTTGCGAAGGGATGCATCAGGGAATTGCTGCTTTGTTTCAGGTGTGCCGCTAACACATGCCAGTCTTAGCAGACCCTTGATGGCTTCTGCTGCTGCCCCTCCTGCAGCTGCTTCCATTGGCCCTCCTCCTGTTGTCCCACCTGCAGCCTCCCCCCCCAATCCTCCCACCTCTGTCCTTCTTTTCAACCAGCACCTCTGCCCTCTGGGCAGGCCCCATATGCAGCCTGCACAGGAGACCTACAGAAAAGAGTAAAGTGGTCAGGCCAGCATCAAAGACAAATTTAGTGCATACTTATTGTTCTCCCGCTTGGCTGCAAGCTTGCAACACAAGCCAACAGGTTGGTGGACCCCCGCCACATTTCCAAGATCACGAAGAGAAGCATAGTCAGTCACAAGCCATGTGGCTATCATGTTGAACACAGTTAAGATTTAGCACAATCACACACCCACTCCACCTCAGCTTGCAGGCAAGACATCCGCACAAGTGATGGTTACTCCGGAGGTTGGATCCAAGGTGCCACAGAGAAAGCAGACGCTGAAGGCATTGCTAGGAAGGCAGTTGCTTTTCTCACAAAGGCAAATGACTTTGTTGGCCATGATATGGTGATTCTGTGTATCAAATCTTCTTGCACATTCTGTGTGCTTTCCTGACATTCAGCTTTTATATAAGGTATCTGTAAGGTAGAATGTCCGCGTATGCATAATGGGGTTTGTGTAGCACCATCTTATGCTCAACATGGCTGTGGTGGTACACTTTACAGAGCCTCTTTGATTTGTGCAGCCTGCTTAGGCATGTTTCTTGTTACAATTGATAGATAGGTTTTATGAATGGATGTCTAGATGATTCCAGCCCTGTGCATGAGCTGCATCTTGTGAATCTCCATGCTAGCACTACATGTGCAAAAAGCGCCTCTCCAGACACTTCTATCAAAGAAATACCAGATGTGTTACACCATCGTCATGATAGATATGCTTGGAAGTCCACATTATTTCTCGCAGCCGTCGCAGGCCAACCTGCGAGGTCTAATTGAGCACGTCTCGTCCCTGGAATGCAAGATATTTCCCGTCGTTGTGGTGGTGCACAGCCTGAGGAAGCCTGTTTGAAGCTTTCATTGGCCTCTCAGGGTTTCGAACACACATTTGATGTTACGTCGAGAGTCTCAAAGAAGCCTTCGTAAACTGCTCAGTTGGATTGCAACTTTGCCAGTCGACCAGATTGTCAACAGCTGGCAAGTGATGTGCTTCAGAGTCACTCAAAAGCAGCACATGTTCCATGAGGATAAATCATTGTCACAGTGGCATGCTACACGTTATAGCTATCATACCGTGCAGCTACATCATAGAAGCTGACCTCAACCTTTAACAGACTGGACACCTGGGTGCACCAATAGGCTTGGGACTAAGATTACACCTACATATCTTGAAAAGTAATGGATTGAGCGTACTTAACAATCGGACTGGCAGATGCCAGGATGGCCCTGTGCACATGCCACACCCTGCCTTCCCCTGCAAGCATGCACACTTACACGATTATACAGCAGGCAGACAGCAGAATAAATAGCCTCACATGTTATTGCCAAAGTTCGGCTCCATGCGGGGTGCCACATCGAGCCTGTTGTGCACAACGATGTGCAGGCGTGAGGCATCAGCAGCCGCCAACTGCCTCTTGAAGGTTTCATCACCCTGCAGCCCATTGTGGGCCTTGACTACTTTTCTCAAGTAGCTTGAGCCACAGCTGGAATGCTGCAGCAGTGGTGCAGCACAGTCATCAAGAGGGCACCTTTGTCAGCAGCTATACATGCTCAGCATGCTCACTTTGCGCACAGGCAGTCGTAGAACGAAACAAGGCTAGGCATGGGCTGGGCTGCATACTCAACATGAACAGCACGTAAGGTCGTGCACACATGTCCAATGAGCACACAGCAACCACAGATGTGGCTAGGCTGTGCTGATTTTGCATGTTGCAAAAAGCCAGCAGAAAGCTTCAAGCACAAGCAGACACCAACATGCACACAAAGATCATATGGCACAGGTGTACACGAGAGGGCCTCACCCTGGCATGGGGACCAGCTTTCAGATGGGGGAGCTGCTTCTCATCGCAGCTCTGCTCATCCTGAAAGACCCGTTCAATTCCTCTTGGGGGTCTGAGCAGGGACATATTCCCCTTCGAGTATGTGTCGTCCCCAGCCACGCTGTCTAGAATGAACAGCACTCCCTGGAGTTTTGTGACCTTGCACCAGGCAGTCACCTGCAACAGATGAAATTGGTGAAGCCTCTTTCTACAAAGGGGATAGAGGCCGCTATTGCACGGATCAACATTGGCTCAAGTTGCATGCAAACTAAGCAGTGCCTGCGCTATTACTTTGCAGTTTGACAATCACAGAACACATGCTTGAGCAACCAAGTCACTTACTACTGTGAAATAATGCTGCCAGCACACAATTGATGGTCCAAGTTATGTACCCTACAAGTCACAGTGCTGAGCAAGCAAAAGCTCTGTTTTGACGCAGGCACGCAACCCACAATGGTGGGGATGATCAGTAGAAAAGCTGATCCAGTGAGAGATGGCCTGGACGGGGCACGTGCCTCCAAATGCCCTCGCCCTCCCGGGAGTTGCCCCACGTGTTTTATGCTGATCTCTCTGAGACAGGGAGCAGGAGAGTCTAAACCTGGCACGACTACTGGGCCTGTGGCTGGATTCATGATATCATAATCCAGCTCCACACAAAGCACACACATCTGAAGTCTATGGCCACATGTGCACAGCCTTGAGCTGCTTCTTATTCTGGGTGTTCAGCAGGTTGGCCCTTTTTCTCCTGAAGGACTGGTAAGCGCTGAAGCCCTGCCCCTTTGGGGGGCGCAGGCCGCTCGGAGGGTATGTGGGATTGGCTGCTAGCGCTCTGAGGGCTGCAAGTGACACCCTCAAAGGCAAGCAGATGTCAGATGATCTGCATAGAAGGGCACTGCGACTGTGGCCTTGGACCACATGCCGGCAGGTTGCTGTCATGCTTTAGACAACAAGACTTGAAACATGTGCAATACGCAGCTTGATTTTCAAAGCCAAATATCAGGCAGGGCACAACATTGTCATAGTGACACATATATGCGTTCAGCCTGGCATGCAGATGCTGAACTGAAGTCTGACAGGGCTGCCCTGACTTGATTGATGTCATTGCATTGATGCTGCAGGCCCAAGACACCAGCGTGTCACAATTTCTGGTAAATAAGCGTGATCCAACTGGTGCACAATGTCCACACCTGATGCAAGATTGAGCTGCAAGAAGTATGTAGGTAGTTGTGCTGTGTTACTGAAGAGTGACTGCGCACAACAAGCTTAACCAGCCTTGGCCAGGTGCCACAAATGCCTGTGTTTACATCTGCACCGTTTATGCTTTGAAAGAAGTTGTGCATTCACTCAATCAGAGCCATAGCTGACACACTAGTATGATCACATGGGTGACATAAACTAGTAACAGTTGGTCGGTACACGCCGATATACGCCCAGTTCAGCCTGGGTTTGCAGCATACAAGCACAAAAAACCAGATGACCCCAACACATTGCTCAAAACTCAAGGTGGCTTTACTGATATAGAAATATTGCAACGGAAAAATTGCTTACAGCAAACTGAGGCCCTGAACAGGGCTCTCAACAGTTCTGACATGACATTGCTCTTGTGTTGCATTGTCAGGTATTCAGCTGATCACTTTGTCTAATCTCTGGTGACAGGTGATTTCTTGGTTGGGACACCTTATGGTCATGCTTGCCACAAGCTGTACATTACTTGTTTACATACACAGCTGGACACTCCTAGAATTACAATAGGCGGTGCGGGATCTAAACAAGCGATCTAAGGTTAACCATAGCTGATCCTCCATTTGTACAGCATATTAACAGCGCATGTTTGCTGGGGAACACACGACTGCAGGCATCTGATTCCCCCAAAATGAAAATTGTAAAGCAAACAGCACCTCTGCCCAACCCTTTGACACAAATAACACACGCAACATACCACATGCACCAAGAGTGCTATACATCACATTGATTGAAACCTGTGCCCAAACAAGCTGAAGATTTGCTTGTTCTGCCACGAGAGAGGTTTGGTCTGATTCATTCACCAAAATTGCATTGCTTCAGCTGCCCATACTCCAGCCCACAAAAGCAACTCAGACCATAAGTAACAAAAAAAACGCAGTACAAGCTTTAAGCCCCTCCCAGTTATGGGCTGGCTCATGTATTCTGTTCATCTTCAACCCATTTGAACCACAGTCTCACTCAGCACAGATCCACCACAGGCCAGTGATGGGATTGGCCCAGATCTGTAGAGGTCTCTCCAGTATCACACAACAAGCAGTACAGCGTGTTGCATGGCATGGTGTTTGCCATCATGCACATGCTTTTCACGGCTTGTTGCCTACAAAGCAGAATGCTGAGTCAGCTGCACAGTAATTGATTTGTTCAACTGCAACTATCAGAACAGAGTGATGGTTGCATATTGAGAAGCAGCGTAAAGCTGACGCACTGTAAAGGGCAATTCCCTGGGGTACACCATTGCAGCTGAAGCCTCATTTGCCACAACTGTGTGCAATTGCAGAGCATGCAAATTTACCTCATGTAGCAGCAGTTGGTGGGCATACGTTTGCATGAAACTGTTGGCGCTGTTGCAAAGCCTGCCTTTCAATTGCTTGACTGGGCGGCAGAGCAGCTGCTCGGGCAGCTGCACTGTCCCTGGCATGGTTGATTTGCTGCAGCTGGCACACCCTGCTACGCAGCCATGCAGCCTCTTCCCTGCTGGCCTGCAACTGCTGGGCAAGCATGTCAGCTTCATCTCGCTCAGCCTTGATCTGGGAGGCTTGCACCTCCACAACACACGTCTGCCATGTGTCTTCTGCTTGCAATACATGTGCAATTGTAGTTGTCAGGTGCAACCATTGCAGGCAACAACCCCTGCTTGACAAAAGTTTACAATCAATGGTAATTGGCAGGGTATGAGCAACATTTTTAGAAGCAAGAAGTGGACCTCAAAATGTGGATGGCTTTACCTGCGAGCCAGCTGGGTGCCTATTTTTGGCCTGGCAAGGGCTGGCATGCTCCTCACCACTACCTTGGGCTGCCAGAGGAGACAAAAAGCCGCGCCTAAGAGACTTTATACAGTTGGCCTGAGCCTTGTGCAGTCCCATCTGGAAGTCTGACCCACACATCATGCAGGCAATGTTGGTCAACTTCTGGTGTGTCTGCTGTATCAGGAAAAAGTCACTGTTGTGACCTCAATTGGACTGCCACCTGCTGTCTGTCAGGCAGTGTACAGATGAGGGATTGAACAGTGCGTATAAGCTTGCCTGCTGGAGCATGACAGTGACGTAGCATTTTCCATGCTTCAGCTGACAGACAGCAGGCCCAGATTGCGTACATGCTGTTAGGATGGCTTGAATGTGCAATGGTTCAAGACCTACTAGCCAGAAACATGGTTTGCACAAACCCCAATGGACAAATCCGTGAACTAAAAGATATGGCATTGCCCACCACACCGCTGACACCAGGCCTGCTAGCTAGCTATAGTAGATGTACACGAGCTGTGGCAGTCAGTACACATGGCACCATGTACATATATGAGCTCGTGTATGTACATGGCACCATGTATGTAAGAGTTGTGTTTTCATAGCAGTCAAAGCACAGTGCACTCCTTACCGGGTTGCTGCATGGCATGTTTCTGTTGAGCTACCAAAAGACATGTCTGCCAAAGCTTTGCATTGCGCACAGGTTGTTTAATCAAGTGTAACTGGAGCATGGCGTTTTTATGATGGCTGTGCTGTATGTAGTGTAGGCAGAGCCCAGCATCCATGCTGCCAGCGTATTGAACACCAGTGGCACCTGCTTACAAGAGTAGGTCCCGCTCTGAATTAACTTGTGCCACGGCTGCATGATGCTGCTGCACGTAAATCCCCGTATGCATCAGGGCAGTAACGAAGCAAATGTAAATCCAAGAACATGAAAGCCATCATGTTTGAGTGGTCTCCCCTACAATGTGAATCCTTAAAGGTTTGTTGCACACAAAGGCAAGTTGCAACTATGAACAGCTTGATTGCAGATGCCTGTAGCAAAGGGTGCCAGGGCCCTTTATTGCATACTGTGCGGCGGTACGGAGCTCTGGGTTGCCATTTCACAGGACCCTTCACTCACGTTTAGCGTGACAGCTGTCTTGTCAAGAAGAAGCAGAACAGGTGACAATTGCAGTAGGCTCATCACCTTTGAGTTGCAGTTGAGGGGCAACAAATTTGTTCCGTGCAACATTGAGCTAAAAAGCTAAGTTCAGCAGAGCTGTTCACAGGTGCATGTACTGTGCAATAGATGAAGCAGGGCGTCATGTGGGATCAAAGAGTTTCCATCTGGTTGTTGGTGTGTACAGCCAGATTGCGAAGGACTTGTTGGGGACGGCCTGCTCCCAGCCTGTCTGAGTTATGGCCAACAATGACGTCCCCATGGAGCGGCCCACCTAATTCTTGTTGTAAACGTCAGGTGATGCTACCTCTAGACACTTGTGGCAACAAGCCAAACTCTAGAGAACCCAGGTTTGCTGTGGCAGATTGCATTGCGTGCAGCACAAGCAGGGCATGCTGCACTCTAGCATACCTAAATGCTTGGGTCACTTGTACAGCGTGTCAGGACGCGTCTCATCAGTGCTTACGACTGCTTTCCATGCCTGGTTGCAACTGCAAGGGACATGCAACATGCTCTGCCAGCATCTCTGTGCCACTAGTGCTCACAGTTTATCAACCTGGTTGACCTCAGCCGGCACAGCCTTTGCATCTCATACTGTGTTGTCGAGGTCATGATGTTCCTGGTTGACATTTGGGTTAGTAGGGGTAGATGCGTCAGCTGGCCATCTGATTGTAGCTTGACCAAGGATGTCATTGCAGGAAGGATTGGGTTGGCTGGCAGACAAATCAGAGTGGATTGCTCTCAACTTGCTTGTGGCCATCTAGCCATGCCCCACCTGCCTCTGCTGAGCACGAGGAGTTTGCACAGCCAGGAAACGGGAGGGCACCTTGTGTGCCCAGCTCAGAATCTTTTTGCAAAGCAAGCCCAATCAGTTGAAAGACTTGAGTACGGGGCAACCAAGCTTGCTGCTTCCCAGCCAAGAAAGCCTTGGAGCCCCGGCCCCTGAGCAGGTACCACATAAGCTTGTGCTGAGTGGTCATGCTTTTGTACATCGTATTGGCCTGATATGTTATGTGCGTTTGCCTGTGAAGTGTACCAGACTGTCTGCACAAGAGGCAGCCAGTCTGCAAACAAAGTGCACAATGGTCATAGCTCTCGATGACAAATGCTCCAGATTGCAGGATGTGTCAGCAAACATGTAGGTGTTGTGTTGACAAACAGAATTGGCAAGCCAAACTTGCCATTGCCTGTGGTTTGTCATTGCTATCATATCATCATGATCATTTTGGTTGCACAACACATCCCATTTTGTCATTTGTATGTGCAGCTACTATCATCTCGCACATTGTTTGACGTGACAAGGTTTCTGCTTGATTTGCTGCAGGCACACCAGGATTACGGCAAGAATGGATTGGCAATGGACCAGCCAGCAAGTCATGAATGTACAGGTACACTCAAGAGCACATGCTGCTTGTGCCCATCTTGCTATTGCTCAAAGCACTGTTTGCTGGTGGCACTTGAACAAATCGCACTATGCTTCTATTGCAGGTGTTCTTTCTGGCGCAGGACTCACAACAAGGCACTTGGCCATGCACACATGGCTTGTGATTCTCAAGTGGTCACAAATATCACAAAGCATGACGCACATGGTACGGGTGTTGCTTTTGGTTAGGTCACAGTTGGGGAGGTCACAGGGGTCACAAATTTGCCAGCTGACCTTCTGGCTGCAGCTGGTCTTGCTGCTTTGTACCAGCCCTTACTCCTGGGCAAGGTATGTCTTACTTCATCATCAACAGAGCAGCATAACACAATGCCCCGATGCATTGTATGCAAGCTGTGTCTGCTCCTGTAATTGCAGAAGCAATGCATGCTGTAAAGAACCTAATCATGAGCACCAATTTG
>JAABUP010006105.1_pt1 | contig 17546 bp, 19 predicted proteins | sample 5559201 | NCBI WGS metagenome assembly JAABUP01 (sample SAMN10711887, study PRJNA513373) | rock metagenome | isolation source: Antarctica rocks | place: Antarctica
CCCTGCAGTGGGTTCGTTGGAGACTGACAGATCATTCTAGGTTATAAGTCACCATCTATGCTCATCAATCTTCGGGAGTTATTTATCATTTCTCTCCCAGGGTCCTACATACTAGTCATACCTATTCGTAGGCTGCATAGGAAAACTTCAGTCAGCCTAATTGCAATACCACCACGTCCCTTATGTTCCCCGAGCATTCATTGGAGTGTCAGGCTTTCTCACCAATCAGTATGAAGGAAATGGGGTTCTTTAAGTGTCATATTAGGGGGCAAAATAAGGGGCAGGGCGTTTCACGAGTACACATACCTATTGTAAACGTTGAGATAAGTTTGATTCGTTTGGTCACTACATCATTAGCTACAGGTAATGATTCAAGAGTTCTATTTCTATATATAGCGTAGATACTGTTGAATTAATCCTGTTTCCGGGGGGTTGGTAGTTGGTGATCAGACCCGACTCTTGAAATTACTGGATTCCTTTGCTCCTACGCACAATATCTTAACAGCGGACCCGAAACCAGTCACACGAAACAAACAAACCCCAGTCTGACCCCAATATACAATACCCTCATCCTCTCAGTGCACGCTTTTCCCTATCCCACCACTTTCATCCAGTCCTCAAATCCTTCTCCCCAGGCACAACCCTCGCACACCACGCACACCAACTCCTCTCCTCCCCCCTGCCTTCGCGCTCAAGATACTCCGCCCTCTCCCTCTCATCCTCATGCTCCCTGACCGCCCTGCCCACCTTCACCCTCCTCTTAACCTTCTTCTTCACCACGCCTCCAATGCCTTCGATCTCCTGTCTCAGATACCCCGCTTTCTCCCCGCCTCCGCTATCGCCCGTCTGTTCGTCATCCTTCACCGTCGCCGTCGCCATTTCTTCGCCTTGTTGTTGCGACTGCAGGGCCGCAAGATGCTCGGCGCCGCAGTCGCTTTCGACTTCGGTGTATTTGGCGGCGAAGCACCTATCGCCGCGCCCGCATTGGACGCCTTCATTGCCTTCGCCTATACCCGTGCCGAGACCGCCCAGGTTGGTCGAGTAGCGGGTGCGCCACGTCCAGACGCGCTTGTAGGTTGTGTCGGCGTTGCGCAGCGAGGAGCCGCAGGGTTGGCAGAGCCAGACGGTGTGGGCGCAGGTGCAGGGGTTGCGGGTGAAGGCGGTGGAGGTGAAGGTTGGAGGTGGGGGCGGGTGTGTCAGGCGGAGATACGGAGGGGTTGGGCTGAGGGTGTGGTAGGAGAGCGGTAAGGAGAGGCAGGTTGAGCAGAGGCGGCGGTGGCGGTTTGGGAGGTTGGAGGCGGAAGGGGGTTTGACCGTGCAGTTCTGTTGGAGAGAGTTTAGTGGTTGCGATTTGGGAGATCATGTTTTGTTGCGCACCCTGCAGAAGACTCTGCCGCATCGCCGGCAGTCGGCGACCATATCTCGGGCACATGCTCCGATCTTACCGCTCGTCATACGGCTAGGTTCGAGGCCACCATCACCGAGTATGTGCCATCCTCGCTCCGAGTCTGTGATTCTTGCCTCAGCTCCTGCTATCGAGGAAGCCTCTTCGTTTCGGCATCGAAGACTCTGCTTGACGAGTTGCCTTCGGAACTGGAGGAGGTTGGCGCGGAACTGACGACACGTCCGAGAAATTGCGTCGAGGTCGTTGAGATCGAGTGAACGCGTTATTTGAGATATGATCCTACAGGACACAGTCCGGGTCAGTAACAACCGTCTTGAAGCTGCGAGAGACGCGGAGAACTTACGGATAGCATCCAAGTGCCGCCGAAAACCCATTGATGTTCGGGTTCTCCCTCTCCTCTCCTTTTCTAGCATCTATATCTTCCTTCTTCCCATTACTGGTTACCGCGCCGTTACTGAGATGATGTCTGAAATCCACAAAGCCGCCACCGGCCCTGACGTCTGCATGGGGATCCAGCACATCCTCATCAAGGTCGAGTAATACCACCATAATGCCATAGAAGGATGGTTTGAATGCTGTTGCGGGCCCATTGGAGCCGCAGATGCAGTGGCTCTTGTTATTACTTCCATGTTGATGTCGATGGTGGGAGACCGTTTTGCCCCACCGCCAGGCTGCGGGAAGTGCCGAGCAGGCATGCAGATGGGATTTCTGAATGCCATGAGCATTGTGCGGGAAGCATCAAATGATCAATATCACGATGGAACCGAACAAGGACGGCAGATATTGGGATGTAGAACGGCTAGAGTACATCGTAAATACCACATCTGCCAACATATATGCTTTGGATCTGCTATGGTGCCCCTTTCGTGCAGGACACCCTCGTACTGCTTAGCCTTGGGTATGTGTAACATTTGGCCACGCTATCTCTTCACTTGAATTGATCCTCTGTAACGCCTTTCCCCATTGCGCTGGTGCTAGACACCCCACCTGTCACCATCTTGAGCATGTTGTCGACATAGTTCGCTCCTGACCACTTCTGATGCGTCACTACATCGATCTTGTTCTCCATCTCCGGCTCCTGGACGAGCTCTCCATACGCTCTCATACCCTGCTTGGCGTACGCCTTCGCGAATTGATCGGAGATCAGCGCAGTTGTGTGAAGACCAGCGAGTGTGATGAACTGCCAGCAATACCCAAGCTTTGCGAGGCGCTTGATGTAGGTTTCTTGCTCATCGCGAGGCATCGCGGACTTCCAGTTGAAGGAGGGTGAGAGGTTATAGGCAAGTCTAGGACTGAAGTCAGCACGGGTTTTGGCGAGGAAAGTTGCGGATATAACATACTTCTGCTCAGGCCATACGGCATGCACGCCGTTGGCGAACTCCTCCGCTTGCTTGAAATCTGGAAGTTTGCTCTCCATCCAGATCATGTCTGCGTAGGGAGCATATGCGATAGCTCTGTTCACAGCACATCCACATCCACCTTGATATCTGTAGAATCCTTCCCTCGTTCTTGGTGAATCCCAATCCCAGTGCATGTCCACGCCCGTCAAGCCCTTCGCGATAGCTCTAGATTCTGAATTGCTCTTGCCCTTCACGGCAGTCAGATACTGTCCCACAAGACCCTCCTTGTCGACATGAACTCCAGCATGGACGGTATCGACGACCGTTTCATCAAATAGCTTAAGACCAGCTTGTGCAATCCATTGATCTTCGATAGCTTGAAGAGCGTCGCCACTTTTTCCGGCTTGCTCGGCTGCTATCATGAGGTCGTTCAATGGCTGGAGTGCGGGATTGGTGGCACCAAGAATGAAGGCGTGGTCTCTGGGGTCGATGGTCGATAAGATCAGAGTTGCAGCTTCAGAGTCTGTCCTTGCAACAGCCAGCAGGTCGGTGCCTGCATAAAATTAGCGCCGTTGGAAATCGGAAGCGTAGTGATGGAAATATACCCATGATATCTGCCTGCGCTCTGATGGCTACCAGTCTGTTAATGTGCTCGCTGATTGGCACTAGCACCTTCCCAGCCATGTGTCCGCACTTCTTCGTTCCTGGAGCTTGATCTTCGATATGGATACCCGCAGCACCATCCTCGATGAAGAGCTTCGTTAACTTCATGATGGCGGTTAAACCGCCATGACCAGTATCAGCGTCTGCGATGATTGGTCGGAGGAAATCCGTGTTTGCAACGCTGCCACGATTCGCTTTCGGCGTGGTTATTCGCTCTTCACGCTGTTTCCGGTCGTGGAAGAGCTGAGCCAAGAACAGCTGGCGCACTTTGTTTGGGACGGTATTCTGTATTGGTTGTCAACGGGGTCTTTGTACGGAGGGTATGGCGGCTTCATACCATAGGATAGTCCGCAAGATCTGGTGATGGCTCATCCGTCGACGAAGCGGTCGACGAGCATTGCCAGCCAGACACGTAGACAGTGTCGAGGTATTTCGCCATCTGAGTGAGCATCGTCGGTTCCAAGCAACCATACGTGAAACTGGCATCTCCACCCTACCACGCAGTATTGCATCAGCCACACTGCTCGAGGAGTTCATTCTACCAAGTCACCCTACCTTAAATCTACCCTCGACGATATTCCAGAGCTTCTTGCTCATTGCGTTACTCGGGTACTGGATCTTCAGATTCCCTCTCTTGGCAACAATCTGCTCCGCGGTGAAAGGCCGTTTGGTGTACCTCCATCTTGAATCGGCCCACCACTGTTTCACAGCCTTAACATCGTCCTGGTATATCTGGTCTTCATGATCGAGTGAAGACATCTCCGTCGGTACAGCGTACACAAAGCTCTTTTGTTCCGCCAGCTTGACTTGGCGTCCTGGAGATGAGCTGAGTTGTAGAGGTAACGCTCGATTCAGAATTGACAGTAGCTCGGACGGAATGAAAGTGTCACTTTTGCGGGGTGGTGAAAGAGATGAATCACAAGCTTTTGACCCTAAACTCGGAACATCCTCGGTCCAGCGGCTTTCTCTCCAGTGCACGTCCAGTCTGCGCGCCTGTGACGTTTTCAAGCTCAAAGGCCTGTTTGAGCCGTCCCCTTGCGGCTAACCGCCCTATGGCAGAAGCAGCCACTCGGTCTAATGGGTGATTGATCAGATATTTGTAGACGCAGAGAGCTGACAATAATCTGTGGCGCTTGACAGCTAGCGGCATGATCTCCAACCACTACGATTGTGTCCCCTACGTTACTGGTTACGGGTACTGGACAATTAGGGGGGCCCAGCTCTCAAATATACATCCAGCCCCTCATGGGCATAACAGAAGAAAAGGGACCAAGCACGCTGTTGTGCAGGGAAATCGCTGCTTGATTTGAAAGCGCACAAGGCACTTTGTATGAGCCTTATGAGCATCGGCTGTTTATAGGAGCTTTCGCAACGAAGACTGGACTGCTCGGCAGGTAAGTAGGTCTATTGTCTATTTGACCAGGTCGAAAGCTATTGACCGAGAACGCAGTGGGGCCTCAAAGCTCTGATACCCGATAAAAGTATATAACACTCGGGCAATGAGGAAGAACAGCGAAGGGGCGAATCACAACCTCTATAACCTGTTCATGGGGAAGCAAGCCGCCAAAAAGTGCATATCATGAACCGTCCTGAACACTGCTGACAAGTCGAGAAAGCCTTCCAAAGTCGAGCGAGCATGCACCAGCGAACGACACACCGCGCCGTCGCTAAAACAGAGCTACGAATCCTGTAAACTATACTTCAGTAGCCTTGCTGAACGTCTCGTAAGGGGTACATGCCCCCAGAGCGCGCTTCATGTGGGCATTGACGATCTGCAAGCCGTACACGTAGCTGGCATTGACCCAGCCAAACCTAACGAAGTTACTTGTCAGCCACCAGAGCCCTTGCCTACCAGACTCGAGCAAACTCACCCTTCTCTGGCGACTCCTTTGAAGTCACTCCCTTGATTGCCATACTCAGCGTCGACCTTGTGAGGATCGATAGGCCGGGTAACATCATACTTCTCGACAACAACACCATTGAAGTCAACAAAGGCTTTCGTGACCATGTGGAGCCATTTGTAAGCTAGCCTCTCTGCATCGTCTTGATATCCGTAACGAAGAAGGCCAGTCCACGCGAGCATTTGCTGCGGTGCCCAACCGAATGGATAATCCCACTGCCGATTCGGACGGTCAAGCCTAGTAACACCTCGCGATTCTTCCGTCCCAGACGTCAGACCACCTATGGCTTCAAATTTCGGCAGTGCTCTGCTAACCAGAGCCGCAGCCTGTCTAGGTGTTGACACACCAGCCCACATGGCCCAGAACATCGTTGCGCTTTCATAGCTAATCTGTTTTGACTGGACTGTATCGTAATCAAAGTACATCCCCTTCTCTTCGTTCCAGAGGTATTTGTCGATGGCAACCTTGCGCCGCTTGGCCCGACGGTCCCATACCGCGGATGTTTCCATTTCCGGCATACCGTTCGTACGGAATTCGACAGGAACGGCAAGACTGTCTCCGAAAAAATTGTGAATCGTCCGAGCAATATCAGCTTCATATTTGTAAAGCAAAGCGTTGAGATCAATTGTCGCAAGATTTGCGCAAACACGCTCAAGACGATAAGATGTATCGTGCCCGGACTCTCTGACTGCACGATCATGCAAGAAGTAATCGTCCAGTTCTGGCTCCTTCACCGCACCAGAATTGTAAGCTCGAACAAAGTCCGTAAAGGACATGTTGTGCTTTTTGGCGTAAGGTTCGAGCAAGTGGGTGAAGTGTGAAGCTTCAGTCTCGGGAGGTACACCAAGTCCTTCGGGTCTGTAACGTGATAGTCCAGTGATTGGGTCCAGCCTTGGCTCGGCCATCCAGACAATATGGTATTCCTTGATCGCAGCCAGAATGGCAATTCGTAAAAAGTCCAGTGCTCCAGGTTCAGTTTTGATCCTCTCATACACCCTTAGGGCCATGTCCGTGAGAAACGGCGGTTGAGAGCGAACCAGATAGTACGAGCGATTCGCGTTGAGAATCTTGCCATAGTGTTGAATACAAAAACAGAAGTTCCGAACCATAGACTTTGCCAAGTCCACCCGATCGCTCACTAGTAGGCCCAAAGACTCCATGTAGCTGTCCCATCCATAAAGCTCGTTGAATCTTCCGCCCGGCACAACAAATGGCAACCCTCGCATCTCGGTTGCTCCGGTGTCAGCATCCACAACGTGCTCTTCCATTGCCAAAGCCAGAAGTCCTGGCTTGTCATTGAGATCTCTCACATATTCCGCGGTGACTTTTTCTTGGGGTAGCCACTGGACGTCGAGTCGGATCTCTGGCCGCTCACTTGCCAACCGAGTATAGTATTCGTACTGCTCTGGCGCGCCTCTCGGGACATAGATCCTCGGTCGAGGGTCGTCAGTCCAGTCTTTAGGGTCTCTGCCGACCTGTTCGATGACTGAAGCATCGATGCGGCGGGTGAGACCGTCCCAAAAAGTGTGCTTGATGAGACGCGACAGGCGGTTGACGGGGTTTTCATTGAGACGAGCTTCGTCTAGCACAATGTGCTTCCTACCGAATTCTTGAGCTAGGGTAAGCTCTTGCAGGAGGTTAGAAAGCATGTAGGTGCCTCGAATGTCGAAGCGGTTGAAGCCATTGGAGGCAGCTGTACCAACAGACAATACCTAAGTTTGACATAGACTTAGCCGGCTGAATCCCACAGTGCATCTGCTCTTACCTTGGGTCCATCATCGTCAATGGTAATCTGCATGTTGTTGTCTGTATCCTCTCGGGCTAGCAGATTTCTCAGCGTTGACTGCACAGGTATGAAGAATTTGCGGGGCTGGATTGATTTCTCATCTAGACGGAAGCGGGCATCAGCGACCAGAGTAATGAGTAGTCATCGCATGGTAGGACGGTTGCTAACCGCCACTGCCGCGCCGTGTGGGAGGTACAACAGCAACGTTATTGTATACATGGAGACCGCCAGAGTCAAAAATCTGCGATACTTCAAGTGTCAGCGGTATCATCCCAAATTGGTCCTGCGACAGAATCGAAGGGGCACGGGTGTATGTTCTCTTTCGTACCGATGAGTATGTGCGGGTCTTTGGATGATTCCTTCGTTGCGAATCTCCCTCCGCTGCATAGTAGATGTGAGCAGCAGAGAAGGGATCGTGCCCGATAGAAGGGTTTCGTGTTCGACGAGCGTATGGCGAGCTCATGGTACGATGTGGATACGTGATGAACGTGTCGAAGTCCTAAGTATCACACGACGTTTGCGTTCATGGCCCAGTTGCAAATTCGGTGTCGCTGAAGAGAGGCTCGAAAGTAAGCAGGAAATTGGATGGCGGCCCGGCTGATGTCAATTATCGTCGTGGGTGTTCTAGAACCCGGCGGTGAGTTGTAATCTATCATGCATAAAGGAGTGTAGGGATTAAGTAAGGATAATTAATGGAAGAGGGTGCAAGCTTGGAAGGAGGTGCATGAATGTGAGTTACTGTATAAGGACCAAGCATGGCCACGATCCAGGAGCTTTGACCTCTTCCCTCGATTTGATCTTTCTGAATCTCGGACGATATGAGGAATTGGGCCGAACTCAGTCTGCGGGCCGGTCGAGACCAAAAGTCACCATCGTCACATCATGCCTCTCGTACATGTAGGATGATTACTCATCATGGATGTCAACGGTCCTACTTTCTCGGTAGCTGACTATGCAAGGTATCGAGGCAGGATTTTCGCCAGTTTGCCGCCGTCAGGAAATCCCTTGTGATTGATTCGATTCGCATATCGCTCCCGCGCGGAAAAGACCCTCTCCATTTCAGCCTCAGCCTTATCGTCGGCCTCGTGCTCCAACCTAAGGTAGCCACACTTTACAAGGGCGTCATATCTTCGTGGACTGGAGTTCTGTCAAGGGCTTGTTTCATGCCGGAATTATTCGTGCAGGCTCACTAAGGTAGGATTGCAACGTCCATCGTTGATGGTCTGGCTATCAATTCCCAAGATTTGAGGCCTACTGGGTGAGCAGCAATCATCACAAACAAGCAACGAACTTTGGCCGTGCAAGGACACCCGCCACCCAGAGATCCAGTGATGCTCACAGAAAGAACACTTTTCTCGGATCACCGCTTTCTTTTAGACGATCCCCACTTGAAGTGCGGCTCCCCATTCTGCTCCTGACGTGTAGCGCAGATCTCTTCCAAGCTTCTCTCCATTGGACTATTCTACTCACTCTTTTGTTTTCTTCTCTCTTGAAGCCAAGGACTCCTTTGCCAGGCGTTCTGCAGCTTGCCGCCGGATTTCTATCGTTCCTTCGTCCCCAAGACCTATACCCATCGCTTTCATCTCACCTCTGGCGAACAGATTGTTCGGCTCCTCAGAGCCATTCACTGTCAGAAACCTTTCCAGAGGCGTCTCTTCCACTGGTTCTTGGAGGAAGCGGAAGAAATTCAATTCCCTTGCCGACATGCGTGCTTGCTCGCTGTGCACCACTCGCGCGGCGTATGAACGGGAGTCAACGGGCTGCGACGGTGGTTAGTGACAGTCTTTCCAATTTGACGACACTTGCTTGCCCGTTGGCCGTTGGTTTCGGCCATTATCGCAAGCGTTACTGTGTCGAGAAGGAGCAGGCACAATTCTACCAGTCGCAGCATGATCAGCTGTCGTTGTTGATCTCCTCCAAACCCTAAGGGAGATTCGAGAGTCTTACAGGGTTTTCCTACCATGAAACAGTGCCGTGGTTTGCCCAGTCCTCAGATCGAGCAGATTTAGCTGGGTTATTTTTCGCACCTCGTTGCACTCGTTATTCGTCCTCGAAGGATATTGAATCTCATCAGGCTGGGAAAGTAACCTAAGGGGAATCGATCGAACCACAGTGGTCTTTGAAGTCTATTCAGTGTGAGTGTAGAGGGATTCTGGTATTGGCCCGGATGTGTGAAAGAATACCATCCGCCCACTATTGTAAGAGCCAGTGCTGGGAAGAAGGGAGCAGAGGAGCGACAACCACCGACGCAGGCCGACCTGTGCTTTGGGTGTGCACGAAGCTGTCTACATTCAAAGCAAACAACAGAGGGTATTCTGACTTTATGTTCATTTATTGGTGGTGGGCCTCTGATAGAAGCGAAAGAAGGCGAATGTCCCGAATGGTCTGAAACAGAAGCATGTTGCGCTGCAGCAAGGCGAGCAAGCCCATTAAAGTTTACCATCAGAGCTAGTTGGCCTACATTACTTGGTAAGTGACTCGTGGACCCTCTGTCAACAAGGGATCGGATGTTGAGGGCGGCGAACAACCTAAGGGCGGCGGTGAGTTTAGCGAGGGCAACTGGGGCAAAGGGTGTGCGGGAACGGCTTGTGACTCGCAGCATTCGCCAGGTACGATGCGTCCGACCATCTGACGACTCCGCTTCATCTGGCTCCAAATTAGCTTTCATGGAACATCAGCGGGATGGTGAGCCTCAAAGTTGTACCGGATCACCCGGGAAGTAGCTCAAAGAGCGGCAAGTTCAGCTGATGTCGATTCCCTCGACTAAGCTTGTTTAACGACCTTAGTATGCAATCCACAAAGCGGCAACAAGAGCGGAGGAGCAATCCACGTGCGTAACCCAATCTTGGGCAATCTCCAAAGGTCGCACAGAAGCACGTTGAGTATCGGGCATGGTACGACCGATGCCATCCTTGGCGAGAGGATGGCTAGCAATTAACGGAAGTTCACCCACTGCAGGGACGCCAGCCTTTCGGTTTTCTGGGCTTGATGTATTCGACTTAGAGAGTCCCGGAGGATACTCTTAGACGGCTTCAGATTGACTTACTCGAATGACTGGCCTTGGCTCGACATTTGTTATCATCGCTTTTCTTTCAGCTGGTACGGAGTAGACGAGCAATGGGCCATTCAGATCGAATGACAGTGTGCAGCCAATAACCATGGCTCTGGGACACACCTTGGTTTAGTTTGACAGGGGTGGCGCCAGCGGGCCGCCCTAAGCTTATCAGCGGTCGTACCTTCACGAAGTAGAGGAATTTTGCCACCCTGCACTCGCATCTCGGCGGTGTATTGAAATCGTTAGCGGATCCTCCAAAATGGTTCATCGGGACAGTCAGCTTCGCCGATCGTAACAGGCAGGGAGTTTCCAAACAACGACGCGCCCTTGGTTTTGGCACTGCGGGGCTGAATGATAGTCTTAAGGCTGCGAGGAGTTGCACTAAAGTATTCTGTACTGCAATATCACTAAGCTGCATGTTACCATATTATAGCCTGGCACCTCGCTATAACGGTACGAATAGTCGTAATGGAAAGAGTGAGCACGTCGGGCTCCGGGGTCACTCGCAAAGCATAACGCAGCGAGGAGGATCAACACAACTAATGGATCATACCGGAGGGGCCGAACGATAAGGCAGGCAACCTTGAGCGTAATTACCATGCACGCAATGTGAGGGCTCAGACCAAAAGGGCCCTAGCTATGGTGAAGACAGGCAGTCTTGAAACAGCAAAGGCTGTATCTCGTGCTAAGGTTCAAGCAAGGACCGCAGGTGGGCCCTGTCACCCTTGTGCATGAAACTGTCAAAAGTTTATTTACCTTACATGTATCCACCAAAGGTCAGCTCAATTCTTGGAACACAGATGAAACAGGGAGTCACTGGATCAAGGGAACATTGTATTGAGCATTCCGTATGAGAGGAACAATTTGAGCGATCACTCTCCGAACCTCGAACAACATCGCGCGTTACAAATTGCCAATGTGGACCGGATCTCAGCCATTCAACTTGCTTGAAGCTACAGTATCCCACGAACCCGATCCGAGCATTGCATGGATCAATCCACATGTATTCAGCGAGCTCAGATTTAGACTACTACGAGCATCAGAACACAAACTTTGTCCAGCACCAAAACCACCATGCTCCTTGGATCATTCAAAGCGCAGACAGGCTGGCGGCGGCGTTACCGACGGGACGGGCGGCATGGCGTGTGGCTTGCAAAACTTACCACCGCCTCGGGTTTGGTGAACAATACGATAAAGTATGAGTAACTTCAGTACCTTACGAGTACTGAGTCCGGGGAACTTGCGTCATGCATCCGAACATCACGCCAACCAACACCTTGACTGTCCGGAAAATGCCTCATCTTAAGCATCGACCATCTACCCCGCGAGAAGCGCGACGAATCCTTTTCCGTCTGCCTTCCTTGCACCGAGAAGCCGCAAACGAGACAAGTTTGCGCGCCGGATCCTTCCATCTTGAGGTTCTCCTAGACACCACACCGGCTTTCCTAAGAGTCTTCGAGCGCATAACAATACTAAGGTCTTGTTGCAGTGTGGAGCTCAGGGGAAGTTCCCATGGAAATCTCCCGCAATCCGTCTATGGAAAGATTGTCTACAACGGCAGGCAATACCAACGCTAAACTTCGAATATCCTCGCAGCTTACTGCGATGCTAATGCCAACAATCACACAAATACTGATACTAAAGCGGAGCAGCGCCACGTCCACGGCCGCGGACTCTCAAGAACTAGATAGGCTAACCTCTTCCCTTTACGTCAAGCTCGCATCGGAAGCACGGGAGTCACCAATCTTACCCACTTCGTAGGAACGCACGCCGTCACTTCATGCAGATTGCACCATACTAGCCGCTCCCGCCTGAGCATCCCCACTCTTGAGGAATGGATTTGACTGCCCGTGGAGATGGTCCTGGCGTTTTTAGTCAACCGAACCATTGGGTCTACCGCCGGCCAGAACCCCGGGTCTGCCTTCGCGCCATGGCGCTGGCTTTTCGTGAGGGGTTTAGACTCCTGCTGGTGGCTGCCTCGTTCCATGGGTGCGGAAAGACGGACGTTTATTTCAGGTATCTGGAGGGTCCCCAAAACCTTGTCCGACGATGAGAGGTGTCCTGTGTGTCCATGCTGTTGTGCTGTTGTGCTGTCCAACATGAGGAGCATCTGGCAACACATCAACAGAAACTGATATTATGACAGAGATTCGTCTTGACGTACTGCTACGATCTGTGAGAAGTCCCAATACGGCTCGACGCTCGATATGACTATTAACACAAGCCATCTGGCGAAATCCACGAGGTAAAGTATCTCCAGTACGATGATGAAGTCGGCATGCTCAATCTTGAGCGAAAGGACCTCGAGTTCCTTTTTCCATACGCCAACCATTCGAAGTCACGCACTCAAGCATCCCTCGTCAAGTCAAGTCTCCAATCCTTTACACTCCGCGTAACGCCGACGCTCGAATTCCACGTTTAGGATTACAAGACTCTCATCGTCTCTTTTCCAGATCCTCTCTGACGATATCTTTCACCACGTTCTGCCATTGACCAACCGTCCACCTCTTAGACTCGTCCTTCTCCACAGCACCACGAATCACCATATCCACCATCCCCTTTACTCCAACCCTACTCGCCTGTTCTCCTCTCCTAGCGAACTCCAAGGGCAAACCTTCCTTTGCCATTGCAGTCTTCTGACCCTCGAATCGTGCACTCGTGTACGGATTCTCTCCCGTAACAGCAGTCAGCAGCGTAACGCCCAACGCAAACACGTCGTTCTTATACGTCGCGATAGCCCTCTGCCCGTTTCTGTGCCGGAAAGCTTGTAGCAGTTCGGGTGCAGTGAACTCTGTCGTCACGGCGCTGACTTCCTCCGGGTCTTTTCCGGGCTCGTTTACGTGCGAAGACGAGAAGTCACAATACAGTGGCTGATATTCGATAACGGTATCGTCGATCTGCATGGCTGGTCTTCCACGAAGGAGGATGTTCATAGGCTTGATGTCGCCGTGAACAACCTTTTTCAAGTGCAGAAAGACGAGACCATCGATTAGGTTTTTGCACAGCTTAAGCCATTGCGATATGCCAATGACAGGGTCGAACATAGTCCGTGTTGAAAAGTTTCCACGAGTTTCTTTGGCGGCAGCTTTGTTGTAAAATTCCAAGGCTAGGGGAACGGCATCAAGGACGACAGAATGTTCCAGGTGTTCGTAACCATGGAAGGGAACGATGTAGTCGCTACCTTCTCTGAAATGGTGCAGGTAAGTGAGTATCCGCGCTTCGTTCTCCAGTATCTGATGTGCATCTCGCCGTATTGGCGCTTTGATTGCTAGAAATTTGGGTGCCGGCCCGTTGATTTGAGGAGATGTGTTTGAAGGCGACGCCGGTGGTGTCGGTATGCCTAACGCTGCGACCTTCAATTCTTCAGTTGTTGTTATCTCGGTAGCTTTATACACGACACTCCATAGGCCTCGACCATACTCCTGGTATCCAGACGCGCGGTTTCCTTGGACCAACTCATACTGACCCGTATACTCCGTAGCTTGTGTCTCTGCCCAGGACCGTTCTTCATCTTCTGGATGATCTTCAACAGCCGTTCCCCCATCACGAGCCACCTCCTCTGCCGCATTCTCCTTCTCAAACTTCAGAAGCTGCCCTACATCGTACATACTCGCCGACGACCTCCTCTTTCTCGCCTTCGTCGGCGTAATAGGAGGCGTCAACGCTCCCATATCCTGTTGATTCGAAAACACTGCTTCTATTGCACGTTCATGGGACTCCGGCGAGGTAGGTGGCGAGCTCCAGGTCCGTATAACTCTCGGTCTTGCCGTAAGCGTGAGAATCCTCCTTGCGGCTTTCGTTTGCGGAGACCGCTGGATGGGTATGGAGCGATCGAGTGCCAGAGGCGAGGGAGTCGTCACAGCAAGGGGCATGGTAATTATAAATCAACCAGTGACGAGCGCGTCGCATGTCTGTATTCCTCAGCAAAGGTATGCAGTCGACACACCGCGAAATCAAAACACCAGACCTCGGAAAGGGAAGGTAAAATCACAACTATATGACAAGAAATCACACAAGGATGTATCTCAGGACCTTGAGATTCTAGAGATAATAAAGGCAGGAGCCAGCGTGGACAATATCGCGTCCTCGCATGTCGGAATGTTAAACGTCGTCGCCTGACTTGCCTAAGACCGTCCTCTCATGACAGGTATCTTCTTCACCACGGCGTCGATTATTAGCATTACGTAGAGGGAGTGATCTTCGTGAGGATCCAATTGCACTGTTTGTATATAAGTCGTACATTGTATGTAGTAGTAATTACTTTATAAAGAGGAAGGGGTGACATCAGTGACCGCCTGACACTTCGTAAATCCATTCCAACCAAAGAAAAGAAGCGAACGAGAGAAACGTGCCGGGCCGTTCTCATCCCCATGGGACTGAAGTGGAGGGGAAGCCGCGAGATGCGGATGCAGGGAGTTGGGATTTTGGTTCAGCGGCTGTCATAAGAGCTTCATCAGCCGAGGGAGCATGCTTATTCCGCCGATCTGACACCATCAATTTTAAGACATAGCTATAGGCACGCGATATGGACGTATCTATCCGACCCTCAGAGCCTATTCCCGTCATTCAATCGCAGGAGCAGTATCCGCTTGAGCAGCGTCGAAGGCCCGTCAATTTCGAAGCAGCTCGAAGATCGAACGAGCACAGCGCCAGAGCCAGCAGTCATGGGGATCGCAGCTCTCCAGAACGTGCAAGCAATGGCCATAGCAGTTTTCCAGAAGGTGGATGGAGAGCGTACTTGGTTCTCTTCGGAGTTTGGTGCGCTTTGCTGCCAGCTTCTGGGCTATTAAATACCATTGGCACACTTCAAGCCTACTTGGGGACGCACCAGCTCGGACAACATTCACAGCAGCAAATCGGTTGGATCTTCTCCGTGTACGCATTTTTGTGGGCTTTTGGAGGTGTGCAAGTTGGTACGCAAAAGATGTGTGTCCTTGAGCTGTAAGACACGACACCCGAAGTGCCTCAGGATACCAGGGTGCGGTTTAGGCATATGGACACAATTGCTGCATGGATGTACGAACACACATCTGAACGAGATGGACATCGGGTCCGCAGCAGGAGGAACATCTAGCTCTCGACAACCTCCTGGTGAAAAACCTCAAACAGTCAATATACTAACAGTTATTGAGGCTTGCACAGGTCCGCTCTTCGATGCGTACGGGTTGAGAGTCCTTCTAATACCTGGATACATCGGGCTCATCACCAGCGTGATGACCTTCTCCGCATGTAAAGGTAAATCTTGCTCCGCCTTGAACCCCATCAAGAAACCCGTTGAACCTATGTTGTGGAGCTGAAGCCCGGTCCAGATTATTACCAATTCATGCTGAGCTTCGGCATCCTTGGCGGAGCGTCCTCCTCCCTGATATGGACATCGAGCATCGCAACAGTCGGCCACTGGTTCCTTGATCGTCGAGGTCTCGCTACCGGACTTGCAACCACTGCAGGACCCGTCGGTGGAGTTGTCTTTCCCCTGGTAATCCAAAAGCTCATTCCAGCAATCGGCTTTGCCTGGGCTGTCCGCGTCATCGGTTTTATCTGTCTCGGCCTGGGCCTGGTTGGTATTTCATTGATGAAGACGCGCCTGCCTCCGGACAGATCGGTCAAGCGGGCTTTCAATCTCAGAGGCTTCAAGGACATACGCTTCATCCTGACGATTCTTGCCATGTTTGCGATTGACTGGGCAGTCCTCATACCTCCCGCGTATCTGACAACTTATGCACTAGCCAAAGGAGTCAACAGCTCCCTCTCCTACCAACTCCTCGTCATATTGAACACCACGCAGATCTTCGGGCGCGCCCTCCCAGGCCTCATCGCGGACCGCTGGGGCCGCTTCAACACCATGATCCTCAGCAGTCTCGCCTGCACGATTGCCATCCTAGCCCTCTGGCTCAGAGCGGGCAGTAACGTCGGGGCCATCATCGGTTTCGCCGCGCTGTACGGCCTGTTCAGCGGGACGGCGTACAGCTTGACGCCGGTCTGTGTGTCGCAGCTCTGCGAGACGGAGGAGTACGCGAGCAGGTACGGTACGGCGTATGGATTCATCAGCATCGCGACGTTGGCGGGGATTCCGGCTTCGGGTGCGATCTTGGGTGGTGGTGGTGGTGGTGGTAGTGGGCAGGATGACGGGGAAGGATTCCGAGGCTTGATTTTGACGTGCGGGATGGCGTATCTGGCGTCGACGGTGCTGTTTACGTTGGCGAGAGGGGTGGGTGGGGGTTGGAAGGTGCAGAAGGTTTATTGATTTGATGTGAATGTGGATGTTGGTGCGTTTATGGTTGAATATGCAGATTCATTTCCACCGTAGGGTTGACGTTAGATTGGTAGGGACCTGGAGTAATCTATTCCTATATGATTAGACTTTGAGACGTATACGTTGCCTGTCCCGAGCTGAACCACTGCCCTGGAGACCATCAGCGCTTCCCGTCAACATCTTGTTCTTGAAAGACGAGTCATTAGTAGAGATAAACTCGATAAGAGTCCCTTGCGGTGGCAGCGATAGGAATCTTTCTTCATCTACCATGGTGCTGGACAAGAGAGGTGGTCTTCGGCGGACAGAGATTGATTGAACTAGTGACCAGACTCGCTCAGCTCAAGCCCAGCTTTCCGTCCCCGAGAGTCTGAGATGACGACGTGTGACATTACTAGAAGTAGAAATACATCGATAGAGCTATGAAGAAGATACATGATGTATAACGTCCCGCCCGACTGCTTCCTGTACGTATTAGCCCTACAACCCCCAATCCGTCCGAAACATGTACAAAGTCATATACACCGTAGAAAAAGCGCCCTCGCCGTACAAATCCGTACAACACATGGTCGTGTCATCGGTGCCTAATAAGCGAAGATCCTCTTCAGCCCCGAAAGCGCCGCATTCTTGATCTTCACCGCCGGCACCGGACTCCTCTCGTCCCTCGTCCTCCGAGACGACCTCGGCCGATCGCGCGCCCTCCGTCTTTCGTCTCGGGAGGCGGCTTCGTACTCGCGGTCTCTGGCCGCGCGTCTGTCGTCCCTGCGGAGCCTTTTCGCTTCCTCTTCCGCTGGGGTCCTCTCGTCCCGGCGCGCTCGGCTCGCGTCCTTTTCCTCGGGCGGTCGGCGGTAGCTCGAAGAAGCGTGGCGTGGGGCCGAGGGTCTCTCGGGACGGGTCAGCTTCTCGGTGTTGATCATCAGGGGCTTCTTCACGTAGCTCTCGCCGGTCATTTTCGTCAAGAAGGTCGGCCTGCTCGGCCTGGCTGCGGTCAATGCGTCTCCGTCTGTGTGTCGGCGAGTCAGAGCGCGCTCGGAGCGCTGGCTGGCTCCGTCACGTGCCCATGAGCCGGCTTCGCTCTCGACGGCTTTGGACGCCCTTCTGTCTGCCCTCCTCCGTCTCCTTTCCTCGTCTTCGTCCTGTTCTCTA
>JAABUP010006106.1_pt1 | contig 17540 bp, 15 predicted proteins | sample 5559201 | NCBI WGS metagenome assembly JAABUP01 (sample SAMN10711887, study PRJNA513373) | rock metagenome | isolation source: Antarctica rocks | place: Antarctica
ACCTTAGCAGCTGAAGTTAGTGATGAAAGTGGAAGAGATGTGGAGGATTCTGTCGTCGACAGCTGATTGCCGTATCCCGCTGATGCGTTGAAGAGAATTAGAGGTGGAGTAGGTGGACAAGGTCCTTTCGCTGATCCATCTGACACTGATGAGGGATAACCAGGCACAACTGTGGAGACATCCGTCAGAGATGGCGTATTGAGCCTGGGTGAGAAGAGGAATGCCTCAGACACATGTTCTCGAGTCGTGAGCGGAGATTTCCTGAAGAAGAAGGGTTCAGTCTGCTCTTGCGTATGAGACGCTGAATGCTTAGGTCCTGGTTGGAAAGAAACGCCTGGCCCAAGAGTCTCTTTCAAAATGACTGGCGATTCTTCTGATGCGATAAGGTCTTGACTTTGCCTAAATGGTGTGTCTGGACTCTGAGTCGCGAGACCGCCTGCCGAATCACAATTACGAGAAACCTCGTCATTCCAGTTGGAAATTTCATCCAAACTCCAGAAATTGAAGATGTATATGTTCGGTTGATCATATCCGTTCATGAAGCTCATGTTGACTCTGAGCTACAGGCGCTGCACTCCGAGGACTCCGCTCCGATCAAATCGCACACTATAGGCTTCAACCACAATGCCATAGGTACATAGGTGACTAGAAATGTGTAATACATGTATGATTTGGCAACTGCATTCACGGGTGAACCTCCACGGAAATGATTCGCTGATGATCTTCAAAATTACTTGAACGGCGTACAACTACGGCCCAAGGCTGTTGCACAAATGGTCCACCATTTGAAAGACCTGAAGGCACCCAAGCAGGAAGCGTAATATAGGTGCGAGTTTGAAAGGATGAGAGCATTGTGACTCGATTGAATAAGAGAAACGGTTTAAGGCATAAAGTTTCCAGGCAGCAACAAGGCAACCAAGAGGCGAGTGCAGAAGTTTCCAAGTAAGTCCTTCGTGGGAAGCGAAGCCACCACATTACTTCAAGATAACTATAAATCTTATTACTAGAGATAACCAGATCAAGCAGGATATAAGGAAACGGAAGTGCATTATACATAGTCTTTACAGACCCGGAGTCGTTGCTTTCGCCTGGTGAAATTACTGAGAGCACGGACATGTCCAGCCCAGAGCAGTCAGACTTTTACCTCCTTCACCATCACTTGCCCAGTATGGACAAGGCACTTTTCGCCATGGATTCATCGACAGCAGAATCGAGGTAGCGGACGACCGATCCAAAGGTTGCGGAGCTAAGCTTGACGAGGTGGGGGATCAATAATGAGCTCTACCGTCCAAAGCCTCCGCCAATTTCCATGTAATGAATGAGGAGCCCTCCACCAAAGTCGGGATTAGTCAAAGCCGTTGCGATAACTTAGCTGCTCCAGAATCTTCCTCAGCCACAAAACCAGTGAGTATCGCATGTCAGACAGCTAGGGAATCAGACCGAGGTCCAGGCGTTCATGAGTCTTGCCTTGATGCTGCATTTATGTCGGAGGGACCCCAGTCCGCCAATGCTGGACGGCCCAGCTGAAAGCCTTGCGCGTGTGGAGATTTCAGGATCAAGGTAATATACTTTAAATCTAGCATGCTGCATAATATATGGTTTCAGTAGCAAATGTGTCAAGAAATAGTAAGGAATTTGATATTAGAGGATTATTGATGTGAGTTGATTGTGACGTGTCAATCAGCATTGCCCGGTAGTTACTAAGCTCCCTGGGTTTGCTTAAAGCCGCTAGTACCTACCGGTAGTGTAAGCTCTTCACAGACTTCAAATCGCTGTGCATACTCACCAGGTGTAGAAAGCCAAGTTCATCTGTATGAACGAACTCTGCCACCGCACTGTCTCTATGTCTCCTTTCCCGGACCATTGTTTTTTGTGTTCTCTACTTCTCTGCAAGAAGCGTCAACCACCGCTTATACACAGTATAATCCCACAGCTCATCAAGCAGACTTGCATCCATCAACTGTGTTCCATCCCCAACGCAATAACTTAGAGCTATTTTCAGAACCGAATAAGAGGCACTCAAGCAAGTCAGAACTCATACAGCCGCAGTATCTTCAGTCCGCAATTGCGACATGCGTGCTTTGACTGTTGAACCTCTTGAAGAGAGAAGCACAGTTTTGACGGAGAACAGCGTCTTCGGTCACAAAATTGATCGAATCCAGGCTGTCGGATTGAAGTTAAAGCTTTTCATAAACACATTCCTGCTTGACAGTTGAGGCGCCTGCGAAATCCAATCCAGGTCCATAGTACGAGGGGATGGCTACCTCTACGGCAAACCAATATCTCGTTTGAAATTTCTTCTTTCACATATGTGATGTCTCCAAATGGTGTAGAATGTGCGATGCGCTTGCCAGACCCAAACGGTTGGTATCGCGCCCAGATCATACCATAGAGCGCATTACTCTCCGTTTCGACGACGAACGGCCCGGAACAGCCGGTGACGCCAACGCCGCCAGTGACTCAATTGTCCTCACTCTGCGCTTCTCGCCACACTGACTGACTCTCGAGTAACTCGCCTGTTGCGGCCAGATGTTCGAATACTGCAGGAGCCTCAAGTCTCCGAAGTTCGCGGGCCTGTGGTGTAGCCTGAGGTTCATCCAACAGAATGCGCAATCCTGTCCTCCTCTACTTCAACTTATGAAATTGTTCAGCGATGAATCATGCAGCATCGACGGAGCAATGGTCAGAGGTGAAGCGTTGCCAACGGCGACAGGGACCGATGGCGATGAAGACTGAGCATCCTTTGAATATGAGAGCCAAAAGCTACGATCTTGTCCGGGAGGTCTCCAGCTGCACATGTTGCAACAATGTCCACCCCGCAGTAGCTAACTATGCCTTACGGCTTGCGTATAGGACTCAGTTCGTCCATGTCTGGGAGTGTAAGGTTCTGCCCTCCCTGATAGACTTCCTACTACCGATCTTGGATTCGGACTTCACTGGGGACGATTCAAGGCCAGCATGCCAGGATCGAGAAGGGTCCGCAGCAGGAAGATTTAGATCCGCTAGCCTTTATCCCGGGTCTCTCGCAACTCTTCGACTTCAGATTGCCCAGCCACAGCATACTGAAGCTCCTCCCAGACACGCCAGGATGCAAATGGCAGTTCCGAGTTGTCGCTGGAGGGCTTGAGTGAACAGCGTGTAGCGCATGGGGCAACGGTCTGGAGCGTGTCTGCCATGCGCGTCGCCCTCATCACATGGATCGGCCAACCTTTTCATGGCATTCCACCCGGAGGCAGGGAACCGACGAGATCGCGACCTTGGGGGGGTCACGTGTCGATGGATAGACGTTTTCATATTTCGACCGTATATAATCTGTTCACGGAAGATTCCAAAACGACCAATGCATCGCCATCAGCACCGTCAGGAGCGCCTCCGCAGTTCATTACAGTACTCAGCCATCTGAGGTGAAGCCATGGTTGTCGAGCAAGCAGATTGAAGAAATCACTCAAAGGCTCCAGGAAGATATGCTTGAAGGTGGTGATTATTCAAAGCTCAAACAGGATATGACAATCCTGTGAGCAGCTCTACGGGGTATTCTGGTATGCTTGCTTCAACGAAAGACTGCCTTTGAAGCTCTCACTGCCCAAAACCCCCCCCCGGGCCGAAACAACTGGACTGGACTTAATCCCCTCCTTATTTTCAGTTCTTCCCCAGAATCTACCACCGAGCAAAGTGAGCCTTCCGAGCGCTCCAAGTCCGCATCATCTATCCGGGTACCTTGTCCTCTCAACAACAACAACAACAACAACAACAACAAAAACAACAACAAAAACAACAGCTCCTTTGCTCCACATGTATACTGAATATGCATTGGTGCTCATCATCTAAACTATCCAAGCTGAAGCCCTTCGTCCCGTAAAGCTGAGCCAAACGCATCGAACATAAAGAAGGGTGTTGAAGTAACGATAATAGTAATCGAGAGAAAGAGGTGAAGATATCAAAAGGACTCGGAACCTCTGAAAACCACCATCCATCCCCATCATCTCGACAACACTCACACAGGACCCCTTTTTGCAGCTTATACAAAACAAGTTCAGTCAATGTCCTTTTAAAAACCCCATCACCACGACAGCAACAGTACCATAACAGCCCCCTCCTACTGAGACATGGTGTTCGAGCAACCGATTCCCCCTGTGACGATGAAGAAAGACTTACAAAGCACTAGACGCGACGTGAAGTGCCAGTTCAGGCGACGCGAGGTAAAACAAGACGACGATTCCACAGGGCCTTGATTAGTCTTGGAGCGCCTCAGATGTCTGCTGCATCGTCATCTTGTGATGTAGATGGAATCTGTGAAAGGGTTCAATGGGTCTGTGCCTCTGGTTCCTGTCTATAGGATGTAATGACACTGTTGGTGAAGGGCAACCTTTGACTTTATGTTGTGAGGCACTTCATAACTAGACAATGCACCCTTTGTACTCGTACACAGGACGTTCCAGCAGGGGGGATCTGCTATTGATGCCCAACGACCGGCAATTTAGCAACAAACTTTGCAAAAAGACACGGTGCATGGCGAAGAACCTCTACTATGTCGAGTAATTGGGGATCGCCACATAATCTAATTATGTTAATCATTGACAGGAAATGCAAGATGGAAAGATCGAGTAATCATGAATCCTATTGAACCCTGAACTATTGCTTCCTTGCAAATGAGGTATCCCGCAATGACCGCTATAAATGTACAAGGTAGTAGATGGCGCAAAGAAAAACTACAACATCCCACGGAACACACTATGACTGTCGAGTAAATACTTTTCCTTCAGAGACGCCTTTGATCGCTCATGGAGATCGTATGAGAAATCCTCGGTGAGAGCCAGCTGTGTCGGTTGCTTCAAAATCCTCTGAAAGGATCATCAGAGCGAAAGGGAACTTCACCACCTTCCCCCACCTGTTGCGCGTGTCCAGCGTTGCTTGCACCCCAATAACTCATATCTTTCTTCCTTCCCTGCCTCGTTCTATAGCTCTTTCGCGTTAGACGCTGATCTTGCCCTTCCATATCATGTCTTCTGGGTCTTTCTACAAAGGCTTCCATTCGCACAGTCCCAACGGCATCGAAAAAGTTGTTGACTACGATGCCAGAAGGTCCGCTGGCCTCCGACGTGCGCTGGCTGAGACTGCTCTGACCGCTACGGTGACCGATGCCGGCGAAAGATGTTGGAGCATGTGTCTCTCCCGAAGGTGCTGTGTTGAGACTATGATTTGAAGTAAATGCAGCGTGATTAGCGAGGCTACGGAAAGCCCCAGCCGACTGGCGAGGGCCAGTGTTGCTGCGCTTGCGGGTATGGGACGACACTCGAGGGACATGAGGAGGCTCGGCAGCATCCGGGATCTCTTCCTGCGGACCGTAGTGCAAATTTGATTCCTGGATGGGTTCTGGCCTGATGGCACCGGCAGGAGATGTATACGCGCGAGGGCCGTTGAAGTTAGGCCGAGCTTTGCCTTTCGCAACACGGATCGAATCGCGGATGGGGTTGCGGCGGAGCGTGCCGGCGTTCTGGCGAGGTGGAGGCTCATACTCTTGTTGCGGTACTGGTGGTCGAGAGTCGAGGCCATGAACACCCAGCGTAGAGTGGCTCAGAAATGAGAGAGCAGTTAGCCAAACGTAGTGACGTTCTTTACTTACCGCCGTGAACTTTAGCGCCCGCTGTGGAGTCAGTATCAAGATCGAGCGACTGAAGGTCTGCTGTGGACTGGAGCCCTTGGGAGATGGCGTATCGTCTCTAACATCCAGCACCGATTGAATCATTACTAGATGGATATTAGCCTTTCATGCTTGTCAGTCCCTTTCAATGAGTTCTTACATTTCCGACCGCTCTTCCCTAACAGCGCAGATTCAGAAGTAGGTTGCTTGCTGCTCCACATGACTGCTCGCTCGTACGGTGCAAGCCAGACCCAGCGCTTGTGCCTGGCGCCGGTACCAGTGACATTTGCTGAGCCGTCTGCTGCGTTTTTGCTAATTTCCCAATCCGCCTGTGGGGACTCGGACACTCCGAAAGACTTCCTCCTCCGGACATACTTCCACATCCACTCGCCAACCATTGTTTGAGCTATGGCATCCACCACGCTCGTCTGCGGGATTGAGCCATCTCCAACAGTATTCCTAGCATCCGAAGTACTTGTCGAAGGCCGCTGGTCGTGGTTGTGTAGCTGGGCTGCATGACCATAGCGAGGAGAACTTATATCATCTATTGGCATCGGTGGAAGGTGTGGGCTATCTGGCGCTGCGGATGATGCCGACATTGGCGGGGTAGATTGGCTGTTGTCTCGTTCATGACGTTCAACGCGAGGAATTGCAGCAGCAGATCGTACCTTCCGTACTATAGGTTTCTTAATTAGAGGCCTGCCGGGTTCCCGACGCCGAGTACCAGGAAAGATGCCTCCACCATACGGCGTCGGACTTTGCGCACCGTCACTTGCACTGAGTGGTATTGTTCTCGAGCTAGATCTAGTAGGCACAGGGAATGGTGGCGCTGAGGCGGTTGCAGCGGTGCTGCTTGTGATCGGAAGGCTAGGACTCCTCGATCTTTGCAAATGAGCTGCGGCTCCACTAGATATAAGCGCGGTTTTCCGGATATCAGGCTGCTTCGTGCTGTTGGTCCACTTCGGAGCCGTGTCAGAAGGCTTCGTATTTGGCTGTCTTTCGACTGAAGGCCTCCTCCTCAGTGAAGGCGCTTGTGGCACTGTTTTCCTTTCAACAGACTCATGATCCTGCTTTGTTTCCTCCTCTTCATCCACCTCTCGGATTTCACTATCCTCAAAGACGAGTCTATGTGGTTGAGGTACCAGTTTCCAAGCGTTGTGGACCTTGGAAAGGGTCTTGCGAATAGGTGTAGCGTTCCGGAAGTCATCATCGCTCAGCTCGGTCTCTCCACACTCGCCAGGGTCCTCATCACTCGCAAGGTCGAAGCCTGCAAAGAGGCTGCTTGATCTGAACGGACGCCTAATTTTTGACGTCTTGTTGCGGTCTAGTGGCCCATTGTCATTGTTGCCGGGATACGCCTCTTCTGACTCAAGTGAGGATTGTCCAGGCGGCTGCGGAGGAGACCTGACGGGTGGAGGGCTCCGTAGATTAGGTCGTGCACCTTGAACCACAGGGTCGCTTGATATTCGAGTTGCCACATCTTCTTCTTTGTCGCTAGGCTGGGGTATTGGTGGTTGAGTAGAAATCGCAAAAGGTAGTAGATTCGCAGGAAGTTTGATAGCTCGGTTATCAATCCGAATCTCTTCTGTTTGCACGGAAATGGACCTTAACTTAACCGAGGACAGTATTGAGGCTTGACATGCGGCACTCTTCGTATGTGGAGGTAGAACGACACTATTCCGGGGAGTTGAAGGTGCAGATAGAGGTGGGTGTATCGTTATGGTTGGGATGGGCACAGGCACCAAAGTTGGCGCATTCGAAATACTTGGCACGGGTGATGTCTGCTGCGCATGGTATTCCTCTGTTTGCGTCGAGGCGGAGCTCATTTCTACACCCGTATGGAGGTCGTGAGATGCATGAACAGCGTTCAAAGCTTCGTTCGGTGTACAAGGAGGACTTGGTGGGTTCTCAACCGTCGGAATCGTCTGAGAAGCGGAAGAGACCATGCACGTAGACGATTGTGTTGAAGCAGCAACTTTGAATTGTTCGACGGGTGTAACAGGGCTAATAGAGACGCGTTTGCGGCTTTGGTTCGCTCCATTCTCCATTGGCGAAGAAACTCGATCCTCATTGCACCCATCTCCGACGATCTGTGCGGATCGTGCGTGAAGTTTTGGGGAAGGCGGAGGTGAGTATTGAACCCCAGTATCTATGTACTGAAGCTTGAGTACTGCAGCCACCAGTTCGCTGCCGTTGAAAGTAGCCGTCTTTTCCCTAATTGAAGGCTCCGATACGTTCGCGTTGGCCATATCCCGCATTGCCTCGATTGGGAGACCAAGGACTTTTCTGGCCTTCTGGTCCTCTCTGGTCCCGATAAGAGACGTAAGCTTTTCTCGCCGTTCTTCCGGTAACGCATCAGGTGATGTTTGACCACCGTCGAGTTCGCTGTCTTCTAGGTTATCTTCCTCCTCTTCGTCCAACGCCAACTCGTCGGCAAGGCTAATGCCATTGACCTTCGCACTAGTATAGCCGTTCGGTCCACTTAGCATTGAGAACCGTACATGACGAGCATCGCCATCGTAAGTGCTGTTGCTGATGCTGCTCATCGGTCTCCTGCCTAGGACACTATTGGAACGAACACTAGTCTTGTCGTTTTCTCCCCCAAAAAGACCGTCTTCGGCTGCCTCCTCGGCGTCCATATCAGCTCCCTGGTAATGGTCGTCGGTCTGAGCAGCAGTGATTTCGGCGAGCACGGTTTTGAGGCGGCCTTCAACAACATGCACTTTCCACTCTAAGTTCCGCCTGTCTCCCTCCCAGCTTTCCTTATCTCGGTCCCACAGAGCATGCGTCCTTTCTGCCTCCTCTTCTTGGCTGCGGACCTTCCTCTGGGACACTTCAAGCCGCTGCTTGGTATCCGACAGGCTAGCCAGAGCTGCGTCACGTTCGTTTGCCAGTTCACCAACAGCAGACAAAGATCCACCTTCCAGAACTTGGACCTGACGCTTCAGAGAACGAGTCTCTTTTGCGTTGCTGGTCAAAGTCTCGTTGATGGTGTCATTCTCGGTTTTTGCGGCGTGGAGATTCAATTCCAGATTCTCGACCAAACCGTTTTTGGATTCCAGATCTCTTCGCAAGGAGAGAATCTCGGATACGAGCGAGGCATGCAGGGTAGGCGTAAACCTGCGAGGATCGAGTATGGAGATTTTCTCGTCATTCGCAACGTCTTTGGGTTCGCCATGGCCGCGGAAATAAGAATCTACGCTAGGGAGGAACGGTGATGGAGAGGAGGATGGACCCGGAGAAGGGCTGCAACGCCGTGATGATCGTCGTGACAGTGATCTCGAAGGTGTTCTATATGGAGTGTCGGTAGGTGTTGGAAGAGCTTGCGCGGCGTATGCACATTCATCTTCCTTGGACATGTTCACCAGCTATTATCTCCGATATAAGCGGTATAGGCTGTTGGAGTCGTGATCGACGAAGTTTGTCGAATAGGTTCAATACTCGCTGCAATGGCAGGTCGGTGGGCTTCCGAGATCGTGCACAGTTGCTCGTACGCAACGATAATCCTTGCGTGGTACGTAGAACCCTTACCCAGATTCCCGAATGGTCTATTTGGGTACAAACAAAGATGTTGAGGCTGATCGGAACTAGAATGTATGCGAGTGTCAACAAAGGTGGCCAAAAGTGATTGGATAGAGGGACCCATACTGATGCGCGTTCGTGAGGGCTGTCAACATCTCTAGTAAAAAATCGAGGCTCTACATAGGCAGTATCCCTATTAACAAATGCTGGAAGCAGTGATTAGGAGTAAGCCCTTGCAAGTTATTCTGACTGTTGCGCTCAGTGGCACGCCATGATGCTATATCTAACCTCTCTGCTAGGACGCAAGACCAAGAATTGTGCGGCATACCTGTGGGTATCGAGACCTGAGATAGTGCCAGAATCCTAGATTTGCAATGAACATATATCTATCTCCCAGTATGTTTGCCCATTCATGTATAGTTCGAGAGATTCGTGATCCGCCGAAGATGCGTTTAATAGCGACTGTTGCTTTTGTTTGTTCCAGACGAAGAAATAGAGTACATTGACGAGAGGAACTATGACAGCCGGTCAGGAAAAGATGTTGGTGGTCGATAAATAGGAACCGGGATCGACGAGGAAGGTCCGATGACGGAAGGTGCAGGCCGTGTTGATGCTGCACACCAAAGTTTAGCAGGTAGCTTCTGAAGCTGAAGGATCTCCAAAGAACATGTCAAAGTTTGAACAGACTGAAATCATGATCCAGACAATGGAGGAAGAAGCACAACTGTATCAGAAGTCTACATATAGTATCTCGACATTGCTATGTGGGAGTGCTGTAGGGTCAAGGTTGAAATTGACAGCGCACCTTCCAGCAAAATGAGCATGCTGCACAACACGAAGCTCATCGTCAGCTCTCCATTCCGGAGAGATCCACCACTGATCGGTCGTGAGGTCGTAGAGTATCGATATGTAGCTGCACGGGTAGTTGCGCGCGTCGATGATACGCGGTTCAGGTACAACCTCGTACATTCAACGGGAGACGGGACACTTGACGGGATCAAGCATGAACTCTTGAGTGACCCTGAACGAACCGTCTCTGGCCCACAGCCAGGGTTGACATGGACCCAACAGGGGTATCGGGATATGGAGCGAGAGGACATGATCGGTGCTGGCAAAGGACGGATGGTGGAGAAGGGGCATGAAACGTCACTATTCTCATTTGCAATGGCGTGTCGAAAGTCTGCGGCCAATGGTCCGGGAGTTTGGGAAGTTGGGACCGAAAGTCAACTTAACTTGACGGGTCGTCCGATGCTGCAGCCGTTGATGGGGGTGGCTTGTCCGAGGTCTCAGGCACGAGACGGCAAAACCTGAGGGTTTCTTTCCTGGACTCTGCATGCCCTGTGCTGTTGATGAACTCTACCATAGGCGTTAAGATGATGCAATGGTTGAAGTCGGAGATATGTTGCAGTACCAACAGAATTCGTCAGCTGCCAGCCAATTTGAGACTCCATTGTTCCACAGCTTAGCAGCGTCTGAGACTTTATTTGAGCGATCGGCGGTCTGGATAGGTAGATAGTGTGCTCTAACGTGCAGTAGCAGCGTTTAATGTCGACAAGGCCAGCGTTGCAAGTGTGCACGCTGTCGACGATGCAATGTCCATCACATGCATGGCCTAACTGCTTCGGACGTGATAATCTTCCGAAGGATCATGGCCAATCATACCATCCCGAGGCTTGATCTTCCAAAGGGAAAGAAAGCCGAAGCGGTGATCCATCGCCAATTTCTCCTTTGTGATTGAAAGTAATGTACTCTTACTGTAAGGTGATGCAGGACCAATGTGTGACTCGGGTTTTCCGCGCAGAGAACCAATTGCATCCGTTGATCGAATTGAACTGGATTCAATGTAACGGGCGCTGGCCATGTTGACCATGATGGCGACTCGCATGGATCGTTGGTCCTGTCATCTACCTCTGTACTCGTACATCCTGATCCAACAGCGCCTTGAAATAAGGCTCTAAAGGGGAACCACGAGCCTCTCGGTCTGTTCTGTTCCAATTGACTGTAATAGTGCCGTGTTCGAGTTTAAGATGACCGCGCACAAAAGCAATGTACGAAGCCGTGGCCAACCTGCGGGGTAGACCAGACCCACCGACAGCAAACCACAGACCCATTCCCGTACCTTACCGTCGATAGAGCTCAGATGCGCCATCTAAACAACCCGTCTAAACATAGATCAGACGATCAGCTCTCCTTGGACCGACCCCGAATCTTCCCCCGAAAATGTCAACCACGAGTCCCACCCCACCGAAGGCCCTCCTCTTCGACGTCTTCGGCACCGTGGTAGATTGGCGCTCGACCGTCACCAACGCCCTAATCTCGCGCTCGACCACCGTACTCTCCGCATCTGATACGTCTTTGCCTTCGACCGTTCGGTTACGCGCATCTACCCTCGGTCCTAAAGATTGGGTAAGGATCACCGACCATGATCCTCCCAACATATCTGAGCTGACGGCACGGACTGACTGAGAACAGGGCACGTTCGCCCAGCAATGGCGCGATGGCTACAAGCACTTCACACGGAACCATGATCCGGCGAAGGAGTTCGTCAGCGTGGACACGCACCACTACGAGTCGCTCAAGAAGCTCTTGCAGGACTGGAAGATTGGCGGGCTCTGGACCGACGCGGAAGTGAGGGAGATATCTCTGATGTGGCACTATTTGGATCCATGGCCGGACTCTTCGGCCGGAATAGCGGTGTTGAATCAGAAGTTTAGCACATGCACGCTATCGAACGGTAACGTGTCTTTGCTTTCGGATATGGCGAAGCATGCCGATCTTCCTTGGACGCATATCTTTTCGTCCGAGCACTTTAAAGCGTACAAGCCGTCTCCACTTGTTTATAATGGTGCCGCAGAAAGGCTGGGGTTGAAGACGAGTGAATGTGCGCTTGTGGCTGCGCATCTGGGTGATTTGAAGGCTGCGAGAGGGTGTGGGTATCGGACTGTGTATTTGGAGAGGGAGAGAGAGGAGGACTGGAGTGAAGGGGAGGTGGAAGAAGCGAGGAGGGAAGGGTGGGTGGATATGTGGGTTAGTGCTGGGGAAAGGGGGTTTTTGGAGGTTGCGAGGAGGTTTGGTGTCAGGGGGGAGGGGGTAGATAGTGGTGTATCAGGCGGTACACAATGACTTCCCGCAACGATGACCGTGAGCGGCTGGACTCGATGCGCTGTAGGGTGGGACTCCAGTGGCGTTGAGTGCGTGGACTACGTGCATCGTCTTCCCTAAGGTGGCACAGTACCGGTCGTGCCAGGGGGTAACAGATCACTCGTCGGCATACACAAGGTCCGAAGAGCTCTAAAGGGATATAGCGTGCAAGCTGGGTGGTTCAAACGTCGTGCTTTTAAAAGCCAGACGAGCTGTAATCAGCGCCGGGAAATCAGCTGACAGCAGCCTGGCTCGAACAATAGTAGGTAATTGATGACCAACGGGCTTTTATATCAACTGCAGCCCAATCAACTATGTCCATGTCCATCCGTTTGAGCTTTAGAGGGTATCATGAAGCCATGCATGCTTCAGTCTCAAACCACTCCTAGAAACAAGCGCAGCCGCCCAACCCCTTTTCTCGAATCGGAGATACTTTTAGCCCAAGGTTGACATTTTCGGGTCTTGCGACATGCCATCCAGTAACATCTTTCTCGGGTGTTTTCCAGTTTTCTATATGATTGTAAATGCAAATCCAGTATCCGATGCCTTGTAAATATGCGCCTCGACGTATGCTCCAAACACCTGGTGCCGGGATCACCATGCGTATCCCACCATGAGGCTCTTAGTGTAAATCATAATATATGTCATCTCCGACAGGCACGCGGATTCATGGTGCTGATCGTTCCCGAGGCGGAAAGATATGCGGGTATCAGCAAACGTGGCCGCGTAGGAATTGCTTTGGAAGGAAAGTCGTGTAAGGATCGCGAGTCCGTCAAAGGGACCCAACGCGTTCTAGAAGCCTGACTCAATCGCAAACATAGTCAAGTCGGCTTCGAGTCCTGGTCAGTACCTCTGAATTCGCGAGTAGCAGCTCCAGATCGTACGGAGCCGGAGAGAATCTAGCTATGTGCATTCTTTTTCTCCGGGCGGTATACGCGTCATAGTATAACGCATTTCCCTCGTTTTCGGTCCTTGTCCCGGTAGATCCTGTGCGGGTCTCTGTCGAGTCGGTCGCGGTGGTCTCCTGTCCCGCCAACTCCTCCGAGGTTCGTCCCTCGCCGTTCGGCTTGCCGTGTGAATTGCTGGCGCTGTCGCCGTAGTAATCGCACAACATCATAAAATGCCCTCTCCACGTTGATGCAATTCTTTGCTGAAGCTTCCACAAATTCGCAACCCAAATCTTTAGCCAGTGCCTGTCCTTCTTGTGTTGAAACTTCTCGCTCGGTCACCCTGTCGCTCTTGTTCCCGACCAGCATGACGGGTGCCTGACCTCCGCCAGCCGACATCATCGAAGAAGTCGCGGCAAGAGGTGACGACAAGTATCCGCCTCCTGTGGGTGAACCAGCACTCGACGACTCCTTCACTCGTTGTATCTGATGATGGAACTTTTGTATTCTCGTAAACGATGATCTCGAGGTGATGCTATAGACGAGCACAAAACCTTCACCATCGCGTATCCATTGATCCCTCAACGCTGTATACTCTTCTTGACCTGCGGTGTCCAGAACCTCCAACATGCAAGATTGACTGTCAATGACCACTTGTTTCCGATAGGAGTCTTCGATTGTGGGATCGTACGTTTCGACAAAGTGATTCAAGCAGAGCTGCACGTTTGTCAGTTCCAAGTCCAGAGAACCGGCGTAGTCTTGCATCGACACACCTGAATCGTCAAGGCCGTCTTTCCCACACCACCATCTCCAAGCACCACCAGCTTATACAAAGTCATTTTCCCTGCCATCTTTCGGTTGAGCTCGATTGTCCTCGTTTCGGTATCTGCGTCAACCTAGGCAAGCTCAGAGACCAGCAGTGACACGTGGAAATGTCTGCTCCAGGCGGGCAAGGAGTTGGGGGTGTTACTTTGACACCTCCACGTGGAGCGGACAAGAAGCTCGTGGTCAGACCCGCGTGAGATATTTTATGTTGTGAAATGATTTGAGAAACCGTATACGGTTTGACGCTGCGGTATGGCCCCGACCACAAACCACTGGTGATCCGAGCTTCTGCCTGACAGCCGCAGGGTCTTTTAAGACGGTTCCAAGCCAATGGATCGGTACAAAGTCAGTGGAACACGCCAACAGTGGATAACCACCGGCGCCGTGTGACCCGAGGCGAACCTAGACCACGGAACGATTCCCTTGACGATATTACTTGGTAGTAATAATGGTCTTATCGAGCTCGACCTCGTAGGTTTTGTGTGACGGTCCGTGATTTATACTTCCTATTTAGGCTCAGGGAAAAGGTAAGGAGGTCCGAAAGGGTTCCTGTCTGCCGAATAATGTGAACGAGTAGAACTTTCCGGTGCCAGCAAGCGTAACGGACAAGGAGGTGTATAAATAGTAAAGATAAAGAGGGTTCTCCGGAGAATGATGGAAATGCTGGAGAGAGAGCTTCTTCTTGAGCTATGCGACAGATAGACAGCCCCCGGGGCCGTCAATTTTGGTTAGAATAGATAGATGTCACAAAATTTGCACGTGGGATGACGATAGAGCCAGGGCGATTTGGGATATCTCTGATCTTCGATTGATTTTTGGTGATGGTGGTTTCGTGTGGGGGTTGAAGGTTCAATCCAGGAGTGGAAGAACAAGCAAGCAAGAGCAAGCAAAGCATCAAATCATTAGTTATCATCCAAGCTACCTTTGTAGATACCGAGTAACGTTGGACTTGTATGTACAGTATCAATTTGTGACGGGCGGGGCTGCACCACCTTACGCAACGCACAGAGCACGCTCGACAGCTCCACAGGCGGGAAAGTAGTAGAGCTATGACTTATTGGATCCTCGTCTTGGCGGACTGAGATTGAATTTGAGCCAGAGCAAAAGCCAGAGCCAGAGCCAGAGCCAGAGCCAGAGTAAGCGCCAGACGAGAGACTTAAGGTACAGGGTTTAAGCTCGAGCTGGGCTGGGAAGTACACATACACCAGGGACCATCAACCGCTCAAGGACCGGCGGCGCAAGGTTGAAACTTAGCTGGCCAGCGATTTCCGGACTGCCGTTGCGTCGCCGGAAACCTCTGTTTTCGACTGGAGGAGTAGTGCTGAGGTACTCGTACAGAAAATATAAAGATCTATCACGCCGCGCTTCATTGCAATTACTATCATCGTTGACCTCTCGGAGCAGAGGCTCGGCAAGTCAATATTAACGTCGATGGATCCAATTACGAGAGCAGAACCTCTTGAGTACATGTAGCTACCACGGTCCGTAGTTACCTTACTTTACTCTTTAGTGCATCCACGAAAAGAAAAATGTGAAAACCCAATCGTTGGCGAGGAAACATTCTCCTCCTCTGATCTCTGCCCGCAGAGCACAGACACCGCAACGTCAATGTTGCCTTTCCTATGTACTTTACCTAACAGACAGTATCATATCGTGACTCTGTGGCATCTCACAGGACTGCTTCCTATGGCTTACGTGTTTTTGTACAACACTCCGTACTCAACATGAAGGCGCCTTTCGAGTCGAAGCTGCATCTCTCATGCAGGTTCCGGGAGGGTCCGCAGCTCCCACTTCGGACGAAGCTCCCAAGATAGAAAGTCAAGAAAGCCGTGTCCAATGGAGCAGTCTAACAAACCTCTGGAACCGCCTTGAAGCAGTCATCCTGTCGGTCTGCACTCTACGCACGCGAAAGGATGCATAAAGTAGCTGTTACCTTCACAGGACGGGATCGCTTCTACGAAGTAAGGATTTGGGTTCCCAAGCGAACGGCTAGCTGCAGCTCCTCACTGCAGTTGGAGACGCCGTCTTCCCAAGGGACTTTACCCACGAGTCCATGACAGGTCGACCTAGATCACGGGGAGGACACGATCCGCTTGATCATGCAGCCCTTCCAAATCTCAATAATCAAAGACTCGTCTTGTAGTTCATCAATATGCTCGCAACCCCGGGTATTCTACATCCTTCCTGGAATTTACTCTGTATTGCTCAAGCATCAGCTTCCCAGCAAACAGTAAAATCCTAAGTTCGGGATTTGTGTGCCTGTCATTCCCGTCGAAAACTCCGTTCTTTGGTTTGTACGACACGACATCGGCACTCATCGCCAGGTTCCGAAGCAGGCTCACTGCAGACTGCGTCGCGAGCATTGCCTACAACGAGCCAGGAAGGGCGGTTACAAATCATACGCGAGCCACACCGTGAGGGATCATGGCGCTGGATGTGCAAGGGCTGCCAATCTTGCTATCAAAATTGCCTGATTGGTAAACACTCCGCTGAAGAGTTTGATTACTGTACTTGAAAGGTGCGTCAGAATTACTCCCAGCGCTAAGAACGGCAGCATGCATTGAACGTGGATCACGTGTGCGACAGGTCAATAATCGATGATAAGTCTGCATGTCAACAAAGGGCTTTGTTTCTAGCTCAGAATATGATACCATCCTATCAGTACTAAAGGGCGGCTGGGTGGGGAAAAGGGCGAGCCGGTGCGAGGAGAGATCGAAGAGTCGCAGCAAGAGCCACATCACAGAGCGCGGAATTGCAAATGTTCGTGTATGGAGAACCATCTACGGGTGGTCTTGTTCTCCTTGTCCGCTCTAGGACCTGGAGTATGTCAAATCACTCAGAACAAATCAATTGTGTATCTCAATGCTGAGGTTTCTGACAGCGACTTCAGAAACCTGCAGGGGTGGCTTATCTGAAATACGGGTCCATACATGTATCTTCGATATCAGCTATAGAATCCCCTTTCTCTCCTTTTGCCCCAATTCAAACTGGTGTGTAACCATATACCCCTCTCTCGCTAATCTAGGGCTGTAATCGGTCCATACAGCCCGCTTACTACTCCTGCGTGCCTCAAGGTGGTCGGTACCTAGCCACCCAAAAATCGCGGCCTGCAGTGATTTGACATGCAAACAGATGTTGTGCTATACTCTGTGCCGGATAAGCAAGTCGCCAGCCTTCAAGATGCTGACCAGAAACCAGAGTCAGGCAAGCGTACTATTGTGACAACTCGATTATTTTACTGTAAGCGACCACGGTTCTAAGCTGTGCTACTTTCTCTTCAATACCATGACAATCACCCCGGCTCTTATCTGTAAAATGAGGATATCAAAAATCATTCAATTCAACCAATATTGGAAACAGAAAACGTCCGTAAGAGGGCAGGCAGCGAGTCATGAACGAGGGTGTCAACATTGGTGACTTTCCTTTATACCAAGATGGGTCGACATCATGGTATGTCGATGGCTGTGAACTCCACATACAAGTCAACCATTGAGTCCTGAGAAAGGCTTACAAGATGTCTTACA
>JAABUP010006107.1_pt1 | contig 17540 bp, 25 predicted proteins | sample 5559201 | NCBI WGS metagenome assembly JAABUP01 (sample SAMN10711887, study PRJNA513373) | rock metagenome | isolation source: Antarctica rocks | place: Antarctica
GACCTGAGGACGTACCATATACAATATGCTGTCCAAACATCAATATGCATCGCTGCTTCAGTAAGTCTGCTTCAGTATTAGTTTGCAGCTTTGCCTGTTGTGTTTGGCATACATGGATACAGCGCATGTAAGAGGACTAAGCTGCAACAGTTCTAGTGAGAACAGGATTAGTGGATCAAAATCCAATGGAAGCAGTCCAAGTCACGACGCAACTGAGCTGAGCATTGCCCATTATCGCATGAGTAGCTACACCACCAATACAACAGACATCAGTAGCCAAATCACAGCATGTTTTGACATTGACAGCTGCAACCGCTCAAGACAATCCTGTGATGCAATGACTGTAACACTACCCTTCTTCATGTTGCAACTTTCAATGCACATCTGCAGCAGAACTGTGACAAAGATACATTACAGAACAGTACAGAACAGTTGGCGGCATACCTCTCTGTCCTTGTACTCGCTGGTCCTGAGAGCATGTGTTACGCCCTCCAAAGCATCCACAAATGGGCAGGCGCAGTCGTATGTTGGGTACACCTGCAGCCGTCTTGCCAGCATCAGGACAAAGCTCACATGACGCAGCCTTTGTACAGCAACAGCAGCGCCTCATAATCGAGGATGCTCACACTATCCCTGCCCATGTGGGCTCGCCAAGATTCTTTTGCTACACTAGTGCCAGTGTCAGCATACAATGCAAGGCTCCTCTGCTGCACTAGCACCAGTATCAGCATACAACGCAAGGCAACTTTGTTGGCAACAACACAACTTGTGCAGGTGCAGCCACAGCATGTTGTATCGGGGATTGAGCTGTAGATCATGCTGCATTGGGGGTTGAATGTTGCGCTGGGGATAGAGCTGCGTATAATGTTGCACTGGGGATTGAGCTCCGGATCATGTGGTTCCCCATGCTCACCCAAAACCAATGCAGGCTCAATGTATCTACTTATGACGAGAGGCCAGGTCATTGCATGGGTCAACTCCCATGCATACTCAGCCTCTGCTTTTGAAGCAGAAGTGCGCACGTTTGAGTGGGTTTGCAACGCCCAGAATTGTATGCAATTGGCAGGTAGACTGGCAAGGTCAAAGCCATGAATACACAAAAAGTGTGTCAGCGATAAGCTTTGTGTTACTGTCAGGACACTAGAGGCACTGTGAGAACTGACATGAGAGGATATGTACATGACTACGCCAAGGAAGCAATCAGTCACTTGGCTCTGACCCCAGGGAAATTATGACATGAGAGTTTTGCGACATGGGCAACACAAAGAAGGCAATACACACCTTGTACTTGGATCCAGTCCTAATGTGGGGAATCAGGTTGCATCGGTATGCCACCGGATCTCTCATGGCCTTGTTCAGATTGGACATGCTGATCTTGAAGCGCATGCAGTTGGCAAGTCCAGCCGGTGTGCCAGCCACCATCTCCTTCCAGACTGCTAGGCTTTCCTCTACTGGCCTGTTGCGGTGCTTGGATTCTATTCCTTCCATACGCTCCTACAGGTCATAAAGTCAGTGGAGAAAGTAGAGCTCTCTACAGATCAATGTCAGGGTAAACAATGTAGAGCTCCCTACAGATCAAAGTCGGTGTAAAAAATGTAGAACTCGCTACAGGTCGAAATCAGTATAAATAGTACAGCTTTCTACCCAGTAAGGAAAGCTATGCTCGCTACAGGTCAAGGTCAGTAAGGAAAGCAGTGCTGCCCACACATCAAAGTCAGTAAAGAGAGCGATGCTCCCCACAGGTCACAGTCAGTAAAAAAAGTAGATGCTCCCTACAGATCAAAGTCAGTAAAGAAATTGGGGGCTCCCTGTCAGTACCGCTGCTAAGGCAGTTGACGCAGCGCCAGTCAAGAATACTATCTTAGGAATTCCTCCTCCCCAAACACCAATGCAACAGTCACGTCCCCAGCTCCAATTCAGCCAAGGACTAGCTCAGCAAGGAATAGCTCAGCAAGTCCTTGGCCGAATTGGAGCTGGGGCTCCTAGGACGTGACTGTTGCGTGGGTGTTTGGAGAGGCATTGAGCATTTGTATTGTAGCCTTCCAACTAAAGGGAACATGTGCAGCGACCTTGTGCATGCTCATCACAAGTCATGAGTCAACTAAAGGCAGACACAACAAATACCTCTCGCATTTGCTCTAGTGGGGTATCATCAGCATAGATGTAGCCCTTCTTGATGAGGCGCTCTGCTAGGTCCAGCATCTCTGGGAAGTAGTCACTAGTATGGGTCAGCTTCTCATACATAATGCCCAGAGCTGCCACATCCTGAATGATGTTCTCTGAGAACTCCTCTTTTTCCTGCACCAACAGCAGGCAAGTCAGGGCCTTCTTAAAGCTGGAGTGGTGGAGACTCCAGGGTTAAGACCTTTGCTGATGCTCGCAGAAAAAAGCATGCTATGCAAACAAAAAGCCAGCAACTCACATCATCAACCTTCAATGCACTGCCTCTGGCGTCGGTAGTGCCGTGAGAGATACGCTTACGCTTGAGTAATCTTCATGTCCAAAACAAAGGACAGTAGGCTGGCTGCCTGAAGGCTGGACAGCATGCTAGGTGTAGCAGTCAAATGTGCCTGGTTGAACAACATAAACCAGTCTTGCAACAAACAAACGTGCCCTAGAAGGAAAGTGCAGCCACAAAGTATGTATGATGTTTAGGTTGCATGTCAGCAAAGAGCAGCAGCGCCCTCTCTTTCGTGATTCTGGCAGGGCTGATTTAAGATGCTGGCAGGACTGCTTTTATGATTCTGGCAGGACTGGCCATGTGATAATTGCTTGAAGTCAAACATATCACAAGCATCTGCTCCTTCTCTCCATGCGCAATACATAAAGGCTCAAGGTGCAGCGGTTACCTTGCTGGGATTGGTGTCATCAAATCGCATCAGCATCTTGCCCTTGTACTTCTGGGCAAAGAACTGGTTCAGCAAGGCTGCCTTGGCATGCCCTATGTGGAGGTAGCCTGAGGGCTCTGGTGGGAACCTGGTGACTACCTTCCCTTCTACTGCATCCTTCAGATCAATCTCAAAGGATCCAGTCTCTGCAGTGACAGCAAGGAGCGTGATCAATCATGGTCAAGACTGCAACAGGGACAGACTCGCATCGCTGCAAGTGTTGTCTGCAAGTGTGATGCTCAAATTGCACCATACATAAGCAGGAACAAGTTTCACTTTCTGCAGCACCTTGTCACACCTGACAATGCATCAGGTCCTGTGACTCTGCGCAGACGCTAGTGTTGATAGCTGTCCCATACAGAGCATGTAAGCGTGTTGTGTAGTGAACATACACAAGATGCTGCTGCTACAAGGCAGATGCCCAGGCAAAACTGCACCTGTGAGTCATTGTCACAAAGGACACATGCCAGGCTGCTTAGTGCAACTCCAGCACAGCAACAAAAAGTACGTGGCTGTACCTGCTGCTCCTTTGTTAGACCCCTTGTTGGCAGCAGCTTCTTTCACTCTTTCAGCAGCAGCCGATTTCTTGGGAGCATTCGCCTCCAACAGCTCCTGTAATGGGCTGGTTTGAGAAAGGAAATCGTACCACCTGGTGAGGTGTGGCAGCTTCCCGGACTTGCGAATCTTCTCCCATTGTAAACTAGCTGTAGGGCACATGCAAAAGGTATTGCAGGCCAGGATCTGGAACATGGCCCAAGTTACAGAAGGCAGGCAGGCTTGTAAGTAGGCTGCCGTTTTTCAGTTGCTGCTTTGCTCAAACATCAGTACAAGCACATGGGTGCATATCAGCACTCAGAAAATCAAACTTCTAGCAGACATGCTTGTCAGCATGATTTGACTTGCCGCTGAAACTTTGTAAAGTTTGAGTGCAACAGATCAACACGCTGCAGTTGATGCTGCCAAACATTGTCATATAGGGCATAAGAGCACAGTGAGGGCAGCAGGCAGGCCATCATACCTCCAAGCTCAAAATACTGGATGGGACAGTGAGATCACACTGCAATGCCAAAAAGAGCAGAGAAATAGCACCTTGCAGCTGGCCCCAGATTTGCAGGTCGGCTATGGAGAGCTTGTACCCAACCAGGTAGGTCCTCAAGGAGAGAAACTGGTCCACAACACCACAGACTGCTTCCAGACCGGCCCCACTGACAATTGCGGTGGAGAAATCTAGCCATTGGTCAACCTGCATATTGGCTGATACTGCTACCGACTCTCACAGGGCTGGCGTGGCCAGGTTTCGTTGCCAGTAGTGAGGCTTGCCTGGACTGCGGCCAATGCACCTGATCCGTAAAGTTCTTGGCTTGTGCTTCCTGTCCTGGCAATGAACCGTAGGACTGATGGACCGCCTTCCAGCTCTTCCCTGAACAGAAGTCTTCCTTGTTCAGAGACAGGCGTGTCCGGAGTATGAAATTATGGACTGTGCTACCACTGAAGCCCGCGCTTGCATCAAGCAATTGGCGCACCTGCTGGATTGCAGCAGCAACAGCGGCAAGCTATCTTTGCCGAACTTTGGATCAGCCTTGAGCTCGATGCTTACACCGGCAATCTCAGCGGCCGCCTTGACAGCCAGAGGCGGCAGCCGTTCCCAGTGTAACAGCACGTTCGATTGAGATTGATGCATGCTGCCGGGGGCGGAGGACTGTCCGATTGCGCTGCCAAAATCAGCAGCCTATACATAGCTGTAGCGTTGACCGGTTGAACATCTTCTTCGCTCCGCACTCTGGCGTTGATCAACCTCATCTCGAGGCTGAATTTCCGAGACTGCTACGAAGCGAAGCGCTGCTGTTGAGTAGCTTCAGATTCAATGGTAACGACTTTGCGATGCGTCTACGGTCTTTGAAAGTCAGCTTCGACCCGGCGTTTAAGCCTTTCAGCTCGCCAGGTAGCTGTCCACTCCTTGTTGATCTTCTTGCTGAAAAAGGACTGTCCGGGAAGCATCGCTTACCACTTTGTCGTAGCACTGTGTGTAAAGATTCTCTGTTGTGTCCCGCGCGCAAAAAGCGATTGTCCCTGCTGCTGCAGGGACCCGGAAAGCACCTGCTCGGTGCGCTTGTTCTGCCTTTATTGGACTAGCACCGCCCAAAGCAGAAGAGTCAAAGGCAGATACGCATACAGTAGCAGGCACGATCAGAGGTCTGCTGCCAGCTGGCACGGTTCAGGCAGCTGAAATAACTCTAGGTCAAAGGACTCAAGCCAACAACATCTTGCCTGGCCGGTCTCAGCTTCATCAGGTGTCTCAGATTAGCCACCAACATGCACAGGTAACAATCAAGCAGCATATATATGCATCACACATCGTCTGGCCCATCATCTGCTTGACACCATTTTGTGCTCGGACTTGGTGCGCAGTTGCTGACAACTACTTAATGTGCTCCTATAGGCACAAGTGCTTGGAAAGTCTGGTCCTGGGCGCCCCAAGGGCAAGCCTGCATGGAACAAAGGCAGAAGCATGTCTGCAAGTGCAAAGCAGCAGATAAGCCAGTCACAGAAGAACAGGTGGAAGCAGCAGCCCGCGCTGCGTGGTCTTGTTTCTAGCAAACTCAAAGTACGGCACAGTACAGCCATTCAGCAGTACTACAGTTGCCTTGACCGCTGATTCAAGTCTTTGCTCTTAGTATGTCCCACACTGAGCATGACGTCGGCTGTGTGCTCATTTTGTTGGCAGTTACAGCTTCATGTGGTGTTCCACCTCTGACAAGCACATACAGCTAGTACTGCACGTCTCAGCGCTTCAGCATACTGGGCATTCAGCTGACTGTCAAAAGCTTCTTCCATGACAGACAGAGACATGTGCAGTTTTGCAAGATGTGCTCTGTTCAGCTAGGTGAGCAGCTGGACACCTTTCATTTAGCTGCATGATCTATGCAGACCTGCTGGGTCTGGGGATAAGTCCTGTCCCATTGGCTGCAGTGCTTGTTGGTAGAAGCAGCAGATGTCTCAGACTGCAGATTGCGCGTGTCATGCAAATGCAAGCCATTGCAACCATTCCAGACTGCTTTCTCTGCAGGGTAGGGAGCCTTGGAACAAAGGACAGACACTCGACCAGGGAACTTGCGAGAAGATGAGTGCTGCCAAGCAAGGCCATACAGTGCCTCGCTCTGTCTGTGCCAAAATGAGCCGGTCGCACACAGGTCTCAGACCCAGTCAGGTGTGTACATGTAACCTGCTTTCAGCATACTTGTGTCAGGCTTGGATGTTCAATTGGCTCATGGGGCTTTGGCATACAGCCTGTGCAAGGCAACAGGTCAGGTGCATGTAGCAAGACAGAAAGCCGTGTGCTGGCCTGTTGCCCATGTGGTGCATCAGAGACAGTGTACACAACATGGACAAGAATTTGACAAAGCAGTATAATACTGTCTGACAGCAGAGTTGCTGGACTCCTTCATCTTGTTTGTGACAGCTAGCCTCTTTTGGCTCTCCATATACCTGTCTGCTCAGAAGTCTGGCTTTCAACTCTTAGACATGCCAACTGTGCTGCTGACACACTTGTCGTTATCATTGACAGAGCACATCCCCTCCTCTTCCTGAGAACCCTTAGCAGAGCAACAATGCAGACCTGCTGCGTACAATTCTACGTGCATAGCAGCTGGCACCATACTACACAGCAGAGTATTGTCGTGCTCTGCATGTGACAGGCTAGCAGAGCAGCCATGTCTCAGGCAGCATCTGGGGTTTCCAAAACTGCTGAGCACAAAGCCAAGATCGCAGCAGCACAGAGGCGACGTCATGCTGCAGCCCGAGCCCTGACAGCTGTCGAAGCTTTCCACAGAGGATCTGACAGTGCCTTACCATCAGGTTGGTCATATTCATCTGTGCTAGAGGAGCAGTAGACTCCAGGACATTGGCATCATTATCATGCACAGCTTCCCTCTGTTGCGTCTGAATGCTGCCTGCTGGTGTGCATGTCCGCTCGGCCAGCCCTCGCAGTGTGTCTGTTCTGTTAAGCAAGGCCTTGGCTGTGGCTGCAGTGCTTACACAGCAAGCTTGCCATGGCAGCTTGATCAGTTCCTGATTGCACTCTAGAGGGTGGTCCCGGCATGGTGTGCAAGTCGTACTACTCTTCAATTGCACATTTGTTCCAAATCTTGCCCTTTGTTTCTTCAGGTCCTCAGCCGTCTAATCAGTCCAGTCCTGGCAAAGGCAGGGGGAGAAGAAGCAGTGTGCGCTGCTTGAGTGGCCGTAGCTCCCAGGGCAAGTCACTCACCAAGACTCAGATCATGACAGCGTACAAGGCAGAGTTACGGGAGTATCGGCTGTTGCAGGAGGAACTGGGGCCTTGGACCCAAGCATTCAAGGCACAGCATGGGCGCAAACCTGGACTACTGGATGTTGAGCGGACTGGTATGTGCTCCAGTATGCTGTTGGTATGAACTGTTTTAAGTGACTGTACACACACAATGAGGTGCATGGCATACAGGCGTGGATTTAACATGTGCATGTCAGACCCATGTGGCCTGCTCTGCCTTGCTGTGGCATGTTTTCATCTGGAATCTTGGTGTTGCAGTATCCTATGCATGTCATTGTCGAGCAAGAGCACCAAATGCAGAGTGCTGGCTGCTTTGTGTCCTCCTGCCATCTCTGATGGCAAATATGGCAGTAGTTGCTACAACATGTACAAGACATCTGTGCCTCGCGCATGGCCACAATGACTTCCACGTTACAGTATTCAATGTAAGACAACAGTTGATATCATACTTTAATGAACAGTGTATAAAGGTCTAATAAAATAAATTCCCCTGCCTGTGTGCAGGCATTGAGTGGCTGCTTGACAAGTGATTGACTGTCATGACCAATGTTACACAACATGACATGTTGAGCACTGTCACTGATGAGTCACTACTCAGCACTGTCACTGATGAGTCACGGCTTGTGGTGCAGAATGGGTGGGCCTGGAGCTCCTGGTGCAGAGGAGACTGGTGACTTTAGTGATGGAGAAGATGACGTGGCAGCCAACACAGCAGCGCAGGCAGCAGCTAGGGCAGCGTTTGCCGAGGACAAGGTGGGCGACACCTTCTACAGCAGTGATGAGGATGAGAGCGAGGGCCGCAGCAGCAGCGTGACTGGCAGCTTTGTCAGTGGCAGTGGTCCATCCTTGTCTGAGCCCTCTAAGAAGTTCAGGGTTGTCATCAAGGTATGAGTGGTACCTTCTTGTCTGAACCTATCAAAAAGTTCAGTGGCCAAGGTGCTCAAGGTATGAGCGTGTCTGTGAACATTGCCTGTGTATTAGGCACCGGGGTCTTGTCTTTTGTTGTGTTGTGTTTGTGCAGGTGTTGTTGGGGGATGCCATGCCTGTTGACTGCCATCACGAGTCTCACAATCTGCTCTGCTGACTTCATCAGGTCATGTGTTGTTGCAGAGTGTGCATGCCACCAGCATGTGCCCAGCCTGTATGTCGTACTGCCACATGGCACGTGCACCCCACTCTGTACATCAAAACCAGCTGATGTACTGGTGTGGGAAGCGAAAAGGAAACATTTTCTGAGCTTGAGGAATGATGCTTCGTTATGAGACTCAGACCAGGTCAGGTACAGGTACAAATGCAGAAGGAGGTTGTTTGACTGATGGATGCTCTGAATGTGTGGCCAAAGTGTTTTCCGTGCTCAATTCAAAAACCAACAAAACAAACACACAAAAAACGAAGACTGCACGTCAGCAGCTGCTGGGCTTGCCATTTAGCCATCATCATCTCCTCAGCATTTTTTGACCTAATTTGAGGCAAAAAGCCACGAGATCATGCTGATCTTGCATTGCTTCCTGGGCACGCAGTCCAAAGAGGAGATGGGCGGGACGGGGACGACAGACCTCAAGGCTGCGGCCCAGGGACTGCGGCTGCCATCCCCAAACACAGCCCTAGCGCCACCCCCAGGGGTGCCATCTGCCTTTCAGGCACCCAAGAACGAGGACTGGCGCTCCAAGTTCAGGAGCAGTGACAGCTTCACCTCAGACAGGGGGACGCCAGTATGTTGCTGCACCCAGTGCAGTGCTGTTGACATTTGCTGTGTTTGCTGTTGGCGTTCAATGCTTGCGTTTGCTGACGGTGCTGGGTGTGTCTTTTGCTTCTGGCGTAGTGCTGTTGGCATCTGTTGTGGTGTTGCTTCAGATGCACAAGTCTTGATCTTTGTCACCTGTGGGTGTCAGCCTGCTAATGTCTGCATGAGTCTTCTGCACCTGATTTGGTTCATCCTGGTTTGGTTCATCCTGATTTGGTTCATCCTGGTTTGGTTCATCCTGGTTTGGTTCATCCTGGGCAAATCAAAGCAGTAAGTGCGGAACTGATCAGCAATGCTGCGGTCTCAGTGCCGCCTAGTGACAAAGGCAATCTGGCATTGCTGCCTCATAACTCGGCGTGAAAATCCTACAATCATGCTGGTGCACAGGATTTATCTCCCACCACGTCTGGAGTGCCCTCCCCAATGGCATCCCCAGCTGGTAGTGGCAGGCTAGGGGGCCCCGCCATGCGGCCCTCTGCCCTGGGCAGATCTACAGGCTCCCTGCCCCCTGCTGGTAAGTGCCCTGCCTCCGCTCTCAAGTCATGCCTGGGTCTGGCTGTGGGTTACTCTGTGCAATGTCGAACCACAACATTTCTGATGCTATGCATAGGCCTGTCTGGAAAGGAGCTGGCTTGCGTTGCATGCAGCATGAGTTTACAAACTGTCATGCTGCAACCAGTAAAAAAGCCTGCGTTTTTTATCTACAATATTATTGTTTGTTACTGTGATGACTATTATCGTTACTACCAGGTCCATGATGCCTTCAAAGGTATGAGTCTCCCATAGTGTCTGTGAGTTGTGTCAGCTGGAAGCACTGTCAATCTTGGCTCATGTTACATGAGTCTGCAGACCTGGTGTGGCACATGTGCTGCACTTGGCATGTCTTGCTGCATGCAAGCATGTGTTCAGTCGGCACCATTCCATTTGACACTTGTGGTTTCTTTCGTTGCATGTTCATCTTCCCACATCCACACGGTGTGTCGTGCTGTTTGAGACTACTTGTGCAGTCAGCACAGTGACCATCTGCCAACATGCACATTGACTGGGAGTCATTGTGAGCACAGCTGCATTCACTGTTTGTGTATGCCAAATGCCAGGTCCAGCTAAGATATCTCCCCAACGAGAAAACCTTGTTTCGACTGACCCCAAGTGTTGTTTAGTTTACACTGTCCAGGGAGCGTTTCGCTTAAAACAGTGACATTCCTGAATCCCGTAAATTACCGTCTGCAAGACCATTGCTCATGTTTCTGCTTCACTTAGTCACCATCCCTCACATCCTCACATGTGCCAAAGCCACTGGACTGACTCATTGTGCATATGCACTGCAGGTCCAAGCAGTACTCAAGGCAGAGGGTCCCAGTTTGGCCCTCCTGCAGCCCCTACGGTCGCCCTCCTTCCACCCCCCCTATCTTCTGCCAACAGCCCCATGCGGCCCCCGCCCTCCCCCATCAGGAATGCAGCCTCGGGTCAGGGGCCCATCCCTGTGGGTGCCCATGCTAAGGGGGTCAGCCTCATGGAAGCTGGCAACTGGGATGCAGCTGTCAAGGCCTTTGGACAGGCATTAGATAATGCCAGGGGTGACACATGCACCAAGGAGGCTCAGTATCTAGCAGCTGTCATGCTGCTCAAGGTGTGTCACAATGCTTGTCGCACTGCTTCTAGGTTTCGCTGAACTTGTTTGCGGGAAGGCTGTGTGCTAAGCTGTGCTTCAGCAGAATGTTTGGACCAACACATGAGTTGTGTCTTGCCTGCTAGGCCCTGCCTTCCCTGCATTGTTCTGCCCTGCGCTGCCGGTCCTGATGCAACATGTCACACTGTGCTGTGCTTTGGTGCGCTATCCATACTGAATGGCCCAGAAGCAGCCAGCACAAAGCAACCTGGTTTTGCAGTAGTATTGAGTCTTACACCACATGCCTGTGAAACGTGTAGAAGTAGCCAGTGCAAACAATCTATTTTTGCAGTCTTGTCAAGTCTTGTGACATGGCATGCAGGAAGGAGCCCGAGTTTCAGGGCCAGCATCAGCCAAGCTCAAGCGCTTTGCAGCTGCCCTGAAGCTGGACGACAAGCACCATACTGCCCTCGTGCAAAGTGCAGCTGCTCACAACATGGAAGTCGGCAACTTTGGGTGCGTCTGCATGATGCAGCCCGGCGGCAATTTGTCTGTCACGCCTGTTGTTTGAGTCATTTTGTGCTGCCGACATCAGCTCAAGCTGCCAGCTTTTCAGCTCAAGTCATCGCTTGAGGCATTGCATTTATGCCTTGTACCAAGCATATGTAAGTCATTGTCCAGGTGCAGCCCTCTCTGAGCAGTTGTTCTGGACAAAGTGTATTGCTGCTGAGTTTTTAGGGTAAGGCTATGCAGGTTTATCAGTGCACTTATAGCAAATGCAACACTACGCCACTGCATGGCATATAACATGCAGATGCCTGGCATGCTTGGAACTTGACATATGCAAGGATGCGTGCAAACCACCAATGAACATGCAATTGCATTAGCAAAGACTGCTGCAACCTTGCTGTCAATGTTTGTCTTTTCTCTTCCATGACCTTTCCGTCCTCTGTGTTTACCCTCCTTCATCATCTCAGCAATTGCATGCTTGGCTGCAGGTATGCAGGGCAGCAGCTGCAATGGCTTGTGACCAAAGCCTCAGGCTCAGGCAACAGCGCTTTCATTGTCCAGCTACAGCAAGCCATTCAAGAGTGTGAGAAGAAGGGTGGATCAAATGCCAGTGTGCCTCGAGAAGAGGATCTGGACACCTTTGCAGAGATTGTTGGCACAGCAACTGACGCTGATGATGTTGAAAGTTCCATAGGTCCTTTGCTAGCTGGCAGCTAAGATGTGTGACAAGCACTTGAAAAGGCAATGTACAATGCAACCATGGAACTCACATTCATGTTTACCTCGAGCACAAGGTGCACAAACAGGCCACGTACTCCTCAACGTGACTGCATCAGCTTTCTATACAGGTCGAAGGTGTATGAGTTGCTGAATGTACTTTACGTGACTGGGCCATCACTGACTCCTGATGTTTTCAAGAGCAACATGACATGCTGAAAAGTGTGTTCATTACAGGGATGCATGCTAAAGTCTATCACTCGTTTGCCCTATTATACTGGTGAGAAGCTAAGGTCAGCACTAAGCAAAATGGGAACTAGACCATGAAGCCATACAACATCAAAGAGTCTGAGTCTCCCGTAACAAACTATTGATTTTGACACTCTGAATTTGAGTCCATGGCCTTCTGTACCATGCAAGCATCAGTGTAATTACACAGTATGACGACCAGGTGCAGCCTTTTTCTTGAAATCTGACAGCAATTGAGCCACAGGCCGGAACCCAGGTCCAAAGATGCAACGTGCACCTGGGCACTCAATGGCCATGCCATATGTCAACACCCCAAGGTGCTGCATGGACATGCCGTCTACGGTACCAAGTGTAACAATGCGCAAAGATGCCAAATCCGCCAACTGTGTCAAACTCAAAATGCTCTCTGTCAAGTGTAATCTTGCACAGGACACATGTACAGCCTTGAGTAGAGGCAAGGCATCCCAGGTAACATCAAGGCTTACCAATGATTGTGGGTAGTTTGTTGAAATGGACAGACTAGTCAAATTCGCTAAAGCAGTTAAGGCATTGCGCAGCTGAACAATTGCAGTACCAGATCTAAAAGACAAAGCCAACTGCTACAGATTGGTCAGGGCATACAACCAGGCAATGTCACATACACCGTCTACCTGGCTCCCAACACAAAGAATCAGCTGTGTCAGTTGAGTCAGGGTTGACAAAGTGGAAGGCAGCAAGGGGGAGTCCCAAATGTCAAGCCAATCCTCTGCCCTGTCCGCAGCCACTTGACTAAACTCACAATTCAAGTTGCACAAGCTTGTACAAGCAGACAAACCTGAGGCATGGAGGTTGTGCAATCTGCTTCTTTGCATGTGTAGCTTTTGCAATGAGCTTGCAAAGTCACAGTCCTGGTTGCTATTGCCTTGTGCGTCACACAGGCTTAAGTAAGTCAAGTGCGCAAGCTTCCCAATGTTGTTGTAGTGACCGTCCACTAAGCTCAAACTGGTAAGCTTTTGCAAATGTTGCAGGGGATGTAGGTCCAAGTCGTCGTGTAGCTTGCAATGTGAAAGGAAGGTAAAAGCAGCTAGGACGGTGATTCCAGAAGCAGAGATATCGTGCAGCTCAACTGAAGCCACGCGATTGGCAAATCCTGTCAGCGCTGCCAAAGCAACTTCTGCAATGTGAGCATCACACTCTGTGATGACTGTCTCAAAAGCACTGTGTGGCACCCAAGCGAGGAAGCTGGGAAGGGCTTCAAGCGACAAATTATCGCCTAAATGTAAAAGTGCTGACAGTCCAGGGTTCCGCCTGAAGATGTCGTAGAAACCTTTTGACACTAGCCGCAGCTGTTGATAACACGGCCAGACATCAAGCTCCCCTTCCTCAGGTAACTGCAACCTTGCAGCAGCTTCAGCCGCTTCTGGTGCCAAAATCGAAAAGACTTTTGCCCATATCTCACTTGATAGCCTGTTCCAACCGGGTGTGCTCATCTTCAGAAGTGCAGAGAAGTCAACATGGCAGGTGCTCCACTATGCTGGATCTGAGGGGTATACAGAGATATCTGCAAGGGACAGTACAGCAATTAAGCACAAATACTGCTGTGATGATGAGTCTGTTCAAACGCTATGCCAATGCATTGCTTGACTGCTCACCAAACTACCCACAACGTGTCTACAATACGGCAAGCAGGTTTGTACAAGTGTCTGGAGCTCAAAGCCAGGCTCTTTGACACAGACCTTGTCAGAGCTGAGCTGACATGCCTTTGCAGCCGTCAGTTCCACTGCCGTGTGGACTCCTCAATGTCCTGCAGCATCAGCAGGCTTGTGCTTTGTGCACAGAGATTTGCTGCAGGACCGCTTAGCATCAATATTTACGAGCCTGCTGACAGCACCACAGCATCAACGTAGCACGCAGGATCTGATCACCTTGGTGTGCTTAGTCCAGCCTGCAAAAGCCTGACGACGAGTCGGAAAGCTGTGTGAATGAAATGCAACTGATTTGCTCAAGCAGCGAGTGTCAGAGCGCTGCTGCAAGCGGTGCCTTCACACAAGCTAGATCAAATTGATATCAAAATTTTGGCGGTCAAGGCAAATCGAGCGTTACAACTATCGGCCTTTCTTTTTTCTTTTCTTTCTTTCTTCTTCTTTTCTCTTGTACTCCTTTCCGCAGGACGACTTCAGCATGCGCATCTGCCGCACGATTGCCTGGTTCCTCGAGCAACGTATACGTTAGACCATTGTGTGCTGTTTGCGAACCTCGCGAGGCGTTTTGACTTCTGCAGACATCAGCACGTAGCACGAGATCATAGCGTGTATCGCCAGGAGTGTCGGTCTGTGGAACCGTTTCACATCTCCTCGATTGTACTGAAGCAATCAAGGCCGCGCATGGAGCGATAGGCAATATGGGCATTACTGCCGACACTGGCCAGCGCTCACTAACCCTCGCCTGTTGACATCGATTTGGCGGTGTCGTCTTACAGCCTTTGCTGTATAGAGCGGCATGAAAGGTGCATCTGGCAACAAACCCAATTACCAGTTGAAGCATAAACTCGTCGGTCACGATCTGGGCGCGGTCAGTGTAAAGTTCTCTTCCGGCGGTGCATGGCTGGCCAGCGCCTCTGCAGATAGCACTATCAGGATCTGGGATCCCCAGTCTGGAAAGCTGATACGAACTCTCAAAGGACACGACAAGGTTGAGCACCTCGCACGTCTGCAAAGCACAGCTGCCTGTCAAGGCACGCACCAGTAGAGGGAGCGCTTGAGCGTCCTAGTGTTTGTGGCCCTCACAGTGCATGCCTTGCTCACATATTGAACTCTTTACTGTCATTAGGGCAGAAAGTGTGTGTCCACTCAGCACACATGTGCTGAACCCATTGCATGCATTGCAGCACATCATGCACTTCTCAAATAAGCAATGCAGACACAATAATACTGTATGCATTATAGGGGTGTTCAGATGTGGCTTGGGAGCAAAGGGATAGGTACCTCTGTTCAGCTTCGGATGACAGAACGCTCAAGCTGTGGAATGCTGTCAATGGGGAGTGTCTGAGGACTTTGGAGGGACATACCAACTATGTCGTGTGCTGCAACTTCAACCCTCAGGGCAACAGACTTGTCAGCATCTCTCATCACATTTGCGCATGTGCCTACTCAAAGTTTGACTTCTGGTAACATTAGTGCCCGAGGTTGAGGTGCATTGTCATTTGTAGATCACAAATTGGCACAACATGTTAGATTCTTTCACACATCAAACTCACTGCAATACGTTGCTTTCCAGCTATTGTAACGGAGCAGCTGCTGAGGAGCTGCATGAGTGTACTTTAGCTGTGTATGCATTGACCATGCATAAGTTGCAGCTCATGTTGGTTGTCACCTTTTTGTCAATTTGCTGCCATGCTCACATTGCAAGGAAGGCCAGCTATTTCACGCACGCTCAAGCTGTTAGTGTGACATGCAGTCACTGCATGCCATGAATGGCACAGTCCTCATGATGATAAGGCAGGGGGTCTGCTCCTTGCAGGCGCTGAGAGCATTTGGTCAGATGCAATGCAAGTGCTGTCTGCATGCTCACAATACAAAGTCACAGCAGGTCAGTGCAGCTGCAGGTTTCATGACTGATGTGAGACTGGGTGTCGCTTGCAGGTGAGTGGCAGCTTCGATGAGACTGTGCGTGTGTGGGATGTGCGAGAAGGGACTTGCATCAAGGTGGGTTAAGGTGCATGCTCTGTTGATTGTGCTGATAATCTTTCTGTTCGCTGCCGGGGCCAGTCTCAGGTCACTTATGAGACCTGCAGCTGCAATTACCTGTTGCGATTTGTTGAAGTGAGCACGCAGACAGCACTTTTTATAGCCTTTACATTGCCATCTGAGCAGATGCCTTCAGAGCCTGCAATGAGCAGCTCCCTGCCCTGTCATCATGATGCCAGTGCCATTCATGGCATGCAGGGGTTGCATGTCACACTGACAGCTTGAGCATGAGTGAAACCTAGCTGGCCTGCCTTGCAGGTGCTTCCAGCGCACTCAGATCCTGTCACAGCTGTGGACTTCAACAGGGATGGAACACTTATCGTCTCCAGTAGCTATGATGGACTGTGCCGAATATGGGACAGCAATAGCGGGCAGTGCCTGAAAACCCTCATAGACGAGACAAACCCACCTGTGTCTTTCGTGCGATTCTCACCCAATGGAAGGTTCATCTTGACCGGCACTCTGGACCACAAGTTGAAGCTGTGGGACTTTGAGAAGAGCAAATGTGTCAAGCAGTATGAAGGTACGGTTTGCCTTCACGATTGGGCAGTGAAGCACTCTTGCTGTGACCTTAACACTCAGCCTTTGTGAAGTAAGCTGTCAGATGAACCTCCTTGCTGTCCTGCTTCAGACAAGGGGCAATGTATGCCATTTGGGTCCTGTGATCTCATGCTGCAGAGTGTGCTTGTGTGTGTCACCCACAGAAACGTCTCATGCACAAGAAGTTTGCACCCTCCTTGATGCGCCATTGACCCCACGGCGTAACTAGCACCAAGCAGCTGGCCAGATGCAGTCTACTTAATGCTACAGGCAGCTGTTGGCTGCTGCTTGGTGTGTAGGGCATCTCATGCAGCCCATGCAAACAATGCGCCTTAGTAAGACCGTGTGTAAATCACATGTCTTCCAGCATTTTGGCAGGAGACACAACAACACACAAATGTAAGTATGAGCTCAGTCATAGCACCAAAGGGGTGCGGATGCACTAAGATTACGGTGCATTCTGCAGGTCATGTGAATGAGCACTTCTGTCTCTTCGCTGCCTTCATTACAGCAGACACTAAAGGCAAGTGGGTGGTGTGTGGAAGTGAAGACAACAGTATCTTCTTGTGGGATCTCAACAAAAAAGAGGTAAGCTGTCTTTTGATCTTGCAGCACAGTTTGTATTATTGTGGGTATACAGGTCGCATTCAAGAGTCAACATTTGATTGCGGTCTGCATGCATTGCGTGTGCAGAAAAACATGCGTCTTGCATAGTCCCTTTTGATATATGATGCTGTGCTTAGCTTGTCAAAGATATTTGCAGATCGTGCAGAAGATTCCTGGCAGAGCGAATGGTGACGACCCTGGGGATGGCCACCATGACAAAGTCATTGGCATCTCCTGCCATCCAGACAAGAAGCTGATTGCCTCTGGCAGTTTGAGTGGGGACACCACTGTCAGAATCTGGCAAGATACAAACTAGTCATGTGAAATTTGTGCTTCAAGCAGCTGGAAAAAGCTGGGGTGCCTGAGTGGCAACAGCTTCCTATTTGGGATCTCCTGCTGGCACAGGCGAGATAGCAAGCTGCAGGGAGGTTGGTAGTCTGTCTTCATGTGCGCCAGATAACATATGAGGCTGCTGTATACTACACAGCTCACAAGCTCACAGCATATGTGTTTTGGTACAGCTATATAAGTCACATTTGACAGGGCAGATGCAATTTGGGGAGAAGCCTGTGGTGACTGAATAAGGCTAATCAGGCCAGACCTACTGTAAGGAATGATGTTTCCAGAACACGTTTCTTGCATCTTG
>JAABUP010006108.1_pt1 | contig 17539 bp, 20 predicted proteins | sample 5559201 | NCBI WGS metagenome assembly JAABUP01 (sample SAMN10711887, study PRJNA513373) | rock metagenome | isolation source: Antarctica rocks | place: Antarctica
CTGGAAAGGCATGGTGCCTCCGGAGCCGCTGTCCGCAGGCCCCGGGGTTGGCGAGCGGCGCAAAAGGTAGCTGCTGGCCCTGCTGAGCATTGCCGTGACGCTGTGCGCTGACGCTGGCTGGGCTGGCTGCACTGTAAGCTACTTGACTAACCTGCCTGCGACCAAGGGAGTCCACCCCCACTTACAGGCCCGGGGTGAGCTTACAGTACTCCCAGTGGTGACCGCTGAGCGGCGCGTTGATTGCGCACGCAGTTTGACACAGTGAATATGCTATTGATATCAGAACGAGAGACAGGTCGGTGTTCGTGAAAAACAAACTGCCTGTAAGGTCTGCGGAGATGCTGCTACGGAAGTGGGCAGTAGTCATCCAGTCACACTGGCTTACCCAATTTTGGAATTTGAACATCCCCCGGGACGACATAGGCTGACCTATCTCACACACAGAACACCCGGCGGGACAGTAATGGAGGCTCCGACTAAGCCGTTTGACATGACAGGGACAGGTGAGACCTGGTTTGAGCCTGCCGTAATGTGACGAGCTCCGTGACATTGTTGACCACGGCAAGTTCTGACACCTGTGCACTGCCGGCTACAACCACTGACAACAGTACTATCCGCAGAAAACAAGCACCTGCTTGAGCGGCATCAAATGTCTGAGCCTCAGCAAGTCACCGTTGAGTTTGAGCATAAGGGGAAGGTCAGCAAAGTGAGCACTGATCTGTCAGCTGGCAACAGGCTGCCTGTACACAGTCTTCAAGGCAAACTGATGGTGGCGTCTTTGGATTTGATCAGCGTCAACGGCAAGCATGAGCAACAAGGACAGACACATTTGGGTTTCACGGCTGGTGATGGTCTCAGTCTTCGCACATTTGCAGCTGGGGATGTGCTTCGGGTGACAGGGACAATGGAGACTTGTTGCTGTGGCGCATGAGTATGGCCTTCATGCAGGACATTATTGTGTGCATCGCAAGGAGGCACAGTCGTTGATCAGATCTGATACAGCAGTATGTGCTATTGAAGCAAAAGACAAGACAGTTGCTCAAGCAGGCCCATGCTTCACAACAAAATTGGCTGTCATGCTATTGTCTAGCACCATGGTAGGGGGCAAAGAGAGTACACTTGCAATGAGAGTAGCAACAGGGGTCCAGTGTTACACCTACTAGTACACACAACACTCACGGTAGCAAGAGCATTTTGTCAACTTGACCATTCTCTTACTATTACTGTATCAAGTCTGGCTTCTAAGACTAACAAATACCAATAAGTCCATTCTGTGAGCAAGGGTTGCAAGCCATGCTACCATTTGCAATATTCTGACACTGAACTCGACCTTAGCGGCAGACTGGCAAAGACAGAAATACTTGAAAGATACCAGCTGCAGACATCACAGCATGAGCTAAAGAACTTGCGCAAAAGTTTGTAGGTGTCCCAAGGTGCTTTGCTGATCACATATGTGTTGTCTAGAGATCTCTGCTTTCTGTAACAAAAGCATCTAGAAGATCTCGCGTTGCCAAACTTGCATGGGCTCAACTTCGAGCTGCTCCGATCTAAGCATGTCTTGCAACTGGGGCCTAGACGGCGTCTGATAGACGCAATACTATCACAGCTGGACCCACCAAGACGTGGCTGGCTTCACACTCTAGAGCTGAAAGCATTAGCAGCAGCGTTAGTTGCTACGCTTTGTGCAACTTCGCGGCGAAGCTGAGCTTCTCCGCCCCCTCCACGGAAGTTGCTGTATACCTGCCAGCATGAGTAATGTCAGACTAGGAAAAATGGGAAGTAGCCTGTTTTCCTGATTAAACAGGACCTCTTGGTATTAAGCTCCAGCAAAACATGCTGCAACTGCTAGTGCAGGGCATGAGTGTATGTGGCGCTTAACTTGTTTAGACCCAAGCATGCAAAGAGCTTGCATTGTTCAGAACTTTGGCACAATGGGTGATGTATCACCGCAAGGTGGGGTCAATATGTGTCACACATTCCATCCCTGCCGTTTGCAACTGTCTGCCCTGAAGTGCAGAGCCAGCAGCCCGCCAAGATGCAGCATTACTGCAAGAATTGCGTCAACACCAGACTGGCATGCTTTGAACAGATACGGCAACTCTAATCAGTGCAACGCCCACAACAGCAAACCTCATCTCATGCTGTAGACTGAGCCTTGGACTAGCACAGGTGCCTACCGTTTTCAAGACCCACAAGGACCACAAGGACTCCAGTGCCCAGAACACACCACCAATGGTGTATACCACACCCACAAACTTGCTGGCGTGGAAAGCCTTGATGCAGGCTATGAAACCGGTATGGGACCAGTCGTTGGCTCCAGGCAGGGGAGGGGATACTGCGCTCCAGATGCAGAAAGCAATGTGTATGAGGTACATGAGGAAGAACCAGGCATATGTGACTGCCCGGTCCTTGATGGCTGCATTGTACAGCCTTCTGTACCTGCACAGCATGAGGCTACTTCCCAACTGCTGCCTGGCGAGCAGTACAGCACAGCATAGCATAGCATAGCATAGCATAGCATAGCATAGCATAGCACAGCACAGCATGTGAGTTGTAGATTACAGCTGCCATGGTTTTGCTCTCAAGCGACACCCATGACACGACTGATTTAACCACATAAGTGCACTGCTGGAGTCTATCAGCATACATACAAACAGGCAATGCTGTCCAAGGAACAAGGACAGTGTTGAGCAAAGACATGGAGTCCCCACAAGCAGGCATGCATAAAGCAGCATGAAACACACAGTTTCGACACAACAGCTTTAGGCCGAGTCTGTCTTCCCATTTCAACATCTCAAATTATATGGAAAAAGGCAGGATTTGAATGGGTGTGAGATTACACATTTGCATTGCACAAGGCAGCTCACCAGGCCCACCAACCAATGGGGACACCAGCAACCAGGTAGATGCAGGACAGGAACCAGCCAGACAGGCGCCCATCCCCATTGCCAATGACACACAGAGCCATGAGGGAGCCAAAGCAGTTGAAGACCATGCAAACTACCATGGCCAAGTAACTCCAGTAGGCCTTGCTCACTGTCCCTTGCAGCGCAGCTGGAATCTGCATCGCAGCATGAGTGGTAGGCGCTGAGACAAGCTGTGGGTACTGGCAAATGTGAGTCTTGTCAATTTGCCATGCGTTGCTGTTGACTTGCGCAAGGGACGTGCCTGTAAGCACAGCAATGCTGATAGTGGCTGATAATCAGCTGGAACACAAACATGACGCTGTGCCTCACTGGGAACACAATTGAGAACCTGAAATGCTCTGAGTGGATTCTTGCGCAGTAAATATTGTGTGCCAGCATCATGCAGACAATGTGATCAGCCTACGGTACGCCGCCTCCACCTGGTTCTGACATACAGCTAAGCTGCAGATAACAGCAATTGCATGGCATATGGTACACAGGACAAGTCCAATCATGGCTATATGGTGACAGGTCTCATCGTGTGTTTGACCGTGCCAAGTCTGCTTGCTGACCAGCATGTCAGCAAAGTTGCATTGCATTGACTTCATGGTCCAAGTCGTGAGGCGTAAAGATTCAAAGCGCAATGTCCTTGAGCCTCACCTCAGCAGCAATATCATGGTGCACAATGGGACAGAACTGATTGGGCCAGTTCTTCTTGGGTTTGAGGCCACCAGTGGCTCTCAAGTCAGCTTCCCATCGCCTCAATTCTGCTTCCTTTGCTTGAAGGGCCTTCTCCTTTGCATCCAGCGTTTCTGTCCTTTTCAGCGCCTCTATACTCTGCAAGTCACAACAATGCAGCTTGGTCATGGCATGATGACTGGCAAAGCTCGGCTTTGCAGAGGCAGCTGCTCAAGGCTGTGTGTCGTCAAGCGAACATATCTTTTGTAAATGATGAATGAGGTTGAGTATACTGTTTGTGAAAAGTCAACTTGTTTGACAGCACACTTTGAGGTGTGCTGTCAGGTATGCTTTGTCCTTGATAGGGTATGATGCAAATGGAGGTTTTGCTGTCAGTGTATGTAGCAGTGCGCTTGCAGCATACACGGCCTGAGCAAGTGCACATGCAGCTCAAGATGAGACATATAACTGCATGACCCTGACACCCTGCAATCTGAGTAGCCCAGGTTGATATGAGGAAAAACTTGCATACGGACTTGCAGTAAATCTCGTGCTGGCACGGCGAATGCAGCAGGAACACGAACTCTGGTTCAGACTGCTCACCCCGGCTTCTCTATCTACAGCGATGGTAGCTGGAACTGAATCAAAGGCATTACCATTGTTTGTCCCCCAGGCGCCTCCACTTGACACTGCGGGCACAGATGTGTGACCCTGCACACATCGGCAAGTTACCTCAGTGAGGGCACTTTTACTCATAGTCTTCATAGCATCAAAGGGTCCCTACGTTTTGAAGAGAGTAGCTTGTTTCTGCTGGATCCTGCACGTCAAACAGCGCTAAGTGCAGCTTCAGATCAACTTGAGTGCCAAGGGAAAACAGCTTCACGGCAAGGACTCAAGGCCGCACCGCAAAAGGACTGGTGTTTGCAGTGTTGCTAGCAAACGGATTATCCGAAAACGGGTTACTTCTTGACATACGTGCTCCGGACGAAGCCGCTGCACGGAGTTGTGATTGATCGGGTACTGTCAGCTGTAGGTACTGTCAGCTCAGAGCGAGGCAGTGCAACAGCTAAGGCTTTACTAGGCCACTTGCCAAGCCTGTGTGAACGCAGCAAGGTGAACCTGTCAAGAGCAGATATAAAAACAGAGCACAGCAGCCCGCAGATGTTATCACGCTCAGCACACTGTGCGTGAACGCCAACGAAACCAGCGACGAAGAACCAGTGACTGAGCGCGTTACGCCCTTTGACAACGGCGGAAGCAAAGCAAGGCAAGCCCACGCAGTTTCCCAGCTGATTCGCTGTGCGAAAAGTCAGGCATCTGCTGTGCTATGGTCAAAACTGGAGAAGATGGGAAAATGGTCAGGGAGATGGTAGACACATCGGTAGACAGATGCGGTGGGCACAATTACTGTGAGTCACTGGCCATGCCCTGCTGTTGTCAACCTCCAACACTATTGTTTGACGGTCAATCGGTCCAGGCATCAGTGTGCTGAGTCCCTCAGCCAGCTATGCTATGCATGACATGGAGAAACAAGATTCCAATTTTGTGCATTGATGTCATGCACCATCGTAGCAAGACAGAGCATGTCTTGCAGGGTCCGCACCTGGACCAACATCTGGAAATGCCGAGGGAACGTACCTATCGTCCCGGTAAAGCAGGAAGTTGAGTCAATGCTTGGATCAAATAACAGGAAGCAGAGTCAATTTGATGCCGGGAGATGTTCAGCAAGGGTTCATTCAAGATATGCCTATTCTACTGTTCAAAACCTAGACTCAAGCTTGATTGCACACACACCATAAACAAAAGCTGTGTACAAAATCAAATGAGCAATGCGGATCAAACTATATAACACCAAAGTACAGAAACTAATTGACGTCAAACAGCAGCTGAGGGCAGATGGTCTAGCCTTTGTACCCCAAAAGCACCTTAGCTACAGCCCTAACAACCTTAGCGATAGTGCCCTGATGGGATTTAGCTACAAGACCAAAGGTGTTGACACTGCGTCACACCCTGCTCTCACACACAGACACAAGTCAGTTGCAACACTAGACCAGCCTGGCAGAACAACAACCGTGCAAAACACACATGGCAATCACATGCTGGACCCCATCTTGTCAGGAGGGAAAATGCCATCTTTCAGCAGTTTGACAGCATCTTGTGCAAGTCTTGTTGATGAAGGGGCCACAAACAGAGCCCTGGCTGTTGCATACACTTTACCAGAGGGGCCATCTGAGACAGTTGATTTCATCCAAACTTTCCTGCCGTTCACGCTCTCCACCTCTGCTGTGCAAAGAATGGTGGCTCCAGCACTGATTTTCTGCAAGGTGACAAAGCGCTTGATCAGCTGCCAATGTCTGATGCTGCATGCAGATGCCATCTGTGATATGTCGCAGGTGTCACGGCAGGTAGCAGGTGCTGTAGCAGGTGCCATCTGTAGTATTACATGCAGCAGGTGCCATGCCTGATATTGCATGCTGCAGTGCTTGAGGTAGTTGCAGCATTGCTGATGTGCACTTAGGCAGATGGGAGAAGGCGCATGTCTGAAATCTTCATGCTTGGGCTTTGAGGCAGCATGCACCAACGCCCAGAGCTTGAATTGAGCGGCTGCAGCAGTGTCACACATTGGACAGATTGCAGCTTTTTGACAAGAGCCTCTGCTGATGTTGTGCAGCCGCTTGTAGCAAGCCTTGTGGGCAGTGTGCCAAGCTTTGCGTATCACAGTTATCATAATTTAGAGCTCTATCAGCTTTACATTGTTGCACATAAGACTCATGAAGCTCACCGCCTTGTACTCAACTTCCAGGTGGGCTGTGTATGCAGGACCCCAGAAAGGCAGTGCTCTCTGCTTCTTCAGGGCAAACAGCAGGAACCCTAGGGTCTCATCCATGATTGTTGCTGTGAAGCCACCATGCACAATGGTGGGAAAGCCGCAGACTTCCCTTCAGCATGCAAAGCAACTTGGTCAGGGGCAATACTTGCAGACGAGTGGATTGTCATGGAACAAAAGAAGGAACATCATGCTTGCGCAGATGCGGGCGCTGGGGATACAAGTCAAGCTGCAGGAAGTTTGGCTGTACCTGCCAAGCTGCAGAACAGTGTAGTACTTCTTTGCAGAAGTATTGTAGAAGCAAACCATGTCTTGCAGCTGCCCATTCCTCAGGAAAACAGTGAACTGCGCAACATCAACATGGATGCGTAATGTACTGCGTTGGCCCGCCAGATGTTGACTAGCACGGTACTTGTGTCTGACTCACAATATGGTCTTGGCGGAGAAGAGGGTGTGTCTCTATAGACTTTGCAGATAGTACTTGCAGAACATCCTGCTGCTCAGGTATCCGCTGCACCCACTGAGCATCGAGCAAAGATGACTGTTCATCGTCCTTTTGCACTCCAGGCTGCTGATTAGCTTGGACCGCAGCAACAGAAGTCAAGGCTACTGCCGCAGCGGCTGGGTATAGAACAAAGTGCTTTTTGTTGAAGCCTGATCCGCTGCTGGATGACTTTGTTGACACCTTTGCTGCTCCCGGGGCGGTGTTTGTGGCAATATGTCTCAGCAGCAACTTGTGTTGCTGCAACACTACCTGCGCTTGCTGCGACACGCAAGTGTGCGCTGTGAGAGGAGCAAGGTTAGCTCGGAGCAATAATCTGGCATGCATACCAGCGATGCTGAAAACAGGCGTCGCATGCGACCGTCCAGCTGTTTCGCAAAGTTGCCTGCTGCGACTTACGACAGGGCACGTGACAGAGGTCATGTGCAAGAGCAGTTTCATGGTTTCGGAGCAGAAGGGTAGAAATTGCTCTGCCGTGCGACTGGACACCTTCACGTCTCTTCAGGTTCACTTGACATCCACAGCAGTGTACTCAGAGGCCTTGGAGGAGGTGTCAAAGTGCAACCTTTCATTTTGCAAGGTTTGCAAAGCTTAGCTGTGTTTAGTCCTGATTTGGTCATGACACGCATTGTTTCAATGAATCATGTACAACGTGCTCGTGTGTATTCGACCAATCGCAGTCTCAGTTGCAGGTCTTTGCCCAGACAGGCATGCTGTGCTGCATTCAAGCCTCGAAGCATACGCAGACAGGTGTACACATGTGCAGTGCTGAAGCATGGGCATCGGTGCTGCATCAAACGAATCGATACCATGACGCAGCCCCAATGTAGAGTAGGATTTGGCTCATCTACATAATCTCTGCACGTTTTGTCAGACATCGCTGCAGTCCAAGTAAGAGACAGCGTGTACGGCAAAGTCACAGAGCATGATTGGCAGCTAGACTCACGTGCTTATCTGACTTATTTTACAACCCTTCCCTAGTAGAAGGTCGTTGACCTTTTGCATGCAGATGGACCTTTGACAGAGCCTTCCTGCGCATCTAATCGCATATTTACAACACACCACAGAGTTGAGTTCGAAGAGTTCCAACAACCGCATCAAGATGCCAATCACCCGCGTCTTGCAGAACAACAAGTATGTCTGCTCTCTTCTTGCCGATAGCCACTGAGCATGCAGCGAGGTGGACCGGGTCGCGCATATGTGCCTGAGCCACTTTGCTGACCTTGCGCATAAGCATCTGCATGGAACGTCCAGTAGAACCTGCTCATACGCCTTCGTACTGTCTCTTGCAGGGAATGGGCCAGAAAGATGATATCGGAGAAACCAGACTACTTCAGCAACCTCTCTCATCAGCAGGCGCCAGAATACCTGTGGATCGGCTGCTCCGATTCTAGGGTCCCGGTGAGTAGCATCTATTTGCTTTGTTACCTTCTGACATAACGACACGAGTCTCTGCATGCTGCTTTAAGCGTTTTACCGGTCAGCAGGGTATATGTTTCGCAGCCTTGACGTGCTTGCGACAGGAGTGTTTGAACCACCGACCATTCTTATTTGAAGTTCATCGAGCACTATTGCACGCTTCGCCTCGGCATCACCGAGCAATACTGGATACCTGCATGCCTTTGTTGATGGGGCTGTCGAGCAGCAGTGCTACCCTGGTGCACAGCAGCTCATGTTGGCAGTGATTGCCTGTCCCCCCTTCATTGCTTTTCTTTAATTTGCAGGCCAACCAGATTCTTGGCCTGGCGCCTGGCGAGGTCTTCGTGCAGCGCAACATTGGAAACCTGGCCACCCATAAGGACCTGAACTGCATGACCTGTCTGGAGTATGCAGTCACCGTGCTCAAGGTCAAGCACGTCATTGTCTGTGGCCACTACAACTGCGGTGCTGTGAGAGGTGCCTTGACCATGTCTGGCAAGACCCCTGGATTGACCAACCTCTGGATTTCTGACATCAAGGAGACACGCAACAAGCATGCTGAGGAGCTCGGCAAACTGGAGGGAGACGCTCAAATGAACAGGTAATCATCTTCCAACAACATACCAATTGCACAGCTGTCAGCCAACTTTTGTTTTAGTTTGCAATATATCAAGTTGATGCATGTGCATCTAACATTTCCAGTGGCATGCACTATGACTGACAGGGTCTGTCAACTGCAACACACTCATGCAAGAGGCATTCTTATGAGGCGCACAACTTCTTGCTGCTCATCCACAGCTGTGATGCTGAAGCGGCCTTTGTCACGATGCTTTGCAGGTTGACTGAGCTGAATGCCGTCCGCCAGGTTTTCAACGTCTGCTCCAGTCCAGTGGTGCAGTCTGCCTGGGACCAGGGTCAGACCCTGTCTGTGCATGGTCTTGCCTACGCTGTGGGTGATGGTCTGCTGAAGGTAAGCAGCAGTCATATAACCACTGTCTACATGCGACAGCCTGCTGTCTTGTCAATATCAGCCAATCACTGACATCATGCACGCGATGTAATTGTACGTATAATCACTGTCTACATGCTACAGCCTGCTGTCCTGGCAATATCAGCCAACCACTGACACCATACACGCCATATGATTGCACACAAAGTTGTACACATTGTTGGGAGCTGGCGCAGACTTTGACTGAATGCAACAGCCTGGCTTGACATCAGGTTACTTGTGTTACGTATGACTTGTCTCTGCTGCCGAAACAGCTGACATGCTGGGCGCTACCCTCTTGCCATGTGTGCTGAACCATCCAGTTTTACTGTCGTCACTGTGCAGTTGCTTGCATTCTCATCACCTATTACACAATGTCCACAATATGCAAGGCATCTTCAAATGTCCTTAGGCATTTCTAAGTCCAGATCCATATTGCAAAATGGACGTTGCTATAACGTGGACGTTTCTGAATTTCAAAGAGCTGCTACTGTCCTCTGTTGTTGCAGGGGCTGACGCAGCCAAACACTAGGTACAACAGTCTTGCAAGTAGTCATGACTTAGTACTGTCCTGTGTTGCAGGAGCTGACACAGCCAATCACTGGATACAACAGTCTTGCAAAGGCTGCAGAGGCATCTGACTTCCCCAGCGACAGTGAGGCTGTTTGGGAGGACCGAGCTCTGCAGAAGAACATCACAGACAACTTCAAGGCCAACATGTTCTTTGAGCAGCGTGAGCAGGTAAGTTGGTCGAGACCAAGCTGTACAGTGTTGCAATGCATGCTGTTCCTGGCATCAGATTGTATGTGTCAAGCTGCCCATGACCATGCCTTCAGCAACAGAAGAGATTGGCAAGAGAAAATCTGCACTGAATGCCTTAAAAAGCTCAGTCTTGTTCATGCATGCTTATATGACTGTAGGCTAAAGCGCAAACCAACGGAAAGCACTAATGCTTAGTGCACCTGCGGAAGAAGTAGGCGACAGTGCGAGTCATTGTTTGGGGATGTACTGTAATGTACTAACAGACTGCACATACAAGGAACACAGGCAGACATGGAAGATGACAATATATGGATGCAACACTGAGCAGCCATTTTGATTGTTGCCCCATGTGATTTGCACCCTTTTAGACGGTCTAAGATTATCATCACCAGCATTATTTGCCCTTGCAGCGGTTATACAGCTTGCTGAAGCTGTCGTGGAAAAAGAGTTGCTGGCTTGCATTTAGTCCAAATTTCATTGCGTTCCTGTCATTGATTGCTTGCGGACTCTGCTTTGTAGCTGTGCAACTGGCTATGCAACCAGGGCTGATTGTAATTCACCTTGCATGCACCGGCTGTAACCTGATTTAGGTCAACAGCAAGCCATCAAAGATGTGCTTGTGCCGCAAATTTGCCTGAACAGCAGCACTATAGCTAAACCAGAGCATACAAGCTCTGCAAATTAGTGTACCTTGGGAAAGTGCTTCTGATCCAATCTACTAAGGAAACCAGAGCATACAGTTGTGGTTACGGAGCCACACCTTGCAAATTGTGCTTTGCAAAGCAAGCTACATGGTGCATGGCACACTCGAGCGCGCCTCGGCACCACGGCAGGCCCTTTTCTGATGTTCAAGGGTCGGCTTGAGTGCTGAGGCATGTGCCTTTTTCTGTGCCTGCCATGTGCTCCAACGACACAGCTGCTGGTGGAAGAACGTGCATGCCGACGGACAGGCGTTCGTCCTTCACGCGGAGCGAGTGAAACCGCGAAGCAACCGATGCCTGCGACAGTTTGCTCTGAGCTAGCTTAACCAAGCCCCTGGCTAGATGACGTCTACGAAGCCCTCTCATCGCAGACAGGCGTCGCCCCACACAGCAAAAGCAGCGAATTTTCGAAGCGTGCACCAGCTGTCCTACGAAGAACGGCTGTATTCCAAGACAGGTAATATGTTCGTTGTGTGATGCTGATGTCACTTCATGACGTATGTAGAGGCTGCAGGCTAACCAGCTGGTAACGACGTGCAGACCCAAGAGTGGCTGTAGCCAGCATATCAGCCCTTGCAGCAAGTCAGCCCTCAGCCTTGCATTCATGCACATCCCTGAGACAAGACCCTGGTTCTCCTGCACCACCAATGGATATGGAATCAGCTTTAGCAGAGCTAGGTACTTTGCGGTCTGAGATGGCAGCACTGCAGGCTGCCTTGACAGTCCTGAAAGGTACCAGACATTCTCCAAGCCAGCATGATTGCCAACAGGGCCTTGATGGTTCATGTGTATCCCCCCTGGCACATCGTGACGTGCACACAGTCCCGATCATCCAACATAACAAAAGCAGCAAATCCTTTGCAGGTTGCATATGTAAGACTCCGCTTACGCATCGCCTGTCAACAGCCGCAGAACATGTTCCTCTGCTTGTTCTTGGGTGTTCACAGTTCACCTTGTATGGAGTGGAACGCATGAGCGCATCAGTGTGTGCTGCCTGAAGCTTTCTGTGAGCACCTTCCCATGCTATGTGACGCCTGTGCAGGTGACAAGTCAGCAAGTGCAATGGGCATCATTCGGCCCAGAACACCAACCAAGGCTGCCTTGACAGCGCGCGCTCATGCTCTGAAACGGGCGCGTGTTGCTCAGCATCAGCAGATGGACATGGAAAGGAAACCTCAAGCTGAGCCAGTTGCATCAGCAGCAGCTGCATGTCACTCACCACCATCAAACTTGCAGGTCAACCTCTTACTGTCAGGCCTGTGTTTGTGACAAGAAAAGAAAAGAAAAGACTACGCGTTTTGGCGTCAATTTGATGAGAAGCCAAGTATTAAACCCGGCTGCCCAGGCCTGTATTTGTGACATGCCAAATTTGCTCAGATGCAGCACTCAGGGTGAGTGACCACAGCAATGAGTGCAAGCACGCGGGCATAGCTGCTCAGTAACAGATGTAAAGATACATACAGCTTTGTGAACAGCAAGGATGTGCTTGCAGTATGCAGGACCAATGTCAGCAGTCATGCAGTGTGTGTGCAGCAGGGATTGAACCATTTTTCGGCAGTAAGAACAGTAGTCTAAGGATTCTCTGACCGCTGTTGAGGGGCATGTACATTGACCAGTGTGATGGAACGAACTGCAGAAGATATGGCAGAAGCTGTAGTATACCCCTACGCACTGGCTGGCATCTGAATGTATGGCAGGGATGCAGGCAGGGAAATGACACAAGATGATTGATGAGCTTCTTGCTGAGCATGAGGGCCAGTATCACAGCAGTATGACAAGGGATTCAGTACACACACACATGCACTCTCTGTGATTCAGAGTGTGTCATGATGACTACAGGAGGAGGTACGGCAGAAGCTGATTGATGAGCCCCTTGTGGAGCACCAGGAGCAGTACAAGGAGGACCCAGTACAGCCAACAACCCGAGAGGATGCTGTCGCTTTGACAAAGCTTCTCACCACATCACTGCCTGTAGGCTCAATACAGGTACTGCTCACTGCAGCCATAGCCTGTGCCAAGTTTGCAGCAGTCTTTGTTGCAGATGATCTGCAGTGGCACAGCTGTGATCACATTGGTCTGGCAGTGAGAGCATGTCTGAAGTCCTCAAAGCACCTCCTGAGCACCCCTTTGCACCCCCCATGCAGAACCCGAGCATCCCTTTGCACCCTCCTGCACCCCTTGACCACCCTCTAGACACGCCTGGTCAACCCGTCAGCACCCTTCAAGCACTCTGACAGCATCCATTGACATATAACTGATAGTACAAGCCATAGATGATGTACATTATGAAAACATTGTCTGATACCAGGCACAAAACGCTTTGGCTGCAGGCAAAGGTGAGTGAGGAGTGGGCCCTGAGGCCAAGTCAGGAGGATGCAAGGCTGATGTCTGACATGCAGCTGCTGCAGCAGGACTACCAGCTGATCACTATGGTGCATGGTGAGGCCATCAAGCAGGTCAGCCTTCAACAGTATTGAGGCGCAATACAATATACAATGTAACTGCAAGGAGCAGTGTGCAAGCAGGAGATTGGTAATTGTGCAGTGCAGAGTGCATGGTGCGGCAATCAAGTCTGAAGCCGTGTCATGTTCTGCGGGCAGCATTTTGAGGTAGTATACAAGTCAGCGTGCTCAATGGTGCAGTTAGCCAATGTATAGACAGGTCAAGGGTCTGATGCTGGATGCTGTCCCTGTGAAACATGAAGGGCAGTATGACTTTCTGACAATGCATGACAGGCCTGCTTTGCAGCCATAAGGAAGAGGCAATGCCTTTTTTGTGCTGGAAAGGAACACCAATGACATGGTGACAAAACAACATGGTGAATCACCTAATGGAGCCGTTTGGAGTGATGACCTCGACTCTCATCACAGCTTGATACCTTTGCTCCTGTCCAGTGCTAGAGCTGTGCTGCTACCACCCATGGCATCTTGGCCAAGTGCTGAGGCAGATGTGCTCAGCAGGCTTTTGCAACTGCTACATAAAGGTCTTCTGGACAGTTGCAGTTAGCCTCTGCTGCAGCTAAGACTCCTTTGTTGTAGATGGTCTCTGTTGCAGCTTGGTACCTGTTGTCACTGTCTCAGCTTGAAGCTGTGTTGCTGCCTACAGGTGGCGTCTTACTGCAGTGATAGGCCAGCACAATTGCTGCTGATAGGCCAGCATATTTGCTGCAGCTGAGTACCTTTTGTGACTGTCCCAGGCTGATGCTGTGTTGCTGCCTACAGGTGGCGTCTTGGTGCAGTGATAGGCCTGCACAACTGCTGCATGAAGGGCGTGTAGACCATGGCAATGCACCTCTTGCTGCAGCTGAGTACCCTTTTGGTACTGTCTCAGACTAAAGCTGTGTTGCTGCATATAGGTGGCATCTTGGTGCAGTGACATTCCGGCACTCTCGCTGCTGATAGGCTGGCTCATTTGCTGCAGCTGAGTACCTTTGGTTACTGTCCCAGTTTGAAGTTGTGTTGCTGCCTCTAGGTGGCATCTTGGTGCACTGATGAGGCCAGCGTGTTGATTGGCCTGCGTGATCGCTACATGGAGCTCTTCGGGGTGATGCTGTCGATGTCTGCTGAAGCCCAGCGCATGTATGTCAGCATGGCAGGGCAGAAGCAGCAGGCTGAAAAGGCCCTGAAGGGCAAGGAGAAGCTGGTGTCCAGCCTGCAGCAGCAGCTGCTCAAGTGAGCTGCCCTAGCCATAGTCATGTGTGCGTCGAAAAAGTTGTTGGATCAAAATCTAATGTCAAGGAATGGCCTGGGTGTACCTTCCAGCAGCATGGCTGCTGCTGCTGCTGCTGCTGCTGCTGCTGTTGGTGCTGTATGCAGATGGTGACGGCTTCGTGTTGTCGCTGCAGTTACTTTGCTATAGTGTTGCCGCTTCTGTGAGAGCTGTATCCTTGTATTTGTTCATGGTCATTCTTGCTGATGTCATCAGTACACTTGTGCTGATAGTTATCGTGATCATTGATGATGCACATGGGCATGGTGAACAAGTCATCAAGGGCCAATGCCCCCTCAGAGAGAGAGAGAGAGGGTGTTACATCTTCAGCCAACCAACCAGGTTGTAAAGATTTGCCAGGGTTGTAAGTAACCTGGTCAAAAACATCAGTACTAGGCATTTATCATGTGCAAACAGGCTGAAATGAGTTTGTAAACGATCATGCGATCCTCACACCACAAGGGTGGGGCCTAAACCTTGGCAGGAATGCAATTTACACTGCCAATCACCATTAAAATTGCATTAAATGGTGAACAACTGCATCCATGGGGCAGCTAAAAGTTTGGTGTGTCTTTGCAGACGCAGTGAGCAGTTTGATCAGCTGAAGAGGATGCACGAGGGCCTGCAGGGTGTTCTACACAGCACCAAGGAGAGCACAACTGCTGAAATTGCCCACCTGACAGCTGTCTGCAAGGTAACATCACAGCTCAGCATGCATGCATCTAGTTACAGTACTAGACAGCACCAAGGAGAGCACCACTGCTGAGATTGCCCACCTGACGGCTGTCTGCAAGGTAAAGCCACAGCCCAGCATGTGTGCATCTAGTTACAGTACTAGACAGCACCAACCAAGGAGAGCACCACTGCTGAGATTGCCCACCTGACGGCTGTCTGCAAGGTAACAACACAGCCCAGCATGCGTGCAAGCATATACATTACAGTTCTGGTGGCTGGAAGGCTGTTGATAGGACAGGATAAGCACTGCTCTGTTGCAGTGTCTGTATGTGCATGTGTTTGTATGTGCATGTCAAGTGAGTGTGCAGTTGTTTAAAGGCAGAGGTAGAAGTCAATGCACATGGAATTCATAATGAGTCATAGCGAGGAGTGTTTCACTGCCAATGTCTAGGTGTGACCAGCATGCCTGGTGCAAGCTTGTCCTGCTGTGATGAACAGACAGGCAACCAGCTGATAAGAAGATGCACACAACGTTGCGTGAGACTCAAAATGACAGGACAGCTGGGTTGAATTCGTTGCTGCAATGCATGCTGCAATGCGTGACCAGGGCAGTACTTCTATAGAGAAACACCTGCTTGTTGCAGGCGCATCTGGAAGAACAGTTAATCTGAATGCAACGCTGATTCATGCTGAGGAGATGCACACTTGACAGAAGGAGTTGTTTACCTCACAGTGCAAACTGTTTGTAGCTGTGTTTGCAGGCAGCACCACATGCAACTGCTGCAACGCACTCTGTCATATTGCAGTGCATAGCTGAGGGCATAGTTTGCACCCAAGTGTGTGTCTGTCTGTCACAGGCTCACAGCAAGAGGACTGCTGGGCCGAGTGCAAGGCTGACTCATGCTGAGTAGACTCACCCTCAAGAAATGTCACATCTTACAAGGAGTTGTTCTGCTCACAGCGTTCATGTTGCAGTGCATAGCTGAGGCCTAGTTTGCACCCAAGAGTGTGTCTGTCTGTCTGTCATAGGCTCACAGCGAGAGGACTGCTGAGCTGAGCACAATGCTGATTGAGGTTGAGGAGAGTCATGCCAGGGAGATGTCGCGCCTAACTAGGACCACCACAAGCCAGCTGTCACAAGCCACAGAAGCCAACCAGGAGCTGCGCAGCAGGAATGAGTACCTGGAAAGGCAGCTGGAGAAAGCCAAGTGAGTTGAGTTGAGTTGAGCTGAGCTGAGCTGAGTTGAGCTGACTTGAGTTGAGTTGAGTTGAGATGAGTTGAGATGAGTTGAGTTGAGTTGAGTTGAGTTGAGTTGAGTTGAGTTGAGCCGAGTTTCTCAACCTACCTGTAGGCAATGGTTTTCACAAAAGAGTTTGCTTGCTGGATTCTTCAAAATGTGTTGTATCAAGCACAACTGGCGACGGTCAAAACATTACTGATTGCTGCAACACCATCGGTTGCATGATTCGGCATAATTGGTGCCCATGATACAACTTTTGTCTGAATGCATTGGTCAAACAGCAGAGTACATAAACAGATGTGTACTCTGCTGTTTGTAAAAATATGTAAACAGATACAATCATACACAAATGCAGTATCACTACCTGACAGCACAGCATTGCTGCAAGCACGACGCCACAGCATAACCTGGCATAATTGCAGCGTTGTAGCATTGCAGCATAGTTTAGTGAAGCCAAATGTGACTCTGCTTGTTGGTGAGACAGGTTGAGGCCGCCAAGGACAGTTCTAGTGAGTGAAGTAGAAGTGCAGACAGAGGCCATGCAGGAGCCTGAACCCGAGCAGGTCTTCCTTGAGTCCACCCCGGCCCCACCCAGCCCCCGCACCCCCAGGAAGAAGAGCAAGGTGTGGATGGGCAACTTTGCGGACCTGTTCACCAGCAAGCCCATGTGAGATTTCATCATCTTGCAGTAAAAAAAAATCATTTGTTTAATTCCGTGTTTCACACGCTAGGCTGTGAAACGTGACATGTCATGTTGTGGCCATGTACAATGCTGTGAGCCCATGTGATGCTGGAGTCTTGGTATGGCCTTGTGTTGAATATGATTTGTTAGGCAGAATGATCAGGTCCTATCTCGTCGTCTGCATCCTGTTGCCATCATACAACTCAACTTGTTCTGGTCAGCGTGCTATGGTATGGCCGCATCGCCTGCAGCCACCTCTTCAAATATTGCGGTCTGTTGCAGTCAACATGCAACTCAGTCTGTTATGGTGATTATGCTGTGATGCGCCTTGTACCATAATCCAAGCTGCTGGGCAGCTCGGCATACTACTTGGCTTCTCATTAGTTTGATGCGGAAAGGTGTAGTCTTCCCTTCCCTTCCCTCCCCTCCCCTCCCCTCCCCTCCCCTCCC
>JAABUP010006110.1_pt1 | contig 17535 bp, 27 predicted proteins | sample 5559201 | NCBI WGS metagenome assembly JAABUP01 (sample SAMN10711887, study PRJNA513373) | rock metagenome | isolation source: Antarctica rocks | place: Antarctica
GCTGACCTGCCAACAGAACAGCCCGACCAGCAATCTTACCCTCCTTGATCATCTGCAATATGACTCCTGCTGCCTGCATTGCCAGAAGACTGAACCGTGGGCACCCTGATGAAGCACATCAAGCTGGGAAACTGGATTGCGTGAGAGTTGCCAACCTTTCTGGCGGGCGCTTGACCGACCATGCCCTGCGACACCGCCCGTGCCTCCAGAGCATCATCAAGACCGAGCCCCCGTATGTGCGAGTGTGCACCAATACGCTCAATCCTTGTCAGGTCTTTCACTTCTGCGTTAACTCTGACTTCTGCCATGGTGAGCAATGCAGCAAAAGCAGGCCCGACACGAAATGCTGCAGACTAGCTTCACATGCACGGCAGTGACTGATCTGGCAGGCCAAGCTGTTCTTGAGGCAAGGTCCTGCCGAAGGGGGCTGTGTGTAATCTCTTAGTTCAGATGGAATCGCGGCTATGCAATAAGTTCCGATACGCTGCCGCAAACAGTCGAAAGCACTTGGCGATGCGAACTCCGCGTGCTTGTGATTAGGGCCCACTTCCGCTACTACCCTAGCAGTACTGACCCTGGAGCACAGCTAGAGCTTGTGCCCCCCACTGTGACACTGCCATGCACACTGTTATCTACACTATCATGCTGCTAGGCTGCATGCATATTTGGCTCATGCTGTGTCCTTCCTCTCGCCGGTGGCAAGTGAGCAACCTTTGTCATGAGCAGACTGGTTGAGCATGCAGCCCTTGTACATGGTTCACCAGAGCACCTGGCCGCGTAATCGGCAGCGTTTAGCTTGATGACGAGAGCAACCTTGATGACAAGTATGCCAGCAACATTCAGTGGTGCAACAACTGCATACTGCACAAAAAGGCAAGGCTTGATATGCTGCATAACAATGAGTTGTGGCACACAAACACACACTACAACACAAGATAACATACTGTTCTGCAGCAGCTAATGGTACAACAAAGCTGTTGGACACTTTATACAGCTGATGAGTAAAACAGCAAGCTTTGGCACTTGTGTAGACCTGACTTTCACTCAGTCACAACTTCTTGTAATCGATAGGTGCCCGCAGAGGAAAGGGTTTCAGGGGTACTTCATCTTGGCGCACCAGTGTTAGCTAGCTGCATAGCTAAACTTGTCATTTTGAGTCATTACAGATGTCATCAGCCAGTGCAGCCATCGATCACACATGCCTGCAACACATGCAATTCGGAGTAGTCATTGTTCCAAACTTCCAACTGTGCATATAACATGCAGAAAGGTCTCTGCTTGTGTCCTCAGTGTTGTTAACTGCAGCACACAAGGTGCAGGCTAGCTGTTGCATTGTGGCTTACCTGTAATGGCAAAGACTCCGCCAACTACGGCACAAATGCGCACCAGCAGGTGGGCCAAGCCACCCCTTGCGTCCTTGACCGTCACCATGATGGGTGACAGGTCATACAGGAAGTAAATTGCCGGCAACTGCACCTCCCCTTTGTGTACTGGGCTGTAGTACTCTGTCAGTGAGTACTGATTGGAGTGAAGAATCTTGCCTGCAGCAGTCAGCAGCATGCCGTCAGATGTGCTTGTGGTTGGCAGAAGCACCTGCACAGCTTCTTTGGAGTCTAGTAGTTTGCAAAGACAAGAGCTTGGGCCACTTGCATGCAACAACTGTCAAAACCACATGCAGTTAATTCATGCTTGCAGATGTGTATGCAGAGGCAAACAGCATGTTGGTAATGTGCTGATATACCTGTCCAGCCCTGATAGACAGTGGGCACCACCTTGATGAAATATTTGAAGGTTCCAGTGTCCACATCTGAAATCCGGCGGTACTCTGCATCACCACAGAGTTGTGACTACAGGCCTGGCCAGCAGGGCTGAAAGCACTTCAGGCATGCACTCACCAATAACAATTTTGGTGGCACGACATGCTATACGTCCACACAGAATTGTATTGCTATGCAGAAACGGGCATGCAATGGTTTGATGGCCTACCATCAAGAGGGTTTATTTGTCCAGGATACCTTGGACCAAAGGCCATCTTGTGTATGACATGGCTCATGTTGATCGTTGTGGCATCAGTCGGAATCTACGCATGACATGAAGCTGTTTTGGCGGTACAAAGAAACAAGATGTACAGCATACAGAGCATAATATGAATTGCATGCAGTCCTGAGAGTGGTGATCACCTGAAGGGCTCTTTGTGCATCATGGGAAGCCATCTGCTCCTTCAATAGCCTCCCGAGCTCCTCTTGTGTCTGCAGTTGCACCCATGTTTACTGGTGAAATGTTTTTGTTATGGGACTAAAAGCTGCTGCTAGGTTTCACTGGCAACAAGTTGTGTCCCAGAGTTGCAAGCTCCTTCAAGTTAGCACAAGTGAGCAAATGGTGCAAATTTCAGGATGCAGTATGCAATCAGCTGCTTTGCAGTTGAGCCCAGCTTTGATTGAGGGTGAAATCTGCACACGCAGGTAATATGCAACTTACTGAGCGCATTGCAAAGTAATGGTCAGCATGGACAGAGAGGTGGAAGTTGCCAGCTACCCTTTGCACTTCCAGCCAGCCATGTATGTTGCAGCCTTCGTGCTTGTCCAGTGCAGCATTCATGGCTGCATTTTCCTGTACAGTCAGGACATCACGATCAAGATACAGTGAGCGGCAGCTCATCAAAGCAGGCTGGCCAGAACACTGAGTAGATATCTAAACAGGTGCATCAGTTGTTCAAGGCTGTCACGTGAACATGAACAGCGCACATCTTTGGTGCTCAACTTGCATCACCTCTTGAGGTCTCCTGAGCGTGAATGGTCCCCATTGTTGCTTAGGCGCTATATATTCGCCCAAGCCTTTGCGGCTGCCATCAGCATTAATGCGTATCTTGTGCAGCTCTCCGTTGTGTGCTACGCTGATAGAGTTGTCATCCCCGTGACTTCCAGAGATGTCCACGGCATCCAAGCTGATGGCTGCATAAAAGCAGTCAGGAGAGAGTCAGCACAATAAGAGCTAAACCTGGTAGGGCCACTGGGAAAGCAGCTACATGTATGTCAGATTCACCTGCACAAGGGAGAGCAGGCAAAGTCAAGTTCAAAGTTATTCTCAGATGCTCCCCTCTTGATACGTCCACGCCCATCTGGAGTGCAAAAAGTATGTTCAACACATGCCAAGTGGAAGCTGAGCAAGCAGCTGAACCTCCCTGAAGACTCACCGTTGTCACTCTACTCGCAGAACGATATCGGCCGACCTCAGAGAAAAACAGCAAAATGGCCAAGCACACTCCAGATAGCGTCACTGCAGAATGTGTATGCGTAGTAGGAAGGCTGGCGTCAAAGTCAATGTCATATGCATGCCCTGCTTACCCAGGGCACCATAAGATGTCTGCTGCACCAAGTGCGAGTCAGCTCTTGCGTAGGCACTGAGCCGATTGAACTTGCTCCAGCGCATTGATGCTAACTGTAAACACTATGCAAGGTGAATCAACGCCTGATCAGACATGGCAAGCCGCACATTCACGCAGCATACTCTTCAGTCCTGCTACTACTGCATTCATCGTTATTGCTGTAAGTCAACCGCCTAAACGTGCATGTGGCAAATCGTCTGACCACTGTCGCAGGTCACGCGCACTCAATGAACTCGAGACTGTGTGTGGGAGACGAATCGATTACACGCAGCAGCAGCACGTACACGTAGCTCTGCACGTAGCTTTTGGATTGCATCATGTGCTAGGCCTACACAATTTGCAGTCAGAGACTCAATGTTGTCACAGGACTGTTTCGCTTGCCCTGCTGAACTGCTTTGCAGCTGATTTAATAAAAGTACAGCCAGCAACAAAGGCTCCAAGGGCAATATCGATATGTCCCACGTGGGCACGAATTACTGTGCATTGCAGTAGACTGACAACAGCAGCATACTCATATGTATGCATTGACAAGGACAAAATGTTTGGAACTGCTGTGTCATCGATGTTTGTAAAGAAGCAATGATGCAGCCATACTATGATACTACTACTGATAACAACCACACACATGCATAACCTGCATCAACACATCTCATTGCAACTGTGCTGCAACAGTGCATGACACCAACCCTGTCTGTGCAAATGGTGGTAGTGTCTGAAGCAAAGTATGTACAAATTGTAAATGCAAGCCCGCATCCGTAAGTATGTGCAGGGATCATCTCTTGCACCAGCTGGCTGTGTCATTGTGGCCATGCATTGGTAGTGGATTCTTCTTGCTTGGACAGATACATTGGCTGTCAGTGCATTAAGTTGATGTTAACCACTGCTGAATGACACTGATTTGCCTGACACTGTGACACTGAGTAGTATGCTTGTTCTGACATGTGAGTCAGCGGCAGACAGCAGTGGATTGCTGCAATCCTGCAGCACAGGTGTTGTCAGCTTATGTACAGCCCAATGTTCACTCATTTGCTTATGCAAATGAGCTTGCAAGCTTGCAAAGCCGTTACAAGCTCTGGACATGCCACATGGTAAGTGGATGCGTATGCAGCAAACTATGGATGGCACAATGCATGTGCTGCTGCTGCCGCACCTCACAGGTGCACAAGTAGGGGGCCTAATGCAAACTTACGCAGGGTACACATTAATACAGTTGATTGATACCATCAATATAGGCTGCAAGAGCTGTTAACCAAGGGACCCAATTGCATCAGCATGCTCACTACACAGCCAATGCACCATCATACCAGGATCAGCGCATGCATACCTCATTGGTCATCAAGCTGTTGAAGAGCTTCCCTGGTTTGCTCGATCTCATCAAGCAGCTCATCAGTGAGTTGCTGAAAGCTTGGGTGCTGGCTCACCATATCATACCCGCGGGCAATGACATGTAGGCAGTACTTGCGTAGCTGCTGTGCGTTGTGATGGTCAGCCACAAGCAAGACCTGGCAGTACTGGCTGGCAGTCATGCTGGACTTCAGCGTCTGTTCAGCAGCGCATACCAAGTAGGGCATCTGGTACAAGTCAGCAAGCACCAGCAACTCCATGGCTGTAGTCATGTCCGGCAGCTCATCTGGCAGCTCATCTGGCTGCTCATCTGGCTGCTTATCTGGCTGCTCATCTGGCGGCTCATCTGGCTGCTCATCTGGCTGCTCGTCTGGCTGCTCGGTGGGCCACTGCACCTCACCGGTATACAAGAAGCGGAAGAAAGTGCGAGCAGTGTCATAGGAAGTCTGAACACCGCAGGCATCACAGCAAGCTGTATCTAAGATGGCGCTGTCTTGTGAGTTGGTGCTGCTGCTGCTGTCTGCCCAATTGGATGTCCATCGCGTTGCAAATGTGCTGCAGCCTCTGGCTACAATACACTTATGCAGATGTATGGTGCGGCCATCAATGATGATATTTGCATCTGGAAAATGCTGCTGGCTGTCAAACATGTCAGCTAGGAAGCTTGCTGCTGTCAGCTCAGACCCATCCTGAGCCAGCTTGAATGGGTTGGCATTGGCTTGCTTGACTGTTGGGGCTCGGTGCTGCATGTCTGTCATCTTGAGCTGCTGCATCATCCACTGCTTCACCTCAGGGTGCTCCTCCAATTGCACCAGCAGTGCGTGAGGAACTTGGTAGACTACCATGCACAACACACATAAGAAACCTCAGCGCTGCCCGCATTATGCCGTGTCACTTGCAAATGCTTCCTGATGCAGGAGAGACTGAAGGCATCAGTGTCCTCCTCTGCTTGTGGTCAGGTTTGTGCATGTCCAGATGCAAGACCAAGATGCTGACTGCATGCACATGGTTTAAATGCAAGTGACATATGAGGTGGTAGCACTAAGCAGTGAGCACTGAGCACAGAGCACTCCTCAACAAAACTGGGATTTATGCATTGAAATGATGTACAGCATTGAACATGATACCACAGTAAGGTCCCTACCATTCTGAGTTTCCTCATCTATGTCAAAGTAAAGGTCCTCTGTTGGCACAAATTTGTGGTCATGCACCATCACCCATGGCGCCTCTGACAGGTCCTTGGCCATCTGAAACAAACAGCCTTCCTGCCCGTTCTCCAGCTGTTTGTTGATTTCCTGCACGATATGCTGATAGGCAGCAGCTGCATCCTGCCTGGTCATCTGTGCAACAGGTGCAGCAGTGGACTGGGCGTGTGGTTCAGCATTCCTCTCGCCAGCTGTCATCAGCAAATGCGAGATGACATGCTCAGCCTGAGGTCCCTCAGGCAGCTCAAGCATTCTGCGAAGCTCTGCTGTGTCCATGCCAGCATGTGTGATAGGCACTGTATTAGATACAAGGCGATGACAGGCATGGTCTGCACTCTCCTCCAGGGACACCAAACGCTCGTCTGTGCAAGTCTTGTAAGGTAAACCCAGTTGAGCTGCCATGAAAATGGGGATGGTGGCAAGGGAGTCTCTGACCTTGTCCCACATGCCGTGTCCACAGCTGCGGCGATAGGCTGTCATGTTGTCTCGCAGCATGCTAGCCAGCTGCATGGAGTGTCTGAGCATTGTGCTGTCATCCATGTCAGGGTGTCTGTCACAGTGATGAATGAAAGCTTTTGCACAGTCCAGGAAGAAACTGTAATCAGCTGCACCCTCATGAGCCAGGCCGTTTGTCTTCAGAAAGGCAAGTCTGCTGTCCAGAGTGTATGCGCTTGGCAACAAGCTGAAGGCTGCAATGCGCGGCTGGTTTCTGAGCAAGAAGCGCAACAGGTTGCTGGTGCTGTCTGCCACCTTACTGACTTTGAGCAACTTGCCACTGACAAACAAGTGCAGGGGCTGAGCAATGCAGGGGGAACGCATGGTGGCGAGGTCATCGAGGGCATGCAGCAGCAGTGGCTCCAGCCTGTTGCTCCCTGACTTGTATATTGCAGGCAGTATATCACTGTTGAGGAACGTGGACAGGCTGTTGTGGCCTAGCCCTCCCAGACGATGCAAGCTCTTCCACAGTCTCTTCTGGGTAGCTGTGCCAGAGTGGTGTTTGATGATTGTCCATGGTAGCAAATGAGACAAGTGAAGCAGCCTCTCTTCTCAAGCCTGGTTTGGCAGCAACATGTATCTCTTGTTGCTTGCGCTCAGGTTCACTTTGACACCACTCAGCAGCTCAAAGATGCTGCACTGCTTCAGAACACCCCAAATGCTGCTTTGCTCTGTTGATGTAGCTGAGTCCAAGTCTAGGTTGGACAGGGTGTCACACATCGCAGTGAAGGCTGTGCTCCCTAGATGATCTTCAGACACCAGTCTCTTCAGCGGTATGCCTTGCTGTGCTGCTGCTACAGACAGGGCAGTGGTGATGGGCTCCCCTTGCATGGACTCACAAGCCTTGTCAGCACTGCTGTCTGCAACACAGATGCAGCCGCATGCTGACAGCCACTCTGGTGCTTGGCTGTCCATTGAAGCTAGATGGGCACTGCTGAGTGCAGCATGCTGACGGCAGTAGTCAACAGATGCTAGACGTCCATCTGTCAAGGGAACTGCCAAGACATGGGACAGCTCTGAGGGAACTGCCAGAGCATACTCATTCACCAGTTCCCAGAACCCATACAACCAATCTGCATGTGGCAATTGCCTGCTCTCCTCACTTTCAGCCCCTTGCCAGGCAACGTCCCCTTTCCAGCTAGCTGGGAGTCTAGCAGCCAAGTCACCCATAGATGGTGCCCGGACATTCAGGAAGCCATCTTCCAGGTTGCTGCGGGCTGAAGATGTGTCCCTACATGCATCATACCAGTGCATCAGTGCATCAGCCCAGCAAAATTGCAGATTTTGACAGTCCCTTTTGATCAGCATGTAGATGTGCAAGGACATGCCACATCACACAGCATGGCAATGTCTCAGCATGTAGCCACAGTTGTGTCATAACGCATCTTACAATCATTTTTACAAGACATTCACAGGCCACATTACATTGCACAAAGACTGAGTAAAGACATAGCCAGGTGACACACCAAAAAATACTTGGGCAATCAGGGAACACCACATTGCGCAGTCTTGAACACAACGATGAAAGAGTGATTAGCTACCTTGCAATCTTTCTCCAGGCTGGACAGTCCACGACTACTTGATGAGCACATGAGTCTGGGAACAGGTTGCAGACACCCTCAGAAGTCTTGTCTGAGAACATGAAGAACTGCTCCATGTCGCTGGTTGAGGTGTCATCACTCAGCTGAGCAAACATCTCAACAGAGTCATCTTGCATATGCAGCAGGTAGAGGCCTGCAAGATCGTACTGCCCATCACTGATGACAAAGCTGAGCACATCAGCAACCTCAGTCAGATGGACTACCTTCCCAGCAGACTTGAGGGCTTGTCGCAGCACAGCTGGAGTGAGCATGGTCAGTTGCTGCTGAGTGGCTTGAGCAGCTTGCTGTAGTGCCTGGAACATGTACAACAAGGGTCAGTGTGTTGCTGTCACCCATGCCTGTAGCAGCACAAGATTTTGGTAGCAACCGACGTCTCTTGAGCAACAGTGGAGAATCAAAGCAAATGCAGAGTTCAAAGTGAGGATTTAGCCAGCATGTTGTTTGGCCAATGTCATGGTTCAGCTGGAAATGAGGCAAGGACAAACGGGAGACAATCAAAACGTCCATTGCAAGTCTTCACTGCGGGCACTGCCAACAACAAAAGGGAGACGCTGGCGAGCACATGCAGTCAGCATCGGGCACCTTCAGCACGTGAGCAGGCAAATCTGGCACCAGCAAGCCAGCCTTCTTGGCCACGCTGACAACGACTGGTGGAAGCTCAGTGTCCAGTGGCACAAAGCAGGCGTCTGCAACGCCGACCCACTGCACACCCCTCTGTTGGTCAATTCCTGTTGTTGGGACCCAGAGCACCTGGCTGTTGGTTGCCAACAGGCAAGTGATGGCAGCAGGAACCAGAGGGTGCAGCTCATAGGGGTGCAGCCCTTCCAAGGATGGCCAAAGTCTGCGAAAGGGCAAGAAAGAATTGACACTGTATATGCTCTGTTGCTTGCAAGCCATGCTCTTCTGGCAGCATGCCTAGACAGTCAGTACACCATATGGCAAAAGCATACATACTGAATCTTTGTGACAGTCAGCATTGAACTGCTCTGAAGCTCCAATGGTTTTACTTGATCTTACCTGTATGAGTCAGCTGCTTCGTGTACATGCAATCTGCTGCAGACAGCTGGCAGGAGAGCCGCCCAAGCAGGAGCAATGCTTTTCACAAGCACAGACTTGTTTGCTGCACCCTGCAAGTGCGGCCACGGCTCTTGGCAACAACAGAAACAAAACGTTACAAGACTTGGGTGCAATGGGGGTCGAGCATTGCGAAATGCAGAGCATCTGTTGTTGAACAAAGAGGCGTTCTGAAACTATGTCCCTTGACAAAAGAGTCTACTTATGAGACAACTGCAACTGTCCTGCAAACAAGCCTTGTGTGATACAGTTCCACGACACGCCACCCTACCTTGCCTTTGTCGCCATCACCTGACCACAGATTACGTCTGTCGGATTGCACATGAAAGCTCCCATTGATGTGCACTGGCAATCCAGTGACATCACATGGCAGGGGCATTGTTGCATACACTTTGCCCTCCACCACAGGGAAGCTGATGGATTCAACTTCAGCAGCCACTTTGTCAGCTGAATGTTGATTAAGAAGAATGGCTACACCATCATTGCCACCAATCGATGCAAGGTTAGTTGCTCTGGCCCAGTGCTCAGTAGTGTGTGGATGATCCTGACATATGATCCTGATGGAGGCTTCTGACAGTGCCAAGTTGCTGTCTGAGACTTGTCCTGGCAGCTTGTGTATGTCAGCAGTGCACTCATGAACCAGTTTGGCTTCACAGTCAGCAGAGTCCTTGACGTACACAGATATCTTCCTGACATGTCTCAAGAAGAGCAGCAAATCAGGTGCTGAGTCCTGAAACTTCTTGAGTGTGTCATTGGCAAGCTCCTCTGCCGTGATGACATCTGTGCATATGCTGCTGTGCTGTGCTGTTTCAGCTGTACGCAGCGCTAATCTGAATACAGTTCCTGGGAAGTAACAGTCAGGATCACATGTAGGCACCGCTGGGCAGCTCTGTGTAAACTTCAGGAAGGGCTGCAGTTGGCCTCCTGCTTCTCTTGCCACAGTCCTCAAACTGCCCCGTATTGAGGGGCATTCATTACCCAAATGACAGGCGTGAGGGTCCAAAAACAACAGATGATCACCACTTAGTACCTGCAACAATTGTGCACAGAGTCTGATCTGAGTGGAATCCGACATTTATGTGATGTTAGCGGTCTGCTGAATAGCAGGAAGAGACAAAGCTGACCTGAATGACATCAGTCAAAGAGTACACAGTCAAGGCTCCCTTTCCAAATCTGCCAATGGTCTGGTCATCACTGGCTTTGTGGCTCTTGCCCACCTTGCTGGTGTAACCATCCCAGTCTTGGTTGCTGAAAGCTGCGTTGTTACACAGCAGCAAGCTGGGCCCTTGCAGCACTGACATCTGGTTGCTGAGCAAATCCTCCGTGGCATATTGCGACTTGTCCAGACAGATGACGAACTCTGTGGCTCTGGCGTCATCAGCGTTTGCTAGCGCTTCCCTCAGACATACATCGCCACCGCCATAGTCCGCCACACTATTGTGAATAAGAGCAGTGATGCTTTGCTGCTGCACGAAGTGTCGGTCCCAACTGTCGCCGGACCGTATCGATGTCATCAGCGGCGTAGGCTCGCACGCTCAAGAAAACGGCAAGCCAGTGGTGTTGCTAAGCGCTATGACGGCGCGTACACGCCAGTCTGCATCGCTCGGCAAGCGCAGAAGCAAGCGGGCACATGCATCACGCAAGGCGAACACACCTTCGAGGTTGAGAGACGTTCTAGGAAGACACCGGCCGCCGCTAATGCAAGCTTCCACCTGCTTGCGCCAACCGCGGTCGACATGTAGAAATTGTGTTACCTGCCGCGCAACCTGTCTATCTGCAGCCACGTAATTCCAACATGCAAGGTCTGCTCCATCAAGGAGCAAATGTCATAGTACCTTCATAAGGCGATGTACCACAGGAAATGTTGGTCAGTGTCTGGGCTAGCATAGTGATGGCCACGCCCAGATAAGGCAGAAGTTACGCATATATTTTAGTGACCAAGACAACATCTGTAGAAGAAAGGGCTTATGAATGGACACATACAGCCATACTGTGACAGATAAAAATACATGACAGGCTAGGGAGTATGTGTACAGGTGCAGACACATTGTGGCCTTCTGAGTTGCTGACTATTGTCGAGCCATCATTGCTTCCAGCTCTGACAGGCTTCCCTGCATGTTCTGCATGCACATGGTAAGTGTAAGTGAAGAAAAAAGTCATTTGCCTTTCCATCTAGAATTGACGGCATCTTGTAACTTCTGAGAGCATATTGAAGAAACGGGCGGCTGAGCAGCAAATCAAGCTGATGCAAAGGAGCAGCAGCAGGTGTTTCACTGATATTCTGCAGCTCTTACCGCAATTGCAGGCACACGCGCATTCTGAGCATTGCTGAAAGCCAACGGATTGAAAAACCTATCTAGGCCTGCGCCTCCCTGAGGAGCTTGGCTGTAAGACTGCTGCTGCAGCCTCTGGAGCAGCATCTGACTGGCTAGGTCATTGTTGCCATAGGCTTGGCTGCCAGCAGGTTGCTGGTGGTTTCGGAATTGCTGACTGTCTGCAAAGAGGTGTGCATTGGCCTGACTGCCTGCGGATGGGTAAGAGTAGCCTTGGCCAGGAAGATGGGACTGCTGGTTCCCCATTACTGGGCCCTGGTACTGGCCAAATGATGCTCTGGGCAGAGCACCACCAAGGTTAAAGGGCACCTGATGCTGCTGACCATACTGAGGGCTAGCCTGCACCACATGAAGAAAGTGCGACACGCATAAATATACACACTGGAGAGCAGAAGCAAGAGACCAGACACCATCTGCAACTGATAATTGCAACAGTTCCATAATGTTTGCAGAGGGTGTTGCTGTGCCTGCAGGGCAGTCAGTAACAAGACTGTGCATGCCATTGATGGGTGATGCATCTAAGCATTATGCATAAAGGCTATGCTGAGACAACATCCCACCTGTACATGAGGCTGTTCATGCCCTCCATACAGCCCAGCTGATCTAGGGCCTTGCAAGTAAGCAGGAGTCGCTTGCTGATAGGCATGTGCTCCGGCAGAAGGCTGTTGGGGATAGCTGCGAGCTTCTGCAGCCTGCATCCTGCTTTGACCAAGCTGCAGCTGCCGCAGCAGGTCTTGTGACAACAGCGCATTGGACCCATGTGCTGCAGGCTGAGGCTTGTACTGATGCTGTTGCTGTTGCATCCTGTAAGACAGCATTGTCCTTGACTCTGGCCTATGGGTGCAACTCTGATGCAGCTATTGTAGCATCAAGGACAGGTCTGGTGGAAATGTCGGTCAGCTGAGTACAACACTCTCTGGAGAAAGTTGCCGTGAGAGCCCTAGAAATGTGACATGGGTATAGAGCAATCTTTGCAGGAGACAGGCAGGATCACGGTGCTGGGCAACCCTTGACATAAGCACTAGGATGGCATATTTTGGAGACTATTGATGCTCACAGCAAGCTTGACAAGGGTGGATTGACACACAGAGGTTAGCTGCTTACGGTGGTGCCTGCATCTGAGGCTTGGACGTAAGCTGAGGAGGGTGCCAGGAATAGGCTCCGGACTGAGCTTGCAGGAAGGCTTGCAGCTGGGCATCCTGCTCCCCCTTGCTGCCTGCACAGCACATCTCCTATTCATGTGTCTGCAATGCAATCACCATGGCAGAAGCAACTGCCTATCAGCATGACTGGACACACGATTGTCCATGCATGGCTGCCTGGCTAGTTCAATGATACAAGACCATGGCAGAAAGTGCAAAATGACCTGAAATCCACATGACAATGCTTTAATGAATTGCAACTGCAATCAATCTGACAGACAGCAGCACTGCAACAACACTGCAAAGTTTAGTGTCTATGGTGTTGGCGCATGCCGAGTTTCATACTACCGCCAAATGTATGGTCACCTGAGGATGTGGAAGAGCGGTGCTGTCCCAGCAGCGCCAGCAATGGATTGGCAGCAGCGCTTGCTGCTTGATTATTCCTGACGTCAACATCAGCCTGGACAGCTCCTGAAGTTGCCATCCTGTCCAAGCCCAGCGATGCTGCTCCTGCCTGCTCATGCTTGGCACTGCCAGGCTGATCTGGCACCTCACCAGAAGGCACACGCGCTGCTTGTACAAAGGCAGTAGACACTGCCTGTGACTGCTGACTTGGCCTTGCTTCAGGCCGTTCAGCTGCACCAGCTTGAAACAGCTGTGCAAAGGCAGCCTGCTGGGTGGTAGGTGTGTCTGAGCGGGGAGTGTTTGACGCTGCACCCCAGGTTGCCTGCGCACCACCAGTCGCTGGGCTTGGTGCGCCCCAAATACCTTGCAGCTGTGGTGAGGTACCCCAGCTGATAGGAGCTTGAGGCTTGCTGATGGCAGGGAAGCCTGGGGGTGGGGTGATGGCAGTGCGGCCTGGCTGCTCAGCAGGCACACCGGCTGGTGCAGCTCTGCTCAGCAGACTGAGCAGCGTCTTGCCAGAGTCCTGGGATGCAGCATCCTGGGCTGTGTGTGCACCTGAGCCTGCCCAGGGGGAGGAGGCATTAGTGAGGGCTTGTACTGGCTGTGTTGGTGACATTCCAGCGGCTGCTGTAGGAGCTATTGCTGCATGTTCTTCTTCGTTTTGGCTGTGAGCCACCGGGGCATGAGAGCCCACAGAGAAGCCAGGCCTAGCAAAACCGGGGGGTGGGGTTGGACCAGAAGCCCTGACATGGCGCTCAAGGTCTTCCAAGGTTGTGACACCCTTTGGCATGGGAGGCATCTGTGGCTGGCTCTGCCCTGCTGCTTGAGCCAGCGCCCTAAAGTCAAAGGCTTGAGCTGGCTGTGCATGTAAGCTTGATCCTGCAGCAGAGTCAGTAGCCGTCGCTGCAACCAATTTCTCATGATCGCAAAATGACGAGCTGCAATCTGAAGAACTGCAATGTGACACGAAGCCCAGTGCTTGACATCCTGTCAAGCTGATATGTCATCCTGACAGACAATTACAAGCATTGCAGACTGCAGACAGCATGGGTGTGCGCAAAAGGATGGAGTTGCAAGCAGGTATTGGTCCCAAACATCGTGCCATGACAGAAACAGCCAAGACTGGACACAACTTTCCTTTCCAGGCATTGCTAGCAGTAGCAAGTCTACCTTGTGCAACTTGACCCAAAAAGCTGGCAAGACTGGAGCCCTCAGCTTGCTGCTGGGAAATGGCAGAAGGTGGGACCGGTAAGCCAGATGCAGAAGCCACCTGCATTTCAGCACATTCTTTGTGCTGCAAGCCTTTCCTTGATGGACACAGCCATTGCAGTAAAGGTACTTTCAATTGCAGCCTGTGCTATGATAGCCGTGTAGCCGTAGCTGGCAATTTTACACAATACTGCGGCCTGGTCTTTTGCATGCAAGCTGGTTGCTCTGAGCCTATTTACTTGCAATGGGCATCTCAGTGCAGTAATACCGCCAGTATTTGGAATGACATAGTGCTGTTTGTGCATGAGCCCAATGCGTGCAAATTCAATGGAATTTTGTACCTGGCCATTGGTATTCTGAGCACTAGCAGGCATCTCAACATTCGTATCTGCTTTCAGAGCCTCCAAATCCTCGTCACTCATAAACTCAGCCATGGACACCTGCAACATGGGCTGCCAATGTGAATAAGAGTAAACACAAGAGTTCCTGTGGTGCAGTGGAAGAGGAAGATTTGCGCAAGTGCCATATATGACATGTGCCATGATGACATATTACCAGCTTTACCCAGCTGGTTACACGTAGCAGACAAATGCTGTCAAACACACTGGCACATGAACTGCAGCTGAGAGTCATCAATTTTTAGACATACCGGTTGATAGGTTGTCCCCTCCAGCTGTGCCTGTTCCTTCTTCCATTCTTCCTTCATGCGCTGCCGCTCAGACTCAAAGTCCTTAGCTCTGCGTGCACCAGCAGTGAGGCCAGCAGCATCCTCTGCACCAGCGGCCCCGCCATCACTCATCCATTCAGGATTGTTCCTGGATCCGCCGCGCTGGTGATCACGTGGTGCACGATCATGTGGTGCACGGTCATGTGATGCACGGTCACGAGGATGGCTGTCAGGCTGATCAGATGAGGCCGCAGTACGCATTGCAGCTTCTGCATGCTGATTGTGGTAGCCATCCACCCACTCCTTAGAGGATGGGCCAGGAGGTGGACCGCCTTTGCCTTTGCTAGACCTCCAGTCCCGGTCCAGAGAGCGAGCTTGAGATGCCTCCCTACAACACAAGCATGAGCTGCCATGAGCAGCTTGAAGCCCAGTTCAGTGATTTTGGCTTCACTGAAAAAGCTAGCAACAGGTGTAAGTGTGTGCAAGATTCAAGTCTGGTGCCAACGAAGATGGACAGCCTGGGACAAGTTGGAAGCAGAGTGGCCTTGCCACTAGGGAAGGTTAGCTGCTGTGCGCACCTTTCAGGAAGCTTGTTTGGTGGCGCCCTTGGTACATCTACAGGCCCAGCAGGGGTTGGAGGTTGAGTACCCCTGCCACCCCACTGCCGCTCCCGGCCCTCAGGGCCATGACCTCGGCCATGAAGCCCTGGCGGACCACGCCAGCTGTCAGGACCAGGGGCGTGACCACCGTTCCAGCGCTCTGACTGATCCGAGTCTTTTCTTGCCTGCACATTGGCAGCTTGTTTGCATACAGGGTTTGGCATCAGACAACATGTGTCAGAAGATCATTTGTCCAACAGCATGCATGTGAAGTGCAGCCTTGGCACCATCCCTCTGACTCTAAACCCAAAATCCATGGCACCAATTCCAAGATGGTGCAAAATGCACTCCACAGGTGTGAATCTATACTACATCTGCATGCATGTGCGCAGGAGTTAGTGATGCACCATGGGTCGAGCTGGTCTGCTGGCATTTGCAGGTGGGCCTGGATGAGCAGGCTGCTCTGCATCAACTTGCTGGTGGTTCCATGCCCTGGGACCGGGGCCATTTCCCAATCTAGCACCTTTGGCTGGATCTGGTTCACCGTGGTAGCCATTGTCAACCAGGCGGCTTCTGATTGGGCCCTCATTGCCAAGGGGCACTGCAGAAACACAGCAAATGATGTGCAAGACTGCACAATCTTCTGTATACAGAAACCTGCTTGCAAATTGCAGCTCGTGTCAGGTTCATGGCCGTCTTGATTTTACCAGTGGCATTTGCATATAGTCTGTGCCCTCTTCTCATGCTTGCAGCAAATACTAGGTAGATATGGGGGGAAGGAAGTACCTGCTGACTGCAAGGCACCATTTCCTCTCCAAGTGTCCTTCCTGTGTTGAACAAGGTACTCTGCTCCTTCTGGCATTGGCTGACCAGAAGTAGATGGTCCAGGTCGAGAGGGACTGGCCTTGACATCGCTTGATGTGACAGCTGGTTCGTACAGCTCACTGCACACGCACATTTAATAGATAGTGCCGCCTTCATTATCACGCAAGACCTGCCTGAGGGTCAGAAGTGCATACCTGCTATGGCTGAGGTCCCAGTCTTCAGGAGGCTTTTGACATTCCGGCTTGCTCCTTAGCTCCAGCAAAACAGGCCTGTGGAGTGCGAACACACATTTTGCGAACAGACCACGGCAAATCGTTAGGGTAGGTACCAGTGAGACAAGACTGCTTACCTGGAATACTGGCATCTGTGCCTCGCCTCGATAACCACGTTGCTTTCGGGGATTGCTCCGTCTCCTGTGCCGCTGGACTCTCTACGAGCACCAAATTTTGCTGTGAGCAGATTGAAGCCAGATCTGATCACGTCAAACCCAAGCCAAACGAGTCAGTTATGCTTACGCGTTGCTGGGCGAACTTTCGCCTTCGGCATTCAGCCTCGTCTCGGATAGCGTTCCCAGAGGGCCTTCTTCTTTCAGCTGTTGCTGTTCAGCTTCACTCGACAGAGGTGTTGCATGCACTCTGGTAGAGTGCTCAGACTGCTCCATACAACGCAGCGCTGGGCCGCAGCTCTGACACCGCTTGGATCCGCTCCGACCGCTGCTTCGATGCGGCCAGTGTTAGACCAGCTGATCTGCAGGGCGCTTGCGATGCATCGATGCTGGCGATGGCAGATGTCTCGTTCTTTCCAGGGTTTTGCTCTGGGTTTTGCTGGCTCAATTCGTCGGTTTCTGCCATCCTCACGGAGAAGCTCGCGAGAACGGCCGAGCATCCTGACCGATGCGACATATTTGATCCCTCAAATCGCAAGCCACTTGTTGACATTGCCGTCATCGACTCGTTGCACAAATAGCTGACATGCAATGGTCGGCAACTTTGCATGTGCATAAGCTAAACGTCAGGCTCACCCGAGCAAATGACGCCTTCCAGCTCAGGAAAACGCGCAGACACAGACCTTCACGTGGCCTCCAGCACTCAGCCCTTGCTATGGCAGTCGACGGTCAGCATATTATGGTCAACGCTTGCACTGGCAAGATGGGTCACGCTACCGCAGAAGCAGTGGTGCGTGCCGGACTTTCGCTTGTACCGTACAGCTTCACCGGCAGCAGCGAAGCAGTTGCAGTAGGCAACGTTGGCG
>JAABUP010006111.1_pt1 | contig 17534 bp, 17 predicted proteins | sample 5559201 | NCBI WGS metagenome assembly JAABUP01 (sample SAMN10711887, study PRJNA513373) | rock metagenome | isolation source: Antarctica rocks | place: Antarctica
ATTGGGAGAGAGATATGTACGTAGGAGAGAGCAGGGAGGGGATGGGAAAGAGGAGGTGGGTTTGAATGGCGTTGGTCTGAGATATGTAGCTGTGCCTCTACAGTATCCGGGCAAATGGCTGCAACAATTCTAACAAGCCCGTCGGAAACACCATTACTGCTCATTGCGTCAGAATCGGTTCCGTCGCAAGCTCAGGTAATATATATATATATATCGTAACATACATATTTCCAAACCGGCCGGCCCCTTAAAACCTAAGCTCAATATCTATACTGTTCAAGTCAGCCAAGTCGCTCCCCAGCCAAGACCAAAGGGGGTCAACACTCACCCTAAACTCCCCATTCTCCCGATCCGTCAGATCCAAAAACTCCTGATTAACCTTATGCTCCACCCCCGCCCCCCTCCGCTCCCTCCTCCGATTCTCCATCTGGTAAATAATCCTCAGAACAATCGTCAAACAGATCGCCACCGCCGTGGTGACAACAATCGTAATCTTCGCCGGCAAGTACTCCGGCGCATCCCCCTTCCGAAACGTTTCAGGCCCGATGATATTCCCCAAGCAGAAACTCATCAGCAGCACCGCGTTCATGACCACTTTCTTCGTGTGACCCGCGTAATTCGCCGCGACCCAGCTGTATAGCAGGGGGAGGCTGGCGCCGATGCAGTTGGTCATGTAGTTACCGATGAGTTTGCCGGCTTTTGCGTGGGCGGGGAGGTAGGCCATGAGGATGGCGCCGAGCATGCCGGGGAGGAGGAGCATGCTGGAAGTGGGGTTGGAGTTAGTTTTGACGTACTACGTTGGAAAAATTGAGTTTGATGATGGATTAAGAGCAAGAGACGGGAAATAAAGCTGGATATTGATGCCGAAGGCATCTTTTGAGACTCAAACGAGGGCGCACAAGAAAGGAACCTGAGCTTCGGAGAGACATACCAGATGCAGAAGGCGCGTGCGTTGAAGCGGCCGGCGATGTAAGTGGCGGAGACGATGGAGACGATGGAGACAGCACCGGAGGGGACGGAGAGGAGGGCGGTTTGTTTGGAGGTGTAGCCGAAGCTGTTGGAGGGGGGTTAGCGGTGATGGGATTGACGTGGGGTGTGTAGAGCGAAATGGCTTACCCCTTAATGATGGTAGCTTGGAAACTACTAATAGCCCCATTAGGCACACTCGAGCTGATTGTGATCAAACTCAGCATCCACGTATGCGGATCCTTCAAGCACTCCACCGCTTGCATCATCTTCCAATGCTTGTTCTCGATGCCCGTTTGGTTCTCTCTCAGTCGTTCGATGGCCCATACTTTCTCATCGCGTGTGAGGCGGGATTTCATCGGGTTGTCAGGGAGGAAAAGGATGACGCAGGCGCCGACAACGATGGTGATGAGGCCCATGAGGAGGAAGAGGATCTGCCACGACTTAAAGGCTTTGGCGGTGTAGTGCTGGAAGCCGTAGCTGGCAAGGGCGCCAATAATGGTTCCGGTGCCGGTGCCAATGTACCAGAAGCCGACGCGGAGGGGTTGTTCTGACAAGTTAGAGCCTGTTCTTGAGAAGAGGAGGATGATATACCTTTCTTCTTGTACCACATGGAAGTAATCAATATTAGACTAGTAGCATGTCAGTACAAGACGCTTTAGAGGGACGGAGCATCCTACGCTGGGGCAACCGCTGATTCAAAGCATCCAAGAAGCACTCTGACTGTGATCAGTGATCCAAAGTTCTTGCAGACAGAGTTCATTGCCACACAGATGCCCCACAAGATTACTATCTCCCTATCAGCCTTCTCCCCTCTTTTTAAAATTGACAGGGAGAGCTACCATTCAACCCCAAGTACTTGGCAGTCGGCAGTCTTTGCATCAGATATCCTGTTGGTATTTCAAAGGCTAGGTATGTGACGTAAAAGACAAGTGCCAACAGAGCAAATTGGTCGGTGTTGATGTGTGTATCTTGGTAGAGGCCCATGACCGCAGCATAGTTGACTAGATAATGTCAGTCGCTATTTCAGACTTTCCCAGTCCGAGACTTGCTTACTCAATGTCTTGTCAAGGTATTGGAGGTTGTAGCAGCACCACATGAGCCTATATTTCATATTAATCCTGCGAGGTTGAAGTTGGCTATCGAGTATCTGACGGCACAATCATCCAGTCAATCTTCCGAACTAGCTTCTTCTCATCGATAGTACTCATAGCAGTCTTGTCTTCATGGTCAAGATATTCGAGGGCGGCATCTACATCCCCTCGGTCTACGAGGCTTTCTCTCTTGTCTTCGATGTCTGGTTGACCCATCTTGGCCTATGAACGTAGTGAAAGGTTTGATAACGAACGGAGTGCTTAAGATATGTTCGAGACGACATAAAGAGAAAAAACCGGGAACCAGAGTTGTCAACATCTCTTCGCAGACGTGTATGGAATGCCAGTAAGGTCGCGCGGTAGCTAGCTTCATCAAGCTATCAGTGGATACGTGGTTATCTGCAGAGATGGAATTCTCTTATCCAGAGCTCTTATCAGGAAAAACATAAAGCGATCCGGAACATATTAATTGAGGCTATCAGGGATGCCCCCACTGACGTCGCCGATAGACGTTCTAGAAGCCGTATACTTGCCATACTGGGGTATACCAATCAGATGGGTTGTGGTTGGTGTAGAGAAAAGTCGATAGAGGTGTGGCGTTTCGTTGGCCGAAAGAGGCATCTCCGAAGCTCGGGCCACACCCTCTCGGCTATTGCTCGGTTTCATGCCCAGCACACCCACTGGAAAATAAGTACAGGTACGTGAGAAGATTTTCATGTTTGAAATATAATAATAATTGGGTCATAAGGACAGACATGGTGGGTTCAAAGCAAAGTACCCTTCAACACCGAGATGGTTGCGCGAGTGCCATGCGTCTTTGGACATAAGGAGACTCGTAAGTGTGCCAGAAACCTCGTTTCAAGCTTGCCGGACGTGCAAGTAATAGCACTTACAGGCATAAGAGACTCCAATCCGACCAAAGAACAATATTCAAGAATAATACCTCTTATCTCATTTCGCAATCCTTCTGCTTCTTTTCCTGACTCGGGCTCCTCACTTCCTTATCTGCGGTAAGCAGGAAGGAAATTGGAAATGTTCCCTTGTCTGCACCAGGTGCCGAAACAGAGCTCCGGGGTGTATTGATGGGAGTAAACCCCTTTCTGTGGTCGGCCGCCACTGTAGCAGCAAGAACTCTAGGGATAGAAGCCGATTCAGAACTTTGAGGACTCGTACAAGGAGTTGGAGGAAGATTGCTTTGGACCACTCCTTGGGATTGGCGCCAAGCTTCTTCTAAAGTGGCCGGCGATAGGTTGCAGCCGTAGTTATGAGCAATCATTGACCAGAATGAAACCCGATGAGCATCGTAAACTCGGTTGAGCCTTGCCGTATCAATGACCTGCTTCTCTTTGAACTGCTTGATGTCTTTGGTAATTAGGCGAAGTGCCTTGGTCTGTTGAGCAGGCCTCTGGGAGGTTGGGTGAGGTTTAGGTAGAATTGGGATATGATTCTGAGGAGAGGTAGATTGGCTATTGCCGGTTGATCCGTAGGTCTCAGGTGTGCTAGGCACTGAAAATGTTGGGAGCTGCCGCTGTGGAGTCCCTTGCATACGATGATCTAGAGGAGATGCTGAAGACCACTCAATGGACCCAATAGTGGAGGTGGATGCTGCACGTCGGCGGTTTTTGTTGCCGTACGAGAGTTGGTGAAAGTGTAGTCGGCATGCTAGTTCTGTCTTCTTCAGATGAATAGCAATGTGCTTATATGGCATCTTCTGGTTACGTGTCTCGATGAGATAGGCTTCCTATAAGGCAATGTGAGCTAAGAGCATGTAAGACTGGCAGGCAAAGAATTGTTACCTCTAGGTCGGACCATGCTCGTCCACCCCCTGTTGACGCCAACTTCCTATTTCGCTGGGGTGGGTCTTTGGCGTTGGACGAGTCAAAAACCGGCGATGGCTTCAACATGGGCGTCGCATCTGCCATGGGCGACTGCGCGGGTGTATACGACATCTTGTACTTTAATTGAGCTTTGGATGTCCTGATATTACTTCGCGTCTTGCTAGATGAAGAAAACACGTCGATGTATCTGGGATGTTGTAGGTTACCGTCAACAGTAACTGGCGAAAGAATGGATGGATCCGACACGGAGCAATGCGGCAAGCTGAGTTATGTAGGACTCAATTATCAATATTAAAGAACGTAGGTAGCCCAGCCAGTGGGTATCAGAGAATTTAAGGGAGGCTGCCAAACATCAACAACCGAAAGTCCAGCGGTGATGTGGGAAGTGAATGTGAGGACGGTCGAGCGGCTATGTATACTCGGAGAGCAGCAGACCAGTGTCTCGTTACATGAGTTCGATAATCAACCTGATGTTCTTGACGTTTCCAACCCTACTTGGTCACACAATGGGCCGGCGGCTGGATCCTACTCAAGACTTGGAATATTGGTGGTTGCTATGGCTGCATCAGAATTAAAACGAACGAGAAGTAGGGTGCTAGCCAGGCGTGCGAAGAGTAAGCTGACGATCCGAGAGAAGGGTTTTGACACTATACGTTTGACGCTGTTTGTGGCGGTTGCATGAAGATGAGCTGAACTTTATGTGCATGAACGGAACTTTCGAGGGGCCGAATGGAGTCCCGCCGCAGCCCCCAATGGGAATGATTTACCAAGTCACCATACTATGGACGTATCAGGGAACATTGGAAACCGTACTCGGATATCACTCCTTGAACGAAGCACCATCTCAGCGCGGTCATTGTTGAATCAGGGGAAGGTTGTGTCTTGGTACGATACATGAGAGGTAAGATTCTCAGTTTGACGTGCCCGGAAGAAGTCAAATACCAACGAGCTAGTACTTGAGACAGAGGAGAGTATAGATTTAGGTAATAATGTGGAAGGGACCGACGATTGATAAGAGCAATCAAGCAATGGAATGGAGAAGCGGCAAGTAGCATACGAGACAAACAGCCTACCGGCGAGAACAGAGGTCAACTTTCGGGCAATATCAAGCGCTTTGCCGAGTTGAAACAATAGGTGGTTGATACGGTATGTGCATGTTGCAGGCCTGTTTCAAGTCCACACCTAGTATGAGGTGACCTTGATGAAGGCCCAAAGAGCCGACATGCTCATGCACCGTGCTGCAGACTCGCCTTGTAGAGTTGTCGGCCATGTGGAAACACGTATGCACACCCTACCCGGATCATTCATGCAATTGGCTTTTTGATCGTTGTTCGTAAGGTAGTATCCAAATGCTTTCCGCCTTCCGCGACTCGGCTCTCGGGCGATTACGCACTCGTGGGGGAGAGAACGGATCACCTTTAAGCGAACCGAGTACATAGTACAACATACGGAATAATAAGAAACCGAAGAGCGAAGGGGGGCACTAGTGTATTGATCTAACCGTAAATAGCTTAGCATGCCGTATGGGTGCCATCTAGGCCCTCAATCCCAATCGAATATCGCCTCGGAGCACGGTAAGGTACGTACCTACCCACCTACCTTACTCCGTACTCCGTACTCGTACCAGTAACTACGCTGTACCTCACAAGTACTCTCTCTGGCTTCCACCAACGTCTCGAAAATGCCTTCAATCTAAACAATATTCAAGATCAGAGATGCGCCTGTGATCAGCTACAGCTGATCGACCCCAACCAGCTGCCGATCCGTTGTATCGGACGAGAATCCTCAATCGCCTGCCAATCACTACCCACGTCCGTCCGCTCCGCTGATCAGTGACAGAAGCAAGACTACGGGATGACATCGTATGCCCCTACTAGGAAGCCCCCGTGCCCTACAGATGGATGAATAATACAACACAGTCCGACTGCTTTAATGCCCGCTGAGCGAACCCCGCATTTCAGACAGGAAACGGTAGTAGCACAACCAGAAGTACTTGGACCTCCAAACGCCTTGGAAGGTTATACGCCATCCGTGTATTGCGACTGCTCTACTTTCTATCTCTGGGTGACTGGCGGTCTGTCCTTGTACCTGTAGTCGGCTCTGGCCCAGACATGTGTGAGGATCCCATTCCAATCCATCCTATTTTTACAGTAAATCATTTTCTGGATGCTGCATCCACTTGGTTGAGATCTCCATGTGGACTGTATGTCAATCAGTCGAGTGGAGTAAAAAGGTACTAGATAAATGACATCGATGGTCACTGATCGACCATGTTCAATCCAAACCATTCCCAACTTTATCTTCCAACCGTTTAATCCAAGGTTGCACTTATGACGCCAAATCTCACTCACTTTCCAGACTATGCTTCCGCTGCATAACGCCACTACCATGTCGTGAGTGCCGAGACCTTCTTTGCCCGCTCTGCCTTTGATTCCGTTCTCACCCCAAGACACTTATCCCTCGACTCATCTCAGTTGCACATCGCTATCGCACTATGGTGAACATTGTACTCATGAGTCTAGCTCCTCGTCCTCCTCGAGGCGCGTTCCGAATCCAACCTCCTCGGCAACCTCACCTCCAATCATGACACAACCGCCTATATTCCCCCAGATGCCGTTCAACCCACAACAGGAGGAGTTCCTGCTAGCGCCTCAACCGCAAGCAAGCTCCCCTCCTTCACGGAAACGGAAGGCGCCTGGCACGGCAGCCATGACGGGACCGTTGTCAAGTCCGATGGCGGAACTTGTGGGGCAGGCCGGTGGAGGGGAGCAAAGTGTACCCTTTGCGAGTACGGGTGCGCCAGCATCAGCACCTAAAAAGAGCAGGACGAACACACCTTGGAGTCCGGCAGAGGAACAGCGACTGAAACAAATGAGAGACGCAGGGAGTAGTTGGGGGGAGATTGCCAAGGTAGGGTGGGTGGAGCCTAGTCAGCTAGACAACGCTGATCTACGTGGGAACACCCAGACCTTTCCGAATCGAACCGAAGGAAGCGTGAAAAAACACTGGTACAAGGATATGCACTACGCCGACTTTGCTGAGGACGAGGTAAAATCCCACTTGACCGTTGAGCACAACTTTGGTTGACGTATCAACTTAGAGCGCGGCTTTACTTGCGGCTATCAAGGAATACGAAGCGAGTAAGTGGAAGGTCATTGGTCAAAAGGTGGGCAAGCCTGCAAAGGTCAGTCATCAAGTTTTATGCTTTTCTCCTCACTTGACTAACGTCACAAGGCATGCGAGCAATATGCCAAGGAGCACTTTAGCGGCAGGCTTTGATTGATCGATGATATCCCATCCAATTCCTCTTCTTGGTCAAATCCGGCGTAACACTTCAATTGCTGGAGAATCAGAACAGAACCTCGGTGTCGTTAGTTGGCGTTTCCACATTTTAAAGCGACATATTCGCATAAGATTCGATGCAAAGATTTACGGCTCTCTTTCCGCTTGTAAGAACCTCGTTAGAGATTTGCGGCTCATATCACGGATCTAGGATTCGTGTAGACAACAGCTCCTCAAGACCTCCTGATCTATCAAATCCTATAATCCTTTGTAACTGACTAGTATTGCAGCCAGTGTGATCGTACATGATATTCTAACACGAGCAAATGTGGGTCTTAACCTTACCTGTCATGATGAATTTTTCATCTAGAGCTATCGAAAAGTTCCGAAGATGATGCCTACCTTGTCTACCGCTTCTTCACTGTGAATGAAGATTTGATAACCCGATTAACGGTTACATCATCCTCGTCGGAGTGAATCCTCGTTGAATGGATTGCAGACCAACACAGCTTTTCATCCAAGCTCAGCTCATGCTACACGATCTTCCAAAGACTCACAACTTCAGTGTGCAATTGCGGGTCCCGCTCATATTGCACAAAACTTGGAAAGCCTTCAAAACTACTACACAACGGATATTTGATCTGTTTTAATTCGAACTCAGCTTATACCACACAATTCTTCAAACCGATTTTAGAATCTCGTTGTGCAAATTCGAGCTCAGCTCATACTTACATGACTCTTTGAACGACCTCAGCCAGCGAAGGACCTCATGACCTCAGTGTGCAGTTCAAGCTCGATTCATACTACACAATCCTTTAAGGGGCCTCACAATTTCATTGTGCATATTCGAGCACAGCATATCATGCGGCCCTGCAGAAGACCTTACAGTACCCAGTGTGTAATCCGAGCTCAGCTCATGCTATACGTCCCTTTCAAAGGCCTCAAAACCTTAGTGCATTTTCATTTTCAAAGCCTGCGCAGTCTAGCCATTAGGCACAGATAGAAGTAAGCTTCACTTGCATAGGGGCTCTCACGATTTGGTTAATGGTGGTTTCTTGTAAGAGCATTAGCAATAGCGAAATCTCAAAAGGTCGACTATGCGACGAAAGAGCTCAAAGAGGCTATAGCACAGTATATTGTTCTACGCAATTCCCTACCGTAAGGTGCTAATCAGAAGTCTTCAGCCTCTACGAGACTAAATAGGATGCAAATCTAGATATCGTTTGTGGAGAAACCAACTCTAAGGTCCATGGTCTGCTCTTCTGGCCTCGATGTAAATTTTTTGCAGCTGCTTGCAAAGGTGGCTTCAAGGTGACGTATTTCGTACTCAGACAAGTCGAAAACGAACTTACGTTGTGTACAGGAAGCAGCATCCAAACGTATCGATCTGCCAGAAGATAAGCCATACATGGTGCGGAGGATGATAATATATTTCTATCTAGGGAACTATCCGGAATGCATGGGGGTTACCCTCACTATTGGTCCTGAGGCTTACGTTTCCTCTATTAATGTGCATGCAGAAATGTAGGCCTTGGCTGAGAAGTACGACATTAAAAGGCCTGAAGAAGATTTCGGTACAACTAACCTAGAGCTGCTTAGAAAAGCGCGATTACCGGACCCTTCGTCTACGCTTGTTCTTGATATAGGAGGGCATAGGTATTGCTTACTGTGCCGTTCTTCGCAATGCTGAGGTGGAGATTTGTTGAATCTACCAGGACGCGGCTTGTGGCAGCATCAGGTATCATGGCATGTCTTTACAGCCGCTTTTGCATTCATTGGGTGGATCTCTAGTTCCTGTGACTGAAAAACGTGTATTCGAGGCATGAACGCATTCCTCCGCACTCTGCTCACTTCCTCTCCAAGACTGCACCAAAGAATAGACAAGAGGCCAGTCTGTTTGCATTTGGCTTGTTGATAAACTTCAATTCGCCAACCCCAAGCAGGAGTTTCTAATATGGGTAATGTTTCATCTTCTTGATCTCTTCGGGAGCAAGTTAGCAAACCCAAAGTTGATTGCTTATTCCCATAGTAATGATACCACCGCTCTCCGATAGGTATACGCCTTTACTTGTGCTGACATGAAGAGATACGATACTCGCATGGGTGCCATACAATATAGCTTGACTTTCAGACGGTACGAGAACGTAACAAAGAATACCTTACAGAGAGATGCCGCTCGTTTGTTTCAATCGTATTATTTGGACAGGATATATATGCCTTCTGTGAGCAGCTTATACGAGCAGACCCTGGGATCAAGATCGACTAGTATCTCACGGGTTTGCAACGTCTTTAAGTAACAGCTGATATTCTCATCCATGATGTTGTCCAATCAATCTATTCTGGAATGGTCAGTTCACAAGCTCTTAACGTTCAGTCATGGATCTAGTTATTCTGGTCATCAGTCGATGCCACTGGAATATTTCTCACGCAATCACAATATAAATTTCACATCATATCTATGAAGCATTATCGGATATAGTGAGACTACGCCGAGTTCAGCTGCCTCAGGTTCAAATGGGTTTCACTCGAATACCACATGAATGGATCCGAATTTACGTATATTCATTTTCATATAGGAGAGAGAGATATATATACAATCTTTCATCAATTCCTTATCTAATTTCCTTTCAACTTCGTCAGAGCAAAGACTTATTGATTAAAGCATTTCCTTCTCCTTTTCTGTAAGGCTATTTAGTATAGTCGATACATCTACACTGATATTATTACGCTTCGAGCGAGCTAAAGCTCTCCAACTATGGCAGCCCAAAAGAAGCTCTCGAATCTGGTACAGTGGGATACACCATTGATATCGAAATTGGAGCCAGACTATGCTCGCTTGGAGCTTGTGGAAGCGTTCAGCGAGTACGTATTGATCAAGCAGATGAAGTTAGACGGAAGACTCCTGACTATTTCCCAGGCTTTTCAAAACCGGAGATCGCGCCGATATGATCATCGTATGTGGTTCTCATCGGTGGAAGTTCCATCAGTGCATTGTATGTCCGCAATCCAAATTCTTCGCTGCAGCTTGCAAAGATGTATTCAAGGTATGAGCCTTGAGTATAACTTGGATTCAGCAGCACAAAATTTAATGCAAGAATAGGAAGCAGAAATCGGTCAAATAGACCTCTCTGATGACGATCCAGAAATTGTCCGGAAAATGTTGGAATACTTCTACACCCTCAACTACACTACGAATTATCCAGACGCTTATGTTAGACTCGACATACATGCCCGAATGTACGCAATAGCAGACAAATACGAAATTAAAGCGCTCAAAACAATTGCCGCCATGAATTTCCAGAGCGAATTTCCTCACGCGGTGGAACAGGCTGCGTGGCGCTCGGAGCTTCCACAGGAAATCGTAACCTTGCGCTGTACTGTTGCGACTTGTGTTTGGGAGAAAGTGTGCTTCTTATCGCTTTCACCGAACTTCAAGAAGATGCTGGCGCAGATCTCAGATTTGGCGTTTGATTTGGTCATGGAGGCATCTCGCCTGCAGGAACTTCAGAAATGTGAAAATATGGAGAAATGGTGAATAATGAGGTGGCAGGTGGAATGATGAAAAGCTGTTGGAGCTTCATAGCGGGACGTTTCATGACTGCAGCATAGTGGAATTAGGGGATGCAGTCTTGGGGTAGACTATACGATATCCATTTAGATAGCAAAAGATTTGGAGATTGTAAGGGTAGTCGTCCATGCCACTCTCGAAAAATTTGCTGCTTGATGATTCGAACCATGGATGATCCAGATAAAGCTAGCGGTCCTATTCGTAAGCATGTTCCTGATACGCATGACTGCGTCAGGGTGACAGCACCATCCCATGACATCTCAAGTATAACAAACACAGATGAAGCTTCAATTCGGAAAGCAAGCAGACTCTAATCCGTGAGCTGTCCGACAACATGGCTAGGGGCGATCAGCCGCTGCTGTCGCGGAACAGCAGAGCATCTTCAGACAACTCAGACGATCGTGTCGAGGAGGAGGATGCCCTTCTCATAGGTCACCAAAAACAACAAGAGAGCAAATATGGCTGGAAGTTCTGGCGAGAGGTCGGGGTGTTCGCTTGGGCTCTTATCGCCACCGCCCTGGTGATTGTGTTTGCTGTCATGTACCAGCACTCGCAAACGTCTCATTCGACGAGCGGTGGATGGAAGAATGGAAAGCCGAGTGGGAAGAGGAATATGATCTTTATGGTCTCGGATGGGATGGGACCAACTAGTCTATCGATGACGAGAAGCTTTAGACAAGCTGAGAGTGGACTACCGTTTGAGGATATCTTGGTACTGGATAAGCATCTTATCGGGTCTTCAAGAACAAGAAGCACGTCAAGTTTGATCACGGACTCTGCAGCCGGGGCTACGGCTTTCTCGTGCGGAATTAAGAGCTACAATGGTGCCATCTCCGTCCTTCCTGATCACTCGCCATGTGGGACAGTCCTCGAGGCAGCGAAGAAGGCGGGCTACATGACTGGTTTGGTTGTCACAACACGAATTACGGATGCTACACCTGCATGCTTTGCAGCGCATGTGAATGTGAGAGGCGAGGAAGATAGGATTGCTGAACAGGAGATTGGAGATTATCCCTTAGGACGAGTGGTGGACCTTATGCTTGGTGGTGGAAGATGCCACTTCCTGCCTAATAACACGGACGGCTCATGTCGAAACGATGACAAGGACGTTGTGGCTATGGCAAAACAGAATGGATTCAGCTACGTTGACGACCGTAAAAGCTTTGACGGGCTCAACTTTGGAAGTTCAGTGAAGCTTCCTCTTTTAGGCCTATTCGCGCGTACCGATATCCCCTATGAGGTAGATCGAAGGCAAATGAATGATGTCTACCCATCCCTCGACGAAATGGCACGCACCGCGCTAAAGGCGCTGAGTGAGGCGACAAGAGACAGTGATAAAGGGTTCTTCCTGATGATTGAAGGAAGCAGGATCGACCATGCAGGCCATGGCAACGACCCCGTCGCTCAAGTCCACGAAGTCCTAGCATATGACAAAGCCTTCACAAGCGTGCTGGATTTCCTAGACAAAGATACTACGGACGGCATCGTCGTAAGTACCAGCGACCACGAAACCGGAGGCCTAGCCGCGGCTCGCCAGCTTCACACCACCTACCCCGTTTACCGCTGGTTCCCCGAAATGCTCATCAACGCCACGCACTCGGCCGAAAACCTCGCCTACCAGCTCCGCGACCACCTCTCCGGTCAGCCCAAACCAGTGAACAGAGACGACCTCACCACCTGGATCCGCGAGCACCTCCTCCAAGACGGCCTCGGCGTCCACGACGCCACCAACGAAGAAATTAACCACCTAATCGATGACTCAGACCCCTGGCCAGCGTCCTACACCTTCGCGGACATAATAAGCCGCCGCGCTCAAGTCGGCTGGAGCACCCATGGCCACTCAGGTTCGTTATCTCCCATCTTTCTCCCTCCCGATGAACACCACCATCTACGTAAACTAACACATCCCTCCCCAACAGCCGTCGACGTAAACATCTACGCCTCCCACCCCACTCACGCCAAACCCCTCATCGGCAACCACGAAAACACCGAAATCGGCACCTTCATCCGTGACTATCTAGACGTCGACCTCGACGCCGTGACCAGAGAGTTGAAGGAGCAAGGCGCGCTGCTGAAGATGGGCGCGCCGGTGGGGGATGAGAGGGCGATGGCGGAGATGGATCATTATCATGGAGATTTTAAGAGGGGGTTGGAGGAGGGGCATTTGCATTAGATATTTGGGAGCAAGGGGGGACAGGGGAATAGAGGTGTAGGTGTTTTTGTAATTTTTTTTTATTGTGGGGAATCTCATACAGTAGCTCGCGGTGCGCGCGGTCTGCTTCGATACCCATGTGTTTTTTTAAATCTCCCTCAGCAACTAATCAGATCTATTCTTCCACTTCCCCCAACGCCCAAACCGCCAACGCGCCTTCACCTATCCCTTCTCCTCCTCCCCCCATTTCCATTTCCATTTCCACACTCGTTCTTCCCTTCCCTCCCCTTCACCCTTTTACTGCAGACCCTCACCTTTCCCCCAAGTTCTGATTTTCCTCAATGGACAAGCAACGCCAAAGCAACAACACACAGATCCCCCACCTCCAGAGCACGCAGCTCGTTCCTCGAGGAAGCTTCAGTCCCACCTATTCTCTCTCACAAAAATAATCTCGCAGCTGTTTCTAGTATCAGATCTTGTTCTTCCATCACACTTGTTCTGTTCTCTTCATCCCATCCCATCCAACCCATCCCAAGCTTCCCTTCTCTCAAATAATAACAACATACACGCCCCTCCCTGCCTTCTGCTGTTTTTCATCTAGGGGGGGATTCGTATTCCTTGGCGCCCCTTTTTTCATATATATATTTTTCATATCCGGGATTACGATTTGTTGAACTTTCATTACCTCTCGGTCTCTTTGAATTTTGAACCATTTCTTTGATTTTTTGTATATATATATATATATACACCCCGAACTTAGGATTGAGAATTGCCGTTTCCGTTCGGGAAAGGGAGCAAGGCCGCTTTAGAGGGAGCACCGAGGGAGCACCGAGGGAGCACGGGGGAGCACGGGGGAGCATCGAGGGAGCAGGGAGGCGCAGCAAGGGAGCAAGTTCAGCTTTTTGTGCAGGAAAGGGCACAGAATAAAGGGAGCTTGATTTGGCTGCCTAATATTCGGTTAAAATCACTTATGTTGTTGATTTCAACAAGTTCACCTAACCTGGCTCACTGCTTATAAAGGGTTGGTGGTAAGGTGCAACGAGATAGTAGAACAGAGTGACTGCACGGTAAAACTCCTAGGTGGTTTATGTGTTGTAGAAACTTGATTACCAAAAGTCGGTCTCTGGAGACTAGAGGTGTTAAAGATATTTGTAAATTGCAACACTGGCATTACAAGTAGCTGTTCACAACGTATCGGCCCCAATTTTCCTAATTAATGGCTTATATACCTATCCACATCCTCCGAATCGTACCCATCCTCAGTGTCGTCAGACCAGGAATGATCATTATGCTTGCTCGTTCTCTTCATAACGAATCTGTGAATGTGGGTTTCGCCTGTATCAGGATGTGTGAATGTGGACTCTCTTTCGTGCTTTAGATTCGGATCGTCGGAACTCTTAAAGGACATTGTGCAACTTTTTTTCACCGACTTGCCATCCGGAAAAGTGTGGGTATGGAAATGGGTGATTGATGTCATTGTCAATGGCAGAGGAAATCCTATTATTTCGGACTCTTAGCAAAAGTAATAGAAGCGAGGTGATTTGAACGTAACGTGAAACGGACGATACCTTTAACTTGTAATAGTTCAGTCCACGTATCGTATAGTATCTTGTGCTCAGTGTGATACTATCAATATCGATGAAAACTCTAAATATTGCTTTATGTCGAAGGAATGGCATGTTTTTATAGAGACCAAATCTACTTTACTGATAAGAGGGGTGCCAGATTTAGATCTTCTATTGGCCAGCATCTCCCCCACAATTAGTAAGCTCATGCATATGCCCGGCTTGCAAAGAACCAAGCGATAAGCATTCGCGGGGGGAAAGAAATCGGGCGTTTTTCACGACAGGTTGCAGATTTGGCGGACCTATAGAAAAGCCCGCAACCATTATTTGGCTACGATGGAAGCCCAGAATAATGATCTCTAGTGGGGGGTTTTTGTTAAAAAGCCAGCGAATCAGCGGAAACCTAAGAGCAGCAGGCTGAGCTAGGCAACACTGTTGAAGGACGTCGTCAATGTCCCAAGCAGCTATAGCCGGGTCCGAGGCAGCCAATTCAGGCTTCCCTGTGCTGTGCCTTTGTACTTCGCCGCGGTACTCCCTTGGTGCTCCCCGTGCTCCCCCCGTGCTCTCTTAGTGCTCTTTTGTGCCTCCCCGATGCTCCCTTGCTGCGCCCCTTTGCTCCCTCAGTTCTCCCTTTCTCGATCGAAAACAGCAATCTCAAATCCTAAGGTCAGGGTGTATATTATATATATATATATAGTATCCCCGAACCGAGGCCAGCTGCTGATGCTCGCGCGCTCTTGCCTTACGAGGTGGTGCAACAAAGTATTCGGAATGGCCACCGTACCGCAATTGCACTATACGCGAACGTCAACAAAGATGCAAATATTTACATATAAGGCAATAACGTCAAATACATATAGAAACGTTAAGTGATTGAAATTATGATATACATCTAATCATGAAAGTGACTGTCATCAATATTTTTAAGATATGATTCACTCGACGCTTCTGCAGTTAACGTGTTCGTTGAGTGACATGTTTTGATTGACCGTAGAACCCCTGCGTAAATTTAATCATCAAAACTTTGCAATCACACATAATAATCAATACTGAGTTAAACCTGATTATTAGCGACTTCAGCTATAGTTCTGAACTAAATCTTTTTAATGAATCAAAAGAAATCGAATACGATCGAGCGCGCATAAAGATAGATATAAAGGCCTATGTAATAAGCTACGTTGATTTTACGTTGGCACCCTACGTTGTACGGTGGCCATTCCGAATACTTTATTGCATCACCTCGTAGTATACTACCAACTATTGACGCCAAAACATTTCTATCCAGCTTCACTGCAGTGGAAAGATTCTAGTTGAGGTTCCCACATATATATTACCATGTGAATAACTAGATACTAAGATGTAGAAGAAGGAGATGACAAAGTAAATAGGTGAACAAATAACGCTGGAATGTGTCCGGGGAACCCTGGGTCTAATTAGGCTGACACCGGCAGGCGGTATGGGGGAAAAAGTGGGAATGGGAAAATCTAATGTCTCTATTGCAAGATTTCTGCGTATATTGTCTTAAACTTGTCTAGCGTAAGTAATGAACTCGTCTTTATTTCCATCGCGAAATCGCAAGTCTAACACGATAGAGTTGTTATTGTGACGACGTTTGTTACTGTTTTCAACGACGATACGTTAGTCACTGAACGTTTAAATATATATATGACGTCACATACCGCAGGTACCCTTGCCACTAGCAGAATCAGTGTTCGTGCTGGTACCTTGTGTAACGACGTCGCTTGGATTGGGCAGCAGATTGGTCTGCACAGAGGTACCCGTGCCGCTGGCAGTGAACGTGCCTGTGCTTGTCACCTGTGCAAGGATGCTGCTTAGACTGGGCAGAAGATTGGTTTGTACGGGGATCGTCATTGATAAATTGGAATTCCCGGGTGTTGATATACTAGAATTCCCGGGTGTTGATGTACTGGAATTTCCTGGTGTCGATGAATTGTAGTTCCCCGTAGTTGATGCATTACTATTCTGTGAAACCCGGAAGATGGGAAAGACACCAAATACACGAACCATCTGGAGGGGAGTGAATTGCGTGGTGCTGAAATGGACATTAGCTGATGCAATTGAACGGGTCAATTTCGAAGGGCAGATATAGGACATGTCGTACCAATTATCCGCTGAGTAATCCATGAAGTTATGAAAGGGATCCTCGGGAGTGGGCGCAAACAGTATATTTGGACATGAAACGCGATGTTCAGGACAGCCTCGGGTCGAGTTCGTTTGCGGCCGGGTGTCTGCTATCAAGTCGCCGGGTCCATCACAGTTATCGCCTTGGAATGTGTGGAAAAGACCGAGCCAGTGACCGATTTCATGGATGGCAGTAAGTCCTTCCATTGCCTCTCCACTGTATTCTTGCCCCGGTAATGTAAAGCCTCCAATAGTGCAGCCATCTTTGGGGAGAAATTTGGAGGCATCGTCTGCGACTTCGTCGCCCCCGACGTCGGACGCTATACCGGGAATTTTGTCCGAGTTGCGAGGGAAGGTGCATATACCCAACGTCGGTTCACCGAGTGAAGTAACGATATAGACATTGAGGGCCAAATAATCCCCTTTTCGTAAAGCTAACCCTCGGCCAAGAGTATCGTTGATTGTTGTTCCCCATTCTTCATTGACGGTGTGATCTACTCCTTTGTAGTGGAACATGATGTTGTACTTGCTGTACGTGTCCACAATTGTGTTGACCTATGCAGCGACTTAGCAAGACTGTACCCCCGGGGATTGCTTTCAGCTGTCAAGGAGCTATCATACTTGTTTTTGTATCGCGTCGTCTTTAATGTCGCCTTTCTTCTGTTCAGATTCGACCACATGTATATGAAGGTCGATGTCGAGCCGTGACGGGTTGTCTCTCGGCATCAGCGCCCTAGAAGGATCTTCTTGAGCTTTGAGCATATTATGCGCAGCGACGAGCTTCGCTGGTGGTTCTGGTGTGAGACATAGATTGTTCGCTGTACATTGCACGGTAGCAACTACGGAGATAAACGTTACGAACGAGGCAAAATGCATGTTGATTGAATAGAGCGCGAGTTTAATACTAGAAGAAGGTTTTGATGGACT
>JAABUP010006112.1_pt1 | contig 17531 bp, 11 predicted proteins | sample 5559201 | NCBI WGS metagenome assembly JAABUP01 (sample SAMN10711887, study PRJNA513373) | rock metagenome | isolation source: Antarctica rocks | place: Antarctica
CGTCTCTGTCCAGCGGTACCCTCCCCGGCACACCGTGGGCGTTCCTGCGCCCGTGCCTGTGGTGAGGGTACCGCGTCCCTGCCTTTGCCGGCTGCCTGCCTCAGTCCACTATTTCGTGGCGCACCCAGGCCAAAGACATAGGGCTACCGCGACGGGCGCGTTCCTGTACAATACAAAAGGTGATGGGCTATGCGGGCTATACGGGGCTGTAGCTTAGTTGGGAGAGCGCCTGCTTTGCAAGCAGGAGGTCGTCGGTTCGAATCCGTCCAGCTCCACGAAGACACAAAGGGCCGGGGGTGGCTCGATTAGCTCGATTGCCGTCATTGAGATACCGCGGAAACTACGTTAGAATGATGCTACTATGTGCGGTAGATACAACTTCACAAGCGCCGGCGCGCTACAGCAGCGTTTCGACATCGACGGGCCGCTGCCGGAGCTAGCGCCGGTCTACAACGTCGCGCCCTCGCTGACCATGCCGGTCGTGGTGCGGCACAGCCCCAACAGCCTCCAACTCGCTCGCTGGGGCTTCCTGCTTATATGGGCCGAGGGCAAGCCGGGGGCGCGGGAGCTGATCAACGCGCGGGACGACAACCTGCTCGGCAGCAAGACGTTCCGCGGCCCCTTCGCCGCCTCGCGCTGCATCGTGCCGGCGACCGGCTTCTACGAGTGGCGGAGGGATGGCGCCACAAAGACGCCCTACCACATCCGGCTGACGGGTGACCGCCTGTTCGGCTTCGCCGGCCTGCTCTTCCCGCACGCCGGCCGCCACGGCGTCGAAGGGCCAGCCTACGTGATCATCACGACGTCGCCGAACCGCCTGATGGAGCCGATCCACGATCGCATGCCGGCGATCCTCTCCCCCGACGACGAGGACCTGTGGCTCGACCCGGACGTGTCGGACCCCGACGTCCTGCTACGGCTCCTCCGCCCCTATCCCGATGGCGAGATGGATGCCTACCCGATCTCGCCGGCGGTCAACAGCCCCCGCAACAACTACGCCGACCTCATCAAACCCGAGGTCAACAGCGCCTAAACGAACCTAGGCATGGGCGTCCATTCCCGCAAAACGGCGGCCATTGCGGCTAACGCCGCCATTTTGTGAGTCTATCATGGACGGGACAACCGATCACAGTTGGCGGCCTGGCGCTTGTGTACTATCCAAGCCTACGGGGAGTGGGGAGAGCCGGCGCCGGAGGCGCCTACACTACGGGCTCGGCCTGCCTATTCTCCTGTAGCACGCGCTTGAGGTACTCGCCGGTGTGCGAGTGGGGGTCGGCGGCGACCTGCTCCGGGGTGCCCTCGCACACGATCTCGCCGCCGCCCGCGCCGCCCTCGGGTCCAAGGTCGACGATCCAGTCGGCCGACTTGATCACGTCGAGGTTGTGCTCGATCACGATGATGGTGTTGCCGGCGTCGGTCAGGCGCTGCAGCACCTGCAGCAGCCGCGCCGTGTCGGCGAAGTGCAGACCCGTAGTCGGCTCGTCCAGGATGTAGAGGGTGCGCCCGGTCGAGCGCCGCGCCAGCTCGGAGGCCAACTTGATGCGCTGCGCCTCACCGCCCGAGAGCGTCGTGGCCGGCTGGCCGATGCGCACGTAGCCAAGGCCCACGTCGGAGAGCGTGCGCAGGCGGTTGGCGATCGAGGGCACGTTCTCGAAGAAGGCGAGGGCCTCGTCGACCGTCAACTCCAGCACCTCGGAGATGTTCTTGCCCTTGTAGAGGACTTCCAGGGCCTCGCGGTTGTAGCGCTTGCCCTTGCAGACCTCGCAGGGCACGTAGACGTCGGGCAAGAAGTGCATCGCGATCTGCTCGATGCCGGCGCCCTGGCAGGCCTCGCAGCGGCCGCCCTTGACGTTGAACGAGAAGCGACCCGGCTTGTAGCCGCGGATGCGCGACTCGGGCACCTGCGCGAACAGCTCGCGCAGGGGCGTGAACAAACCCGTGTACGTGGCGGGGTTGGAGCGCGGGGTGCGCCCGATCGGGGACTGATTGATGTCGATCACCTTGTCCAGGCGCTGCAGGCCCGTGATGCTGTCGTGCGCGCCGGCGCGCTCGCGCGCGCGGAAGAGGTGCTGCGCCACGCTACGATATAGGATGTCGGTGATCAGCGTGCTCTTGCCCGAGCCCGAGACGCCCGTCACACAGATGAACGTGCCCAGCGGGAAGGTCGCGTCGACGTTCTTGAGGTTGTTCTCGCGCGCGCCCTTGATCTCCAGCGTCCACCCGTTGCCCTTGCGCCTCGTCGTCGGGAGCGGAATGGTGCGCTTCCCGCTCAGGTACTGGCCCGTGATCGAGTCCGGCGCGTTGCGCACGTCGTCGAGCGTGCCGTTGACGACGACGTGGCCGCCGTGCTCGCCCGCGCCGGGGCCGATGTCCACGATCTGGTCGGCGGCGCGCATGGTATCCTCGTCGTGCTCGACCACGATGAGCGTGTTGCCGAGCGCGCGTAGGTGCAGCAGCGTCTTGATCAGGCGCGCGTTGTCGCGCTGATGCAGGCCGATCGAGGGCTCGTCGAGCACGTAGAGCACGCCGACGAGGCCCGAGCCGATCTGCGAGGCCAGGCGGATGCGCTGCGCCTCGCCGCCCGAGAGCGTCGTGGCCGAGCGCTCCAGCATCAGGTAGTCGAGGCCGACGTCGACCAGGAAGCCCAGGCGAGCGCGGATCTCCTTGACGATCTGGCGGGCGATGGTGGCCTCGCGCGGCGGCAACTGCTCCGGCAGCCCCGCGCCGTTCCCGTGGCCGTTCCCGTTGGTCGCGCGCCCGTTCGCTGCATGGCCGTCGCCGTCGCCGTCGACCACCATCGGCTCGAGCGCCTCCAGCGCCTCCAGGCCCCGTCCCTTGCCGTTGCTGTTCCCATTGCCGTTGGCGCCGTCCCCAACGCCCCTGTGTCCATGGCCGTTCGCCTTGCCGTCGGCGAGGGGTTCGGCGTCGCCGACGAGCGCGCCGAAGAAGCGCGCGCAGGCGCGGATAGAGAGGCGCGAGACGTCCACGATGGAGCGGCCCGCCACCGTCACGGCGAGGGCCTCCGGCTTCAGGCGCGCGCCCTTGCAGGCGGGGCACGGCCGGTTCATCATGTAGGTCTCGATCTCTTCTTTGAGGCCCTCGCTGTCCGTCTCGCGGTAGCGGCGCGTCAGGCTGGGGATGACGCCCTCGAAGCGCACCTCGAACGCGTGCGTGCGCCCGCTCTTGCTCTTCTGCTCGACGCGCACGCGCTCCGCGCCCGAGCCGTAGAGCATGACGTCGCGCTGCTCCCCTGTCAACTCGCCCACGGGCTTGTCGAGCGGGATGCCGAAGTGGCGCGCCGTCGACTCCACGATCTGCTGGTAGTAGGTCTGCGTGCTCTTGGACCAGGGCTGGATCGCGCCCTCGCGCAGGCTCAGCCCCGGGTTGGGAATGATCAGGTCGGGGTCGAGCTCCATCGTGACGCCGAGGCCGGTGCAGGCTGTGCAGGCGCCGTGCGGGCTGTTGAAGGAGAAGGTGCGCGGCTCGATCTCGGGGACCTGCGTGCCGTCGAAGGCGCAGGCGTAGTGCTCGGAGTAGAGGTGCTCCGGCCCGTCGACGATAGAGACGAGCACGAGACCGGCGCCCATCTTGAGCGCGGTCTCGACCGAGTCGGCCACGCGCGCGCGGTCGTCCGGCTCGCGCTCCTCGGGCGCGCGGACCACCAGGCGGTCGACCACGATCTCGATGTCGTGCTTCTTCTGCTTATCGAGCGCGATCTCCTCCTGGTCGCCGAGGTCGTGGACGATGCCGTCGACGCGGGCGCGCACGAAGCCGTTGCGGCGGGCCTCCTCGAAGACGTGACGGTACTCGCCCTTGCGCCCGCGCACGACGGGGGCCATGATCAAGATGCGGCTGTCGGCGGGGACGTCCATGATCGCGTCGACGATCCCCGTGGCCGACTGGCGCGCGATCTCGCGCCCACAGGTGGGGCAGTGCGGGTGACCGATGCGCGCGTAGAGCAGGCGCAGATAGTCGTGGATCTCGGTCACAGTGCCCACGGTCGAGCGAGGGTTGCGCGAGGTCGACTTCTGGTCGATGGAGATAGCCGGCGAGAGCCCGTCGATCTGATCGACGTCTGGCTTGTCCATCTGGCCCAGAAACTGGCGCGCGTAGGCGGAGAGCGACTCCACGTAGCGGCGCTGTCCCTCGGCGAAGATGGTGTCGAACGCAAGGCTCGACTTGCCCGAGCCGGACAGGCCGGTGAAGACCACCAGCTTGTCGCGCGGGATAACGAGATCGACGTTCTTGAGGTTGTGTTCGCGGGCGCCGCGGACGGAGAGGACTTCTTGTGACATGGCACGCTCAGTATAGCACGACTGTTCTAGGAAAGGCTAGGGGCGTCATGCGTAGATGGTAGCAAATAGTGACCGACACAAGGCTGTCAGTCTTTTACGAAGGTACGGGGATTGCGCACAAAAAAAGCCCCGTCGTGGGGGCTTTGAGGAGTAGGCTCGGGAACGTCAGGAGGGGCGGGACATCTCTGTGAGATGTCCCGCCCCTCCCTTGAATGATCCTGCGTGGGCGCCGCTAAACGTCGTTGGTCTCGAAGACGATCGAGTGGCGGGACCGGCAGCGGCCGCACGCGACGATGCGCATGCTGCGGTCGATCTCCCAGGCGTTGCGGATCATGTTCTCGTCACCTTGGCGCACCCAGAACGTGCGGCGATTGCCGCAGGCGATACAAGCGGGCGACCGGTTCCCGGTCGGCGTCGGATCGAAGGGCGGCTCCTGACGAGGAAGTAATCGTGGCATCTAACCTCACCTCACCTTTCGTACACTGCCATGATAGCAGATATGCGCGCTTATGTCAAGAAAGAGTGTGTCCGACGCCGGGGCGGCGCCGCTCGCTCTACTCTCTATAACGTCCGATGGGGTCCAGAAGGTAACGCCTTTCTTAATTGGAAAGCGCACATGTTGTGCCAATCGCGCCGCTCCACGTCCCCTGTCTTATGCCCATGATAGGCTATCGACATCGCGCGACGCATGATGCGAAACTCACAGGACTACTTGTGGAATAAGGGTGGTTGTTTGCGGACAGCTTACCGGGAGCGCCCGTTGCCAGCTGGCCCACGATCGCGGCCACTACTCGTCGCAGATGCTGAACGGACCGAGCGTGCGGTATTTCTTGTAGCGGCGCGCCAGCAGCTCGTCGGGCGGGAGGTCGAGCAGCGTATCGAGCTCGGCGGAGACGCGCGCGCGCAGCGCGGCGGCGGCGGCGGCGTGGTCGCGGTGCGCGCCGCCCGGCGGCTCGGGGATGATGCCGTCGATGACCCCCCCCTGCAGCAGCCCTTGCGCCGTGATGCCCATCGCGGCGGCGGCCTCCGGCGCGTGCGCGGCCGAGCGCCACATAATAGCCGCGGCGGCCTCCGGCGAGGCCACGGAGTAGTAGGAGTGCTCGAGCATCAGGATGCGGTCGGCCACGGACAGCCCCAGCGCCCCGCCGCTGCCGCCTTCGCCGATGACGACCGCGATCGTGGGCACGCGCAACCCCGCCATCGCCGCGATAGAACTGGCGATAGACTCGGATTGGCCGCGCTCCTCGTCGGGCACACTCACAGCGGCGCCCGGCGTATCCACGAGCGTGACCACGGGCAGCGCGAGCGTTTCCGCCTGCTTGAACAGGCGCTGCGCCTTGCGATAGCCCTCGGGGTGGGCCATACCGAAGTTGCGCTGCACGTTCTCGCGCGTCCCGCGCCCCTTCTGGTGCCCCACCACCACCACGGCGCGGCCGTCTATGGTGGCCGGGCCGCCGACGATGGCGCCGTCGTCGCCGAAGCGGCGGTCGCCGTGCAACTCCACGAAGTCCGCGAAGGCCCAGCGCAGGTAGTCGAGGGTGTAGGGGCGCTCGGGATGCCGGGCGACCTGGACCTTCTGCCACGGCGTGAGGCCCGCGTAGAGCTCGACCGTTTCCTTCTCCAGCCGCAACTCCAGCGCCGCGACCTTACCCGCCGCCTCGGCCCTGTCCTTGTCCTTCTCTGTCCTGGAGCCCTCGGTCTCTCGCCGCAGGCGTGCGATCTCGTCCTGCAAGCGCACCAGCCCTTCCTCGAACTGCAACGGGCTAGACATGGTGGCCGTTGCCCCTGTTGCTTCCGTTGAGGGCCGGCCCGGCGCGCAGGGCCGCGTGGCCGGCGCCGCCGGCCGGGGCGTAAGTGCGGGCCGTATAGAGGCGCAGCAGGGTCGCGAGCGTCGCGCGCAGCTCTGCGCGCGGTACCACGAGGTCGATCATGCCGTGGGCCAGCATGAACTCAGAGGTATTGACGTCGGCCGGCAGCTTCTGCTTGGTGGCCTGCTCGATCACGCGCGGCCCCGCGAAGCTGATAAAGGCGCCGGGCTCGGCGATGTTGACGTCGCCGAGCAGGGCGTAGCTGGCCGGCACGCCGCCGACCGTCGGGTCGGTGATGAGCGAGAGGTAGGGCAGCCGGCCCTTTTTGAGGCGGTCGAGCGCGGCGACGGTCTTGGCCATCTGCATCACGGCGTAGACACCCTCTTGCATGCGCGCGCCACCGCTGGCCGACACGATCAGGAGCGGGCGCCCCGAGTCCGCGGCGAGATCAATGGCGCGGGCGACTTTCTCGCCAACGGCCACGCCCATCGAGCCGGCGATGAACGAGAAGTTGTGCACGGCCACCACCAGAGGCAGCCCGTCGAGCGTCCCGGTCCCGTAGACGAGCGCCTCGGGCGTCCCGGCCTTGCGCGCCTCCTCATCCAACTTGGCGGCGTAGTTTTGCTCGCCGGCCACGAAGCGCAGGGGGTCGGCCGAGCAGAGGTTGGCGTCGCGCTCCTCGAACGAATCCAGGTCCAGGAGCAGGGCTAGGCGCTCGCGCGGCGAGAGGCGGAAGTGATACTTGCACTTGCTGCAGACCCTGGCGTTGTCCTCGTACTCCTTGGCGTAGAGTAGCTCGTGACAGCGCGGGCACGAGATCCACAGGTTGTCGGGCACGCGGCGATTCGCGTCGTTGGCGCGCTCGGGCAGGGGTAGGTACTTGGGGCGGCGGCGAAAAATCTTTTCCACGCGTTCAGCAGTCTCAAATTGTCTGTAGTGTAGTCAGCCCACACTATATCATCCGCCCCTCTACGGCGGCAAACAGGGGCGGCGGCTATCATTGAGGGAAGAGGGGTGCGACGAAAACGGCGTCTGGCTCGTCGACGAGGTCCCGCCGCGCTACCTCAGCGCCACCTAAAGCGCCGCCGGCGGGATGTCGTCGGGTGGCGCGCCGGCGCGACCGCGCCACCAGGCGTAGTCGGCGGCGGCGCCGTCCTCGCCGCGCCCGTAGAGCAGGCCGGCCGCGCGGTGACCCAGCCGGTCCACGGCGCGCCGGCGCGCGCCCTCCACGGACGTTTCTTGCAAGGCCCGTCCGACATCGCAACACGTGGCGAGCAGGCCGGCCGTGGTATCGAGTCCCGGCGCCGCGCCCCGCTCCGCCGGCGAGAGCATGGCCCGCGCGAGCGGCGCCGGACACGGCATGTCGCGCAACGCCCGCTGGTAGATGGTGGTGTGCCGCCCGCTCATCGAGCGCGCCCCGTGACGCTCCATGTAGAGGCGCGAGAACGTCGCGCTGTTGAGGATCGTCAGCAGCGTATACAGCCCATCGAGCGTCACGCCCGGGTCGGGCGCGAGGACCCACGTCGAAACGACGCCGGCCGCCTCCCCCCCCGCGTCGAGCCAGCACTCCAGCACCGCCGTGAGCCCGCCGACGAGGATCTTGGGCCCGCGCTGGCGGTCCAGCGCCCGCGTCACGGCGGCCGGCGCGACGGGGATCGCCGGCCAGCGCGGCCGCCGGTAGGTCCGATGCAGGTAGCGGATCGGCCTGCTCCCCCACAGGCAGGCGTAGCGGTCGAGCGCGCCCGTGGTCACCAGCCGCGCGCCCGTCGCGGCGTCGTCCTCGACCAGCGGTGCGAGACTGTACGCGGCGGCGGTGGCGCAGCCGGCGTGCAACCGCAGGGGCAAAGAGGATAACGATACGGCGCCCACGTCCGGCCGGCCCCGATGTGCGACCTGATCGAGGAGTCCGGGACCGTGTATGACGTCGTACCAGCGCCCGGGCGCGGCAGACCATGGCCGCGTGACGGGGGATGGCTCGCCACCCGTATCCGTATCCATATCGTGGTCGATCACGGTGACGGTCGAGGCCTGCCCGCGCCGCCCGCAATAGCCGGTGGTGCGGATGCGCGCCGCGGGGAATAGGTCGACTGGGTACAGGATCAGCGTGGTGGGGCGCGCGTGCGCGTGGACCCACGCCTGCCACGGCTTGGGATCGGAGAGCAGGGCCGTGGGGCCGAGCCAGCCGTACGCCCCGCCCGAGGCGAGCAGGTGCAACAGCGCGCGCGCCCAGAACAGCAGGCAGTAGTCGCCCGCGCCGTGCGCGAACGGCGCGTAGTGCGCGGCGGCGTACCTCTTGAAGCCGGCGTCGCGCGCCGTCGCCCCCTCGATCCCGTTCCCGAACGGCGGGTTGCCGACGATGGCGTCGAACCCGGCGTCGAACCCGCGCGCGAACACCTCGGGGAACGCGTGGGGCCAGTCGAACGATAGTGGGACGTGTGGGACGTCAGGAGTCGGGAGTCGACAGTTTGTGGGGGCGCCGATGAGGGCATCGCCGGCACGCAACCGTGGATACAAAGGCGCCGCTACATCGACGCCCCCGCCCGCGCCAATCGGGCGCGCCGCCCCCGGACCATCGACCAACGTCCAGAGCGCCAGCCGGGCCAGCTCGACGGCGATAGGGTCCCGGTCGACGCCGTAGAGACAGCGGCCGGCGACCAGGCGGCGCGCCAGGCGCAGTCGCTCCTCGCGCCCATCGGGTATAGCCACCCCACCGACACCGCGATCGACGGACCGGCCCAAGGGGTCGATGGCCGCCCCTGGATGGACAGGCCCGCTCTCTTCCCAGCTCTCGACAATGCGTTCGGCGAGATAGCGGCAACTCTCGACAAGGAACACCCCGCCGCCCATCGCCATGTCGCAGACCGTGAGGCTCAACAGTTCCTCCGCCGGCTTCAAGCGCCACTCGGCGCGCCGCCACCCCTCGGCCGGCCCTATGTACGCGACCTGGTCGAGCGCATGCCGGACGACCGTGGCGGCGACCGCGGGCGGAGTGTAGTGCGTCCCGCTCGCGCGGCGGCCCCGGCCGCGCTCGACGTAGACGTGGCCGGCCGGCTCGACAGCGGGGCGGCCATCCTGGTCTATCGACACCAGCCCCGCGAAGGGCAGCGCGCGACGGCACAGGTCGGTGTCGCCGTCGCACGCGGCCAGTAGGCCGGCGTGGCGCCGGCGTATCTCCCGGTCGTCAACGTCCTGCCCCGCGAGAGCGCGGTCCGCGCCGGCCGCGTCGGGCGACGATGATTCGTCGACGCACGGAGGTTCCGGGGACGCGGGCGTCTCGCCCGGCCACGTCGTACGAGGCGGGCGAGACGCCCGCGTCCCCAGGCCGGCGGCAAGGCTGCTCGCGGCGCGGCCGGTTTGGCCGTGCAGGTAGGCTAACAGAGACTCGTCACCCGCGGCCCGCACCCCTTCGAGGCGCTGCAACGGCACGACACATGCGCGCCCGCCACGGGCCATCAGGCCGAGCAACGGCTCGGCGGCGCGCACGGCCGTGTCGTCGCGCAACTCCTGGTACAGCAGACCGGCGTCCTCGCGCCTACCAGCGCCGTCCGTAGCGCCGTCCGTGCCCGCGAAGCCATACCCGCCGATGCCGGCTTCGCCCGCGCCCAATACTCCGTCGAGCATGTCGAGCACTGCCAGGACGGTCTTGTTGTTTATGGGCAGCAGATTGTCCCCCTCGTCGGGCCTGCCTTGCTCGCGCAGGAAGGAATAGCGGCCGGGGTCGAACAGGGCGGCGTCATCGCCCAGCGGGCCTACGCCCCTGCCCAGCGCGACGCGGAACGAGCGAAAGGCCGCGAGCAGGCCCTGCCAGGCGTCGTGCGACGCCGGGGCGAGGCCAGCGTCCCCGCCCGCGCCCGCGCGCAGTTGACTGTGCAGGGCCGCGAGAAAAGCGAGCGCGCCATCCGCGCCGCCGTCCGCGAGCAGGCCATGCCGTGCGACGGAGGACATATAGACGAGGCGCATCACCACCGTCAGCGCCGCGTCGTAGAGCGTGGCCGCGTCGATGTCACCGCCCGACGCGCCCCTGGCGCACTCGCCGCCGTCCCTGGCGCACTCGTCGAACGCCCGCACCAGAACGGCGACGGCGTGACGCGCCCGCATACGACGGTTGTGGATCGGTGTCACGCGCCGTTCATGTCCCTCGTATATCATGGGCGATAGATCGGCGGCTCGATCTACACAAGGTCCCTACGTCCCCACCAGCCCGGGGCGCGGTAAACGCGTCCCTCTTACTCGCCTCTTGCAGGCGCCAACGCCGCATATATGAGCGCGTTGGATTGGGAGGTCACGTCCTTATGAGAGTCCAGCCTTATCTAAGCATAGCATTGGCCGTCCTGCTCGTCGGTGGCGTCGCCGGGGGCAACGGGCCGTCGCGCGCCACTGCCGCGGCGGCGCCGCCGCTCGCGGGCGCCCACCACGCCGCGCCGGGGGCGGCGGCGGCCGTCATCACTGTTTCTCCGGCGGCGATCAAGGGAGAGGGCCGCGTGCTCGTCTCCGGGACCGGCTTCGCCGCGGGCGAGGCCGTGCAGATCCACGTTCAGGAGGCGCCCGCCGTGGCCGCGGCGACGCGCGCGACCGCGGGCGGGCTGGTGGGGGCGACCCCGCTCACCATCCCCGCGACCTTCCGCGCGGACCCCTACATCGTCGTCGCGACCGGCCTCGCCAGCAAGCGCGTCGCCCGCGCGATCGTGACCGTCGTCGCCCCCGCGCCCACCGCCACGACGCCCCCGCGCCCATTGCCGACCATCGTCGCGCGCCCGTCGCCGGCCGCGGTCGTCAAAGCCGCGATCGCCCTCAGTCCGGCCAGCGTAGAGCGCGGCGGCGTCGTCACGGTGTCGGGCGCGGGGTTCGCTGCGAACGAGGCGGTGCTAATCTATTTCAACGCCGCGGCGACAGTGGTCACCACCGCCCGCGCCAACGCCGCTGGGCTGCTCCCGGCCACCCTGGCGCGGGTCCCCGCGACCCTCACCGCGGGGGCGCACCACGTAACCGCGATCGGCGCGACGAGCAAGCGGTCCGCCGTGGGTCTCGTGACGATCGTCGTCCCGGCCGCCACCGCGATCCCCACGGCGACGCGCACGCCCGCGCCGGCCGCCCCGACGGCGACGCCCAAGCCGGCGCCGACCGCGGCGGTCAGGGCCGCCATCGCAGTCGCCCCAGCCGTGGCGCGCCGCGGCGGCGTGGTGACGATCTCCGGCGGGAACTTCGCGGCCAATGAGACAGTGCTGATCTATTTCAACGCCATCCCGCGCCTGGTGACCACCGCCCACGCCACCGCGGCGGGGCTGCTCCCGGCCACCAACCTGACCGTCCCCGCCGCCCTCACCGCCGGGGCGCACCACATCACGGCGCTCGGCGTCACCAGCAAGCGCTCGGCCGTCACCACCGTGACCGTCGTCGTGCCCGCCCCGGTCCCCGTGCCCATGGTCAAGGCGGCCATCGCCGTCGTGCCGGGCCTCGTCAACCGCGGCGGCCTGGTGACCGTCTCAGGCGCGGGCTTCAGGGCCGGCGAGGTCGTGGCCATCTACTTCAACCGGGCGCCCAAACAGGTCACGACGGCCCGCGCCACCGCGGCGGGCCTGGTACCCGCGACGGGCGTGACCGTCCCCTACGCCCTCCCCGTGGGAGCCGAGCCGTTGACGGCCGTCGGCACGATCAGCAAGCGCGTCGCGCGGGGCGTGGTCACCGTGCAGGCGCTGACGCCCAGCCTCACGCTTAGCCCGGCGACGGCGCGTCCGGGCACGATCGTCACGGTGACTGGCCGCGGCTTCGGGGCCAGCGAGCGCGTGACTCTGGCTCTCAACGGCGCGGCCCTGGTCACTACGCCCGCCGTCGTCGCCACCGCGGACGGGGCCTTCACGGCCTCGTTCCGGGCGCCGGGCAGCCTCGTCGACGGCCCCAACACGGTCGGCGCCATCGGCAACCTCAGCCGCATCGCTGCAGTGGCCGCGCTCAACGGCGTGCTGCCGGTCTCCGCGCAGTTCTATTTCGCGGGGGCCATGAACACCGCGACGGAGCACTCGTCGATCAATCTCCTGAACGCGAATGGGCAGGCCACGACCGTGCAGCTCACGTTCTACTTCGACAACGGCACGACGGGGACCAAGACCGTGAGCGTGGCCCCGACCTCGGTGCTGGCCGTCCCCGTCGCCGGCTTCGGCTTCCCGGCGGGCACGTTCGGCCTCTACGTCACGGCCAACCGCCACATCACCGCCGAAATCGTGACCACGCGGGACGGCCGGGACGGCGACGTGCTGCTCGGCAACACCGGTTTGGGCACGCGCTGGTACCTGGCCGAGGGCTACACGGGCCTCTCTTTCCGTGAGACCGTCTCGGTCCTGAACCCCGACCCCGCGACCCCCGCGCACGTCCAGCTGCAGTTGCTCCCCTTCGGCGGCCGGCGCGGCAAGACCATCATCGTCACCGTCGCGCCGCACTCCAACCTCGCGACGGACATCAACGGCCAGCTGCCGGGCCAGTCGCTCTCGGTCATCGCGGTCTCCAACCGCCCGGTCGTGGTGGAGCGCACGCTGACCTTCAGCAACGGGGGCTACGGCCTGACGACGCGCGCGGGGACCAACACCCCGGCCACCAACTGGCTCTTCGCCGAGGGGACCACGGTCAACCGCTTCCAGACCTACCTGACGATCCTCAACCCGAGCACCATCCCGGCCCGGGTCACGGCGAGCTTCTTCGGGCAGGCGGGCGGCTCATTGGGCAGCAAGACGGTCGTCGTGGCCGGCCTGAGCCGGGCCAACCTCAAGCTCAACGATTTTCTCTCCGCCAGCGGCATCGCCAGCGTCCTGACGAGCGACCTGCCGGTCGTCGTGGAGCGGCCGGAGTACTTCGGCTCGCCCAACGACGCGAGCGTGGCCGGTTCCGACGTCTTCGGGCTCAACGGGGCGGGCGTGCGCTGGAGCTTCCCCGGCGGCGACACCGGGGGGAGCAGCGAGTTCCTGCTCGTCTACAACCCCTCGCCCCTGCCGGTGGACATCGACGTCGATCTATACGGAAGCAACGGCCAGCGTCTGGTCAAGAGGGTCAGCGTCCCGCCGGCCGTGCGCTACAACATCAACGTGAACACGCTGGCGCCGGGCTTCGAGCCAATCCACGGCGCGATCCTGCGGTCGGCCAGCGGGCAGGGCTTCATCGCCGAGCAGACGGTCTTCACGCCCAACTACAGCAACCTGCGCAGCACGCAGGGCCTGGCGCAGTAAGGCATGCCCTCATGCCTTCACCCGCTCACCCCCGACCCCCTCTCCCGCGCGGGAGAGGGGGTCGGGGGTGAGCGGTTTCCCGGCCATCAACTCGTGGCGCTGGTGTAGCGGCGCAGCCGCGCGCGGCAAGCCACTGCAGGAAGGAGCGCCGCACGTAGGCGCCGAGTACGCGCGGATAGCGTGCGTACCGTCTCACACGCCCACCCCCTCGCGGTAGGCCCGGTCCATCACGCTCTCCAGGGGCGAGTCCGCCACGGTCAGATCGGCGACTTGCAGGTCGGCCAGCAGCCGCGCGGTCACATCGGGCGCATCGTCGCGCCGAACGCGCAAGCTGACGCGCCCCTCCTCCGACGAGACCACCTCCCCGAAAAGACCCTAGTCCGGCCCCTCGGACGCGGGGGAGGCGGTGAGGGCCACCGTCAGCAGCTTGTACGGCGCCGGCGCGCGGATAGCGGATAGGTTGGCGAGATCCCCGTCGTAGGCCAACACGCCCTTGTCGATGAGCACGACGCGCCGGCACAGAGTCTCCACGTCGGCCATCAGGAGCAAGGGATCGTCTGTACTGGCACACTTCGTGCTTGCCCGCTCGATACATGGGCAGACTTATAGGATTGTGAGGGAGGATGGCTATGTCGGACCACGAGGGCTTGACCAGACCGCTGATCAACAACATCGGCGGCATGATCGACCAGGATGCGCCGAGCGAGGACCAGTTGACGGGCGGGCGCGATGAGGATGTGCTGGACAACGCCGGCGGCGTCGAGGGCGGGCGCGACGCGCACGTCGAGGGTCTCTTCGGTGGGGACGCCGGCAACGTCATACGCGACCCGGCCGCGGGCAATCTCGACCTCGGGACCGGATCTCGGGGTGGCCCGCGCATCAACCCCGATTAGCCGTTAGCTGAACGCTCACACGCGCTAAGTTCCGCGCAGGCGCAGTAGCGCGCATTCCTTGGCCTTGCGCTTCAGCATGACGTCGAAGTCGCCTAGCCCGACCGCTGCGACGAAGCGGCGGAACGCGCCCGCGGCGACGTAGGCGTTGTGCCCGTCTGCCTTCTTAGCCGGGTCCTGCTCCCCGGCGCGGTCGCCGTATACGCCGCCGTGGATGACGATGGCGCCGTCGATGCCCAGGATGTCGAAGCGCGTGGCGTGGTAGAAGAGGTCGCGATTGAGCGGCTCTCAACTCTCAGCCATCGACTAATCCATGTGCAGACCGCCGTTGACGTCGAGGTGGGCGCCGTGGATGTAGGAGGCGGCGTCCGAGGACAGAAAAACGACCGCGCCGGCGATGTCCTCAGGACGCCCGAGGCGGCCGAGCGGGATGCGCCCCAGCTGTGTCTCGCGCTGTCCGGGCGGCCACGTCTCGACCATAGGGCTCTCCACCGGGCCGGGATTGACCGTGTTGACGGTGACCCCGCAGTTCCCCGCTGCGCGCGCCATCGACTTGGTGAGACAGATCACGCCCGCCTTGGACACAGAGTAGTTGGCGCCGGCCGCCAGGCCCCCGACCTGCCCGGCCAGCGATGCGATGTTGACGATGCGCCCCCCGCTCCCCCGCGCCCGCATAGCGCGCAAGGCCTCGCGCCCACACAGGAACATGCCCGTCAGGTTGACGTCGAGCACGCGCTGCCAGTCGGCCAGCGAGAGCTCCTCCAGGGGCACGGCCTGGAAGATGCCAGCGCAGTTGACCAGCACGTCGAAGCGACCGAAGGTGTCGCGCACGCGGCCGACCAACGCCGCCACGTCGGCCTCGCGGGTGATATCGGCGGCGAGGCCGAGCGTGCGCGCCCCGCCGGCGCGGGCGGCCGCGGCGGCGTCGTCGGCCACCCCCTGCTCGAGGTCGACCACGACGACGTTGGCGCCCTCGCCAGCCAATGCGCGGGCGCAGGCGCGTCCGATGGCCCCTCCGCCGCCCGTGATGACCGCTACCTTGCCCTGTAGCCCCGTCTCCATTGCTTAAGTTCCTCCTCCCAACGAACAGCCGGCGACGGGCAGGCAGGCGCCGGGCAGGCAGGCGCCGGGCAGGCAGGCGCCAGGCAGGCAGGCGCCGTCTCCCGCGGGCGACCACACGGAGAATCGCACGACGGTATCCCGTTGCGTATGCTGATCAGTATAGTCCTACCGATGGCTACAGGGCTGGCCCGGCGACAACCGGTATCCATGGGTATTGCCTTCTAGGGGGGGCCTGGCGCTTGGCGCCTGTCCTGCTACCATGGCGTTGGCGCTGGCGCTATGCGCGCAGTTCACCGAGGGAGAAGAGAGCAATGGCTGACGAGGGCGCCTTCACGCTGGCCGTCAACTACTGGCCGCGCAAGAAGGCCATGTATTGGTGGAAAGACTTCGACCGCGCCGAGGTCGAGACCGAGTTTGCCCAGGTCGCCGCCTTGGGCCTGCGCGTCGCACGCATCTTCCTGTTCTGGGAAGACTTCCAGCCGGCCCCCGGCCGCGTGAACGACGCGGCGCTGGCCGACCTGGGCACGGTGCTCGACGTGGCCCGTGAGGCAGGCCTTGGGGTGATGCCGACGTTCTTCACCGGCCACATGTCAGGCATCAACTGGTGGCCGCGTTGGGCGCTGCGCGACGAGGAGGACCTCGAAGGCATGCTCCGCATCACGGACGGCCGCTACACCACGCGCGCCGGCCGCGACCCCTACGCCGACCCGTTCATGCTCGACGCGGAGAACCGCCTCGTCGACGCCGTCTGCGGCCGCTACGGCGCGCACCCCGCCGTCTACGCCTGGAACTTCTCCAACGAGCCGGACCTGTTCGCCGTGCCCCGCGCCTACGCCGACGGCGCGGCCTGGAACCTCAACCTCACCACGCGGGTGCGCCAGCACTCGTCGCTGCCGGTCACGGCCGGAATGCACCTGGCTACGCTCAACAGCTACAACGGCTTCCGCCCCGACCTGCTCGCCCCCAACAACGACTGGCTCTCCATGCATGGCTACAGCATCTACTACGCGGGGACCGAGGGCGACGACCCGCTCAACAGCGACGTCGTGCCGCTGGCCTGCCTCGTCACCGAGGCGCTCGGCGGCAAGCGCGTCTTGTTCGAGGAGTTTGGCTACGCCTCCTCCGAGCACGGCGACATCTCGGAGCACCGCACCGTGCGGCGCGGCCCGCGCGAGGGCTTGCAATACTTCGCCGACGACGCGGCCGGCGGACGCTACTACGCGGAGGTGCTCGAGAAGCTGGCGCGCTGCGGGGCGCTCGGCGCGGGGGCTTGGATGTTCTCCGACTACGACCCGGCGTTGTTCTCGAAGCCGCCTTTCGACACGCACGAGCACGAGCGATTCTTCGGACTCACGCGCGCCGATGGCTCGGTCAAGCCTTCGGGCGAGGCCATGCGCGCCTTCTCGGGGCGCGTCGCGGCGGGCGAAACGTTTGCGCGCACGGTCGACCCGCTCAGGCTCGACCCCGACGCCTATTACCTCGACCCCTCGGGCGCCTTCGACCGCCTCTTTGCGCAATATCGAGGACGCATCTAAAGCCAGTACGGTTGGATTGGCCGCGCATACGCGCACATAGACGCGCATAACCAACGGATAGACGCGTCCATGTGCGGCTAACCCTCATTGTTTAAAGCGACCAGACAGCGACTGGCGCGGCGGATGCCAGGCGTCGCACGACACGCGACAGATGATAGAGAGTCGACCGCGCCCGGTGATAATATCATCGGGCGCCGCGGCGCTCGACACTCTCGCACCCGCTCTAATCGGCGTCATGTGACCACAGAGTTGTGAAAGCGCCAAAGCCGCTTTCTTGACGCCGCGTACCCCCTCAAAGTGCTTACTATCCATTTTCCCCTTCGGCAGCGTACATGGGGCGCCAGCCCCATCACTTGTCGGCAAACGTACAAGACCTGCTCCAACCGTGTTGAAGACGCCGCTTTAGCCTGCTCATGCCATGACTGTCCCTCCTGGTAGGTGAGACATCCATGGTAGCGCGTCTTGGGCAGGCCATACGGGGCAGCCACTATTGGGCATTGAGCCGGCGGGTATAGCCGCTCATAGTACGGATGCGTCGTCAGGGAACGGCGGCGCACATCGAGCGATAAAGGCAAACCCATCGCGAGGTGGGGACGCAAAGCTAGCAGTCTGTCGGAGAGAACGACGCGATGGCCTGCGCGACGGAGTGCCGCAGTCCGGTAAGGCGCACGATCCGGGGCCACGCGTGCTCGACGCGTGGCCGCAGGCACCACACGGCGACGGATAA
>JAABUP010006113.1_pt1 | contig 17530 bp, 19 predicted proteins | sample 5559201 | NCBI WGS metagenome assembly JAABUP01 (sample SAMN10711887, study PRJNA513373) | rock metagenome | isolation source: Antarctica rocks | place: Antarctica
GCCTGTATTGTGCGTCCCTGTAAGGCCTACTAATACGACAGTTTTGACAGTCACGTAATGCAACATCATTGAAACTAGACCTAGGGCGGCCAGGTGGGCGAAGCCCTTTGACTTCACCAAACAAAAAGCCTCAAAAGTTGTCAAATTGGCTGTCTTTGCAATAAATGAGTGCAAGCCGTGCAGGTGCAATTGCATGAGCTTTCGCTGCAATGGCCAGGTAAACAACCATCGTTTCGCCTGTCGAAAATGTATTGCATAACGCTCTGCGGGACGACAGTGGAAAGTAGCTAGAATCGTGCGGGGAAGCTGCGGGATCGCCCTAAATTAATCCGTTGTTTTAGGGTGCGGTGTGATTTCATGCCAGTACGGCTGTGTAACTCGTTCATCCAGCTCACGGTGGAGTCTCAGCAGAGAAAAGACTCAGGCGGCTAGATCATGTCTTCAGGATGCCTGATGATAAGTTGCATGAGAGGCTTTTGTTTGGTGACGTCAGGGGGCTTCGCCCACCTGATCGCCCAAGGTCAAACTTTATGCATAACAAATTGTCGGGCATACTATAGCACTGTGCTAAGGCCGTTAAGCAATGCGCAAGTATGTGCAAGCATGTCTCAAGTATCTTCTAAACGCTGAAGTAATGCTGAGCAACTAGTGAAGTCAAGATTGCAGTACTTTTGTGCTAGCAGCGTGTACTACATAATGCTAGCTGCCTGCAAAGGATGCTAGACAGGTGCTAGAGTGTTCTTAGCCTGCTTTTGCTGAATTAGTACAAGTGTACACTAATCTAGTCAAAGTCAGATAACCAACATTGCTTATCAGGAACTTCGTCTGTCATTATCTACATCTTTACTTATAGAAATTCTGAACAGCTGTCACTGAAGTTTACACACAGTTCAAACAGACGCCAGATCACGCATATAGTTTATAAGCAAATCAAGGCAGTCACATCAATACATGTGATGGAAATGTACCGGAAAGATCATTGTACAAGACAGTCTGATTAAGGAAGAGCTAGCTACTGGCCAACCTTTGGGGAGGATGTGATGGAGGCTGTGGCGTGTGACATGAAAAAATGAAATCTGCTCAAAATAACCAAATGGTTGTGGCCAGAACGGTGGGGCAGCGCTGCTAACTTGCATGGGGCTAGCTTCTCCACTGGCCATAAATTGCCGTCGGGATGATCAAGTGTGTGCCTCGGCATCCAAGGACCTGCATGTCTCTTCTGAGCTGCAACATGAGTCCTGGGCACTTGCGCAAACCACTCGACATCAGCAATGTTGGACTCATGCTCAGGGGCTGGGTTAAATTCTGGCGTAGAGTGAGATAGAAATGCCCTAACTCCGCCAGCAATGAGCTGGGTGCTGTTCTGAGACATGACGATGCTGTCACGGGCTTTCTTTGCACTCTCCAATCTGCTTGATGCCAACACTGCTGGACCCACCCTGGCACAATCAACATGGCGTAAAATGTGGTGGGGGCCAATGCAGATCTCAACCTGATGTCTTGACAGCAAGCCTGCTGAAATCTGCTCTTGTGCCCAGAAGTACCAATCCTTCAGAGCAGCAGGGAGATGGTGCTTGTTAGGCATAGCTGTGTCCGTTGCTTGCAAGAGCCTATCCCACAGAGCTGAGAAATTGGGACAGTTGCATGGAGCATTGCAGAGACAAGCTCTACACAGCTGGGGAAAGTCGCAATAAAACAACAAGAGCTCTGCCAGCCGCCTTGCCCTGTTACTCTTGGCACCTCTTCGATTACTCAGCGTGACAGTTTCCTTGAAGTCAACCAGGACGATGGGCATAGCTTCATGCTCCTGCACTCACCGTCATCGACAGTCAACAATTGTCATAGACCACTGCTTGAAGCGATCGGACACGAGCTCATGCAGCGAGCACAAGCGGGCGATGGGACAATCCTGCTCAAAGTGAAATCGCATATAGGCATACACAGCAATGAGATGGCTGATAAGCTTGCAAACGAAGCAGCAGATGAATGCTGCATGGGCAAACACTTTGACTATGACCTATCTAACGACTACACACTACCACTCAGGGACAAGTACTGGTTGCAACAAACCATTCAGGTCCAGACAGAAGAAGGGCCAGCAGTAATCAGAGCGTGCATTAGAGATTTGGATGATTCATTGAGAAAAGCTTTGCATGATAAGCACAAATTAGGCCAGTAAAATCAAAACTGTACTTTCAGGTATGGGACGACGTGCAGCCATTTGGTTCCAGCCACACACTGATGCGCTGTGGACCATGCCATCAATCCCAGAATCACACAAGAGGAACGTCTTCAAATATAGGACAGGCCGAATCTGGAATAAGAACATGGCCTTTCAGAGGCATGTGCCAAACATGCCTGGGCAACCAATAGCCGGGGACACATGCTGCCCGCTCATTAGAGGTGATGACTCTCAGGGCCACATCTTTGGGAGCTGCATGCACCCAGACATGAGCAAATAACATATAGCTAGACATGATAAAGCCATGAGAGCAGTCATCCAAGCTTTTACCAAAGGGCAGTGTGGTAGTCATTACCTGGATGCAGATGTAGGAAAGATTGAAGGACTCAATGACATAGGCGTGTACAGCAAGAGAGTTCCAGCTTTTGTACTCCCAGACAGATGTTACAAGCAAGGGGCTTGGACCCTGCGTTGGGGAGGGGTTTCTTGCAGAGGGGAGCAGCAGACACGCGGAGCAAGATGAGGCTGGACATGATGATGGTGGAATTGACAATGGCAGAACAACAGCAGTACTTGCGCCATGATGACAATTCTGGATCCAGATTGACAGCCTCAACTCCAGTGATGCCTAATGGAAATCCAAGGAGCATAAAGATTGTGGAAGGAGGATATTGCCCTGATACAAGACATCAGGAGAAACTGCAAGAAAGTGAAGCATTGTCGGGAGCTCTCAAGGACTATGGATACAATGTTACCACACTACCTATAATCACAGGACAATCTGGGTCACAATATCACACTACCTCTTATGCTCTAGCAAAGATTGGTATAGAGCATGGACCTGCAAGCAAAGTCATTTCCAGATTGCGTGAACACTCTGTTTTGACACTTCACAAGATTTAGAGAGGGAGAAGACAGACAAAACCAGACAGGACAGGCCTGATCCACCTTAGGCTTATGATTTTTTCTTTCCGTTTGGGCTATGGCCTATGGTCACAGCTCCGGGCTCCCGCCTTAGGGCGCTCACGGTATGGTCGCGGAAAAGCGTACCCTGTTCTTTTCTTTTCTTTTCTTTTCATGCTCCTGCACGAACTCAGGAAGCTGCAGCTCAAAGGTCTTTTCATCACGGGTGTGGGGAACGTGGTTGAAGGGTGTGTGTCTGATCCCAACAGAGAGTGAGCTCTGTCATATCGACTTGCAAAGCCGACATCTGCTCAGGCAATGCTATGCATGCCTTTGTGAAGGCTCTGAATGCGTTGAGCTTGGTAGTCTCAGGGTGAGACTTCTGAGTCAACCAGCGGGGACGAACCAGTGGGTGGACCCCGCTCCTCCACCATGTGTCGGGCGCACTGATGTCTGGTATAGTAAAGAGAGCGCTCATACACAGGCGCATTTCCGCTTTTGTCCGCGCATTTCTTGCATCTGCACAGGACTCGTGACTCCCCGCGGTAGCGCTCGACGTACACATCTGTTCCCTTGGGATCGTACTGGACCATGTCAAGAGCTGGCATCGTACTGGACGATGTCAAGAGCAGACATGGTTGCGCTACTCATTGCGAAGCACAATGCAAGGAGCCGGTGCCTGCAGCCAATGCATCAGTAACGGTATTTACGCCTCGATTTGCCGTATTGTACGGTACGTACGCTCAGACGTTGTTAAACAGCTGCTGGTTTGAGCTTTGATAGATGCGAACAGCAGCTGATGACCGAGAGCATTCGCAACTTCAACATCCTGCAGGGGGCTCAATGCTGATATTCATGAAGGCAGCCCCTGTATCTGCTTGAGTGCATTCACCCGTGTGGACATTGCCATGCAGATCATGATGGGACAAAGCATGAGCAGTGTAAAGTAGAATCTGAATGTCAGTATAGGCGCTTGACAACTTATCATTTGGTCTTGAACCCGTTTCTCTCTCATGCCGGGACGAAAAATTGTAAGCATGCACAGCGGAGACAAGGTCCTACTGCTGCTTCACTTTGCTAGGTGACAACAGCACTTTTGGTAGACAGCCAATGATGTTTTAAGACCAGAGAGGCCTCTGCGCTTAACTACTTGTGCCAACTCATTGTCGTACGAATTGCCTTCACATTGAGGCCAGTTGTGCACACCTAATGCACTGGGTGCCAGCATTCACGAGTTTTACTCCGTCGCGGGGTTAAAATGGGTCCACTTTTGTCGACCCATTTTAAATCCGCGACGGAGTAATGCATCTTGGCGGTCTGGACCCCTGGAACGCCAAAACATTCAGAAGACTTTTTTTAATGGCGTATTTACAAGAAATATGGCGACTGCAGTTCCATGTACGTTTTCGCTGTTATGTTCTCGGGGCGAATTTTTGGTCGTTCCAGCTCCATTATGTACATCTGCTAGGCAGTGCGCTTCATTATGGGGATTATTGTGATGGCCGCAAACGGCAATGTTCGCACTCACACACGAAGGTTGCACAAGCTACATTTTGTCAAGGCCGTTTCTACGGCACTCCTTGTCGCACTTCTCGCTGAGACGGCCGCAGGCAGAGGAAGACTGTCGTCTGAAAACTACTCTCCTCGATGCTGTGTCGCAGCAGACTGCCTTCCTACACCAGGCGCTCGTAACTATGCTGTTGTGACAAGTCTACGGTCGCCAGACTATATGGTGTCCCTCAGGGACCTGCAATGCTCTCTGCGAAGAACAAATCCTGACCTACCTCTGATTGTGCTGGCTGTGGCCAACGAGCTACCAACCGAGATCATTGCAGAGGTCCAGCATTTTGCGGAATACAGAGAAGTTCCCAACATTGAGTATGACAACTTCAATGTTCGCAGGTATAGCAAAAACTGGTTCAAGCTCAACGCCTGGAACTTTACAGAGTTTACATCTATTGTTTTGTTGGACGCTGACACAGTCATTGTAAAGAGTTTAGGCCACGTGTTTGAACTGCCCACCGATTTTGCCTGGAGTTTTCAAAATGCCCCTGAGTACAACTGGAACAAAGGAGGCTTCATCATGCTGAGGCCATGCCAACCAGTCTTGGAGCATATGCTTAGCATCCTCGAGCAAGACAATACCAAGCACTTCTCCACAGAGTTTGCCGAGCAGTCCTTCCTTTCTTGGTACTTTGAATACACAGGTTATAGACTTCCCATGATTTACAACGCAAATGTGAACTTTTTAAATGCTTCTGGTGCCACAGCTGGGGGTGCATACCCAATCATGGTTCATTTTGCAGATAACAAGCTTTTCAATATTAATGAGAGTCATCCTCATTGGCACTATATGTGCCACAGGTATCACACATCATTTCAAGAGCACTCTCACATATTCGTTGATCCAGTTTGAGTTGGTGCCATGTTTCTGCGAAATGCTTGTCAAAAATGTCCGTCAGAACAATGTGTATAGACAGCTGCGTCCATGGGAACATAACAATATTTTGTAACAGTACACGCAACGAACTTGCTGAGTTCTTGTTCTGTACCTGATTTGGAAATCACAACCAGCATGCTTGTGGTTCAACGTCTAATACAAATCTGGTAGCAACCACTCTGCCTTCTTACTGTTCAACGAGTATAGTGATAGGGGGCCGTTTTAAACCTTATTCCTTTCTTACCGCGCATCTTGCGTCATGCAGAGGAGAAATGTATTTGTGCGTACTCAAACGCCGCATTTGCGAGTGGCGCAAACTGCAAATGCGGCTTTGTGCGTGTTCAGACGCCCCATTTGTAAATGTGATGTACGCTCAAGAGTGTTTGATCTGGTCTATGTGCTGCAGCTGTTCACAAGTGTCGTAAGGCATATGGCCGAAATCTTTGCGGGTACGCCTACAACAATTTACCAACAAGTCTCCTGCTGCGCATATCACATCCACCAGGCTCGTCACAAGCTGTGCGTTTACGGCCACACAGCTTGAAAGTGTTTCTGCCAATTCCCTGGCAAGGCTGGATTAGGTACGATTTGCCTTGTCTGCTGCAACATCGGTACGGTATGTTGAACGTGCACCTGACACCACGTGAGCTGATCTCATTTACGCAAAGCATGCTGTCTTGCTAACATGGCCAGTCTCGTCATTTGATACATCCCTTTGCACTGTAGTCATACCAAGAATCTTTATTTATGAATATCTGTCGTAACTTTCTTTGTGCACGTAGAGTCTTGTTGTATCTTTGCATTGTCTCAATTTTGCTAAAGCATCACAAAGCCCGTTGCGTCCATCAGCACTGCATGATCATCTACTGCTGAGAGCAAGCCTTGCAGGCATGCAGACATTGACTGCAAGCGGTACAAAAAGCTTCTGCTGTACACTCAGAGGCTGAGCACCACGTAGTGCTCGTATACGTCTGAAGTGCTATGTGAGACAATTGGGCATCTCAATTGACTGTGTCTCACTTGCGAGCTACAAAGTTCAGGCAGTGCGCTGTGCCCAACTCCAAGACGCGCACAAAAAAGCATTCCGTTCCCAATAGATTTTCGCTCTGGCGGATATGCACGAAACAAACGCGTATGGAATGTGTAGCTTTGTGGCTGGAGATGCAAGAAATATTCCAGACGGCTGCAGGACGCTGCGTGTTTTTGCGCGGGTGCGTGTGTTGTTGATACGTCATAGGGCATAACAAAGATTGGCAAAGAAAGGCGTCGCAAGTCGGCGCAAGCGCAGCCGAAAGAGCCAAAAAAGTCAATGCTGAACAACATGCCGTTCAAGGAGGATTGGAGGGGTTGTCGGATGACTTTGTGAAGCGCTCTGAGCACAAAGTGGTTCAGACCCAGTTCACCCCGCTCTTGACAGTTCACGGGGTCTCAGGATCCTTTGGCTGTGGTGGTGAATAAAGATCGGTAAGTGAATCCAAACCTGGTTTGGAGGTGTTGAGAGGTGCTGAGAAATGTTCGTCGCAACTCGGCGCAGCTGGATCGTGCTTGCTTCAGCGATGATGCTGGGCTCAGTTGGCTCGCCAGCACAACTTTTGTCCATTTCGACAAGTCCAGCTATAAATAGTTACAATAGTCACAAGCAGACCTGCATGCTTACTGAGCAGCAGAAAGCCAGCGACACAGCTACATGTGAAAGCAAAAAGCTTTCACGCCGTTAGGCGTTATATATAGAGGAGATCAAGGTGGACTCAAACTCCCCTCCGCAAGCGGTAGATAAGTTTTTGGAAGGACCCCACTGGGTGGTACAGCCTGTGCACCCAGTTCCAAAGACCGAGGTTCGAACCGCCGACCAATTTTGCTTGAGACGCATGTGCTTGAAACAGGCTAGGTGGTCCTGTAGGGGTGAATGTACCTTTATTCCTATCAATTTACCAAATCGGTTTGGGCCCTTATACCTATTTTTTTGGTGCTCCTCAGGACAAATTTGGACAGATCCGATCACTGAACTCAAAGAAGCATGCTGCAGATCACTCTACCTGCACTCGCAAGGGAAGAAGCATAAACAGCAGAAAAATAAGCATCAGAGAAGACAAAAATCCAGTAGACCTGTTGGTGTTGGGTGCAGAAAAACAAAAAGGCAGCCTTGATCACTGAGCTGGGTACTGCAAGAAGTAAAGAAGTAGGCTGCTGATCACTCACCGCTCTGCTGCCCCAGCAAGACGAATATCTCCGTATTGCATTGACACAAGATCAGGCATACAAGGGCATGTACATAGCCCCTGTGATCTGGTGCTGGCAATGCACTGCTAGCATGAAAAACATCCATTATGTAGAAACGGCCAATTGCTGCTTTTGCAGTGAAAATGCTTGATGGTGACGGTGACCATGCAACTTGATAACATGTCTGAGTCTTCTGTGTCCATTGTGTCATGTCCCAAATTGATGACTGTACACTTGCAGTCCTGTGCACGTAAGCACATGTCCGCTGGACTTCTCCTCGTTGTGGAAACTCGCTGGGCTTTCCTGATTGAAGAAACATACGAGCATTACTTTTTATACACTTTTGGTGAGTACGTCACAGTGTTTGTCTTGTTTGATCATTGCCACGTAAAGTCAAGTTTGTGATAGACATAACTATCCCCTTTGGATCCCATCAGCAAATCTTGGTCCACCATGATTACTTTGTCATCACCAAACTGGTGGAAACAGGCAGTGAAGAACGGGGGACCAGCACGATTGGGCAGGAAACCGTCATTCTTGGCATGAAACTTGCCGTAATTTTGTATCACACACGAGAGTACATATTTCAAAAAGTGAGCACCAGCTGGAAATCCAAACATAGCATTTTGAATATTATTGTAGACACCCAAAGTGTGGGACACGAAGGACACACTTTGTAGCTCGTCAAACTGTCTTTGACAGATCATGTCAACATCGACGTAAATGCCTCCAAACTGATACACGACCTCGTATCGCATGATGTCGCCACGTTCAACAGGAGACGAAATGTTGGACAGAATCTCGTGGGTAACAAAGCTCAAATCGCCGAGCTGCTTGCATACCACGTTGGGTAACTCACGAGAAGGCAGCACGTCCAGCCACAGCCAAACTTCATAATCCTGCAGCTTTTCACTGAAGGTTTCCAAGTTACTGAAGCATTTGTTTGGTAACACCGAACCGGTCCATATAAAATGTATCAGTTGTGGAAGGCAGTGATGCCTGTCGCGATGTCGCGGCGCTGAAAAGTTGACATTGAGCGAACCATGCTGCAAAACAGCCTTCATCTGTGCATCAAGGTGTCGTACGAGACCTCCGGCACTTGCCTTCTTGTAAGACGAGGAAGCTATGACTTTGTTTTGGCAGTGAATTTCGAGATCGTTGTGCTCATAAGTATGCCGTTGATCTAATAAATGATTAGCGTGTGCGCTTCTGTGACGAAAGTGCTGTCTATCCGGCTCTGCAGTTCATACAATACACATGAGATTCAGATGCTGATACGGCAAAAAGAACGATACATAATCACATGCTTGCCATGGGCTTTGTACGAACTGCGAGCAGGCTCCAGTGTTGCTGACAGACCCGCCCTATCAGCAACGATTCCTGCACCGCTTGCAATGAAAAATCAGCATTTGGACCAAGGTGCCATGTTGATCCTCGCGTGTTTGACCGCACCTTTCATCAGAGTGCAACATATAAGCGGCACCTGCATTCTAGCAATGGAAATGATGCTCGCTTCGCGGTTCTGAGACTTGCAAACAAAAACTCTGCAATGTTTTCCGGCTCACCAAGTGCGACAGGTATCGAGAAAATCTCATCGCCCCTGACTGACCTACCTACAGACACAGGGAACCACAGCGGATTCAGAATGTCCAGTTGCCACTAGCAGCTCGGGAAGAAACTTTAACGCCCAAATTTGATGACAATAATGATGCCAGGGATACATTACACCTTCGAAAATCCCAGGCGGTCAAATTCCATACGTCCAGCCGCCCTAAATAAATTGCTGAAAGCCCTGTGGGATGCGACTTTAGTTGCCAACGCCCCAAATTCACCGCAATAAGTAAATGCGTACATACAGAAAATTCATACACAAGTATATACGGTACGATATACACCCGGTGTGCGGAGGAGCTATTCCAAAGTAGCTCTTCCGCACACCGCGTGTATATACCCGGGGCAGCCCGGTACAGTACTTGGCTTCTCAATAAATTGACGGCGAAAGGTGTAGTCTTTTCTTTTCTTTTCTACCGTACCGACGTTAAAGTTGGTCCCTATTCAAGGTCGCACACCCCCAGAATATTGGAAAAGACCTTTCTATTAATAAAACCCCTAACAAACCCTAAAAACGAAATAAAAGAAAAAGCAAAGATTACGCTTTTCAGCGATCATAACGGGAGCCTCCTAAGGCGGAGGCCCGGAGCCCTAAAAACGATTTTATCATTATTTTTAATGAAGGTCGGCAGGCCCAGGAATAAATTTACTGCACTTTATTACAGGTCGGTCGGCTTGGCACACCATAAACTTTTGCTTTGACTTCAACAACAACACTTTGCAGCATCTGCATACACTCATATTGTCAATAGCTTGGACACAGGCTTTGGCTTAGCGCAGTATTCGGGCATGTTGGGGTCAACCAAACCAAGAACTGTGTCTTTCCTCTGGCCAAAACCAAAGCGCAACAGGCTCTACTGGCTTATCAGGGCTGACATCGCGCGAATCATGATTGATCACTCACACGCAAATCAAAGGCATGTGCACGTCGATGCCGCAGCGTCCCGAGCGCTCTGCAGTAGGCTATAAATCAATCGGCGCTCAAAGTTGCATTTTTATTGCCATTATCAATTATTTTAAGTATGGTCGGAAGAGGAAATGTTTTTTTGTTGGAGCTTAATTAGGGTCGCACCAAAACGCAATTGATTATTGAAAGGACCAGCTTTATCGTCGGTACGGTATGCTTTTAAGTACAATTTCAGCTTTTACTGCCCTGTCCACTCGTGGCCGGCAGCAAATCAGCCTCGATAGCCTCTTGAGCAAGGGACAGCGCACCAGCAGCTACAGGCCTGTTTACACTGCGTTTGGCCTGTCCTATATTTGAAGATGTTCCTCTTATTGTGAAATCTGATGATGAATTTACAGCCAGTCTGCTTTCTTTTTTCTTTGAGATAATTGACCTTGCTGGTCAGGATTTTCTGCTGCATCCTGCCAGTGGTAATTAATCAAATATTTGTTTGCTTGCCTGCAGCATTTGCATGCACATAAGACAAATAGCACTTCTGCTGTTGTTGTGTTGCCTAAGCAGCCTGGTGTATGGCATAGGTATTCACGTAATGCACAGCTGCTTATGAGTTGCTAATTAGTTACCCTGGCAGTGATGTTTTGTTTGCCCCTTGTGATGATGATGCTTTGGGTGAACATGCAAGGCAGATGTATTATGTTCCATCTGTTGCTACTGGTAGTTTGGCTGCTGTTGTGGGCTCTATGGGCCTCACTATGCATTTCAAAGCTACTGTGGCTGGTGTATTAGTCACTTGTCTGATGATTTCTTGCTGCACTAACATACTCATATCTGCTACATAAGCGAGGCGGGTGGGCATCAATGTTATGTTTTGTGTGGGGGAGCCTGTGCGGGTTGCAGTGGCTGATGGTGCCATCCATGCTTCTTGTGGGACTTGCAAGGTGCGCCTCAAAATGCAGCAGTGTTCTGCTAGTTTGACGTGTCATGTTGTTGAGCTTGCTGATGCCTATGAAATCGTCCTTGGTGAGGATTGGCTTTGCAAGTATTCTGCTACTTTGTCTTGGGGGCACAAGTGCTGTGTGCTTACCAAGGGTAGCCAGAGAATCACGTCAGTTCCTGGTCCTGAAAGTGACCTTGATGAGCCTGTGCAGTCTGTTTCTGGTGCATATGCTGCCCCAATACCTGCTGTGCAGGCTGGAAAAGCATTGGCCAATGGCTGCCGTGCTTTCCTTGTGTGTGCACTGATGCACAACCTGTCACCGATGCATCTTGTGCTGCTGTGACTAGTGACACGGATGCTGGTGGCCCTGATCAGTCTCAGTTGATGCCATAGTCTGTGCTGCATGCGCTGTTGCATGAGTACCATGATAGATTTCCTGCGGCGTTACCTCCAGGTTTACCTCCTGAGCGCAACATTGGGCATACAAATCCCCTTTAGCCTGGAGCCAAGCCTTCTTTCAGGCATCCTTACAGGCTGAGTCCTAGGGAGCTTGCTTCAGATTGCTGATCTCATTGCGCGTGGTCATGCTGTGCCTAGTACTTCACGGTACTCTTCTTCTATCCTGTTCATTCAGAAGAAGGATGGCACTCTGCGCATGTGTGTTGACTATTGTGCTTTGAACAAGCTGAATGTCAAATACAAATACCCGTTGCCTAAGATCTGCTGGACCAAGGGTTGCAGGGTTCCAAGGTGTTTTCCTCACTGGAGTTGACCAGTAGCTATCATCAGATTCGGATGTTGCCAGAGGCTGTGCCGAAGACTGCCTTCTCCACTCCTTTTGGGCACTATGAATTCAAGGTGCTGAGCTTTGGCTTGACTAATGCACCTGCAACCTTTCAAGCTGTGATGAATGACATCTTTGGGCCGTACATTGGCAAGTTTGTGCTTGTGTACTTGGGTGACATCTTGGTGTTCAGCAAGTCTCCTGAGGAGCATGCTGAACATTTGCGGCTTGTGCTGCAGCTTTTACTTGAACATGAGCTTTATACAAAACGCGCCAAGTGCACATGCAACGAGCCTGAGCTTGAGTTCCTGGGTCATATTGTTGGCTCTGAGGAAATTAAGGTTGATCCCAAAAAGACCGCTGTGGTCAGGGACTGGGCTGTGCCCCAGATGTGTCTGAACTGCGCTCTTTTCTAGGGCTGACTAACTACTTCCGTAGGTTTGTGCAGGCTAATTTGGTAGGGTCTTTGACGAATTTGCTGCGAAAGGACGCACCCTTTGTGTGGTCTGCAGATTGTCAAGCTGCCTTTGATGGTGTGAAGCTGGCTCTTACCACCACCCCTGTGCTAGTCATGCCTGACTATCATAAGCTCTTTGAGCTGATTGCAGATGCATGTGGTTCTGGGATTGGTTCTGCCTTGTTGCAAGAGGGACGCCCGATTGCCGTCCTGTGTCGTCAGTTCAATGCTGCTGAGCGTAACAATGGTGTAGGTGAACAGGAACTCTTGGCTGTGGTCCATGCCATGAGGACATGGCGCTGCTATTTGGAGGGGGTGAGCGCTGATATGCTTACTGTTGTAACTGACCACAACCCTCTCACCTATTTGCAAACCCAGACAGTGTTGTCTAGACGGCAAACAAGGTGGTCTGAGTACCTGCAAATGTTCACTTACAATTGGTTGTACAGGCCAGGCAAAAGCAATGTTGCTGATCCTCTGAGCAAGAGCCCTGGTGTTGTAGCTGCTATGTTGCCTGTTGCTGGCCCTATATTCTTGTGCAGGTGTTGTGCCGTGCATTGTCAAGGGTCCAGGCAGCAGCTGACCTTCCGCTGGATGCAGTCTTCTGGAGGATATCAGGTCAGTGAACCTCTCCCTACTGAAATGATGGCTTCTGGTTTGTGTGCTGTTATGGCACGCAGCCAGGTAAGCAAACCTGCTCCTGTCAGCAGTGCACCTGAACCTGAATCTGAATTGCCAGCATTTAAATCTGACTCAGCTGCACAGGAATCTGCACCTGTGACTGATGTGTCTGACTTCCAGCAGGGATGTTCTGCTGCCTATGATAAGGATCCTTTTTTTCAGGATGAGTCTCACACTAGTCAGAACACTAACAGGCATGGCTTGTGGTGGGCATCTGGTGACAAATTGTTCATTGCAAATGCTGGTGCTTTGAGGCAATTTGTCATGTGTGAGATCCATGACTCACCATGGCGTGGACACGTTGGTGTCTTGTTTTCACTGAAGTAACTTGCATGTGCACAACACAGCAGTCTACTTACCAGCCAAAACAATGCCAGAGTTTGGGCCCTCCCCTTGCCCCTTAGACTTGGATGCTGACGCTGACTGCTGACTGCGCCAGCAGCTTTTTTGCTGAGCAAAGGCTACTCCAAATTTTGCACGAAGTCTAAAGCTTTGGCTTGCAAACTTGGTCACATGAGATGCAAGACCATGCTGAGTCACTGAGTTGTCATAGTCGTGAATGGTGATGTACCATGCCATCTCCAGCAATGCAAATGTCATGATCAGGACTTATGGGCCCCAATGTGCTTTCCTCATAAACCCTGGTAAACTACTTACATGACATTTGGGGAAGTTGAGGCGGCCCCTCATCAGCTACAGCTGTGCGGAAACGCATTCTATTTGATTTGCTCAGCAGAATCAGAGCCCTGTGGCTCTCACAGATGCAAGCCGGCTTTGGTACACCTAATTGACGAATACGTGTCAGGCATGGGCATGTTGAATGGTTGGTCTGAGCAAGATCTGTTATTTTCACTTAAGTATGATGAAGTCTCGAGTGTTGTACCTGAATAAATTCAATGGAAGGAATGGTCCATGCACTTTTGAAGATGGCTTGCAGTGCCAATTGCAATTTTTTGAGATCTTTAGTGAGTGCGGCAATGACAAAATGACTTAACTTGATGCTTCATGTAGTGGGTACCTAATCTGACCCATACAGCAGATTATAACACCAGCTCTTCTTCCCCTGATCTAGCTGTCACAGCTGAGCATCTCTGTAAAGTGCAGCAATAGACCCCTAGGCCATCTGGTAAGCCCACAAGTATACTTGGTATCAAGGGCGCATCAATTTGCCAGGATTTCCAGGACTACCGTGCAGTTCAAGTGGTTCCAGTCAGCAGTGCTGCTGCTTTCTGCCTTTCACTAACAGTACTGGTAGAGGTAGCACTCAGGGTCAAGACAGGCGCAGGGGCCAATTCGCCTCCGATGCTCATGAGTCTGCAAAGGACGCATACTTGCTAGCTCAGGTAACGAGGGTGGTTTTTGACGGGCTTCAAATGACATCAAATGCAGTATGCAATGAGGGCGCTAGATCTGGTTGCGGACACTTACATCATGCTGGCCAGGCACAATTGCAAATTAAAAACTTTTACGCCTTTCGGCGTTCCCGGGTGCAAGCCCGAAGCAACCCTGGTACCGGAGACCGGGGTGGCCGCTGCGCAGCATATATAGTTTCCAGGCAAAGCCTGTACCTACTTGACCCGCCGTGAGCTCATATACCAATTTCCGAAAATCCGGGAATTGAATTGCCGACCGACTGCTTGAGAGGCAGTCGCTTAAACCACAGGCTAGGTGGTCCTGTGGGGGTAATTGCAAATTACTTGTTGTGCATTCATTCTGGTAGCTCTGACCTGTGAGTCCCTGAGTAATGCAGATGAACTCCAGCAACCTGCTGCAACATTCCCTGTTTGTGCACAAACCCTGCTTATTGGTGCATTTACCATCACATATTGTTGCTCTCTGATTTTTCATCACGAATGAACTTTTGCAACAGGATCGCATGAGCAGCCCTGCTGCAATTGCCACTAATGCATGCATTACCTGATCCTATGCTGTATTATGGAGCAGGCATGTGAGCCAGATGGATGGTGCCAAACTAAGATGAGCAAGCAGTGAACATGGCAGTCCGCCAAGACATCTTAACCAGAGAAGCTTTAGGGCATGCACATATTGGAGCAAGTCTGCAGCGAAGGGAGTGAGTAGAGGATGGGCGTTTGTACATCAGCCGTCAGCTGAGCAACCTGGATGGGTGACCCTATATGTTTCACCTGGAGCCTGTTCCTGTGTCCAATACTGGTACCTGTTTGTGTTTAGTAATCTGGCATACTTTGTTTGGCTTAGTTATAGGGATCTTGCCGTACACCTGCTTTGCATGTCTCATGCCCAGTTTAGATTCAGGATGCCATGTCTGCTTTTGTCAGGTGGGGATTGCGCAGACTCACAATTGCTGGGTACGTTTGTGTCCAGCTGAGCTGCAGCTTTGAAGCTGCTCACTTATTTCAGCATGTTGCTGAGCTTCAGCTAGTTTTAACCTGTTAAGAGTGTAATGTAACTTGCTTGCAGTTCATGTGTTGGACAGCTCAAGCATATCTATCTGCAGCCCAGCAAGCCTCTGTGCCAAAGCGGCCAGCAGATCCAGCCGCAATTCCACCCTCAAACAAGAAGACGTCAGTCAGGACAGCTTCCAACACAAAGCGAAACCTCAATGGCGTGGAGACTCCTGACGTCCTTGAGAGCGGAGGTGGGAAAGGCAGGGGCAGAGGGGAGGCAAGGGGATCTAGGGGTGGGGCCACAAGTGGCAGAGGTAGGGGCAGGGGCAGGGGCACAGGCAAGGGCAGGACAGGGGCAGGGGCAGGGACAAATTAGCCCGCAATGCTGCTGAATCAGTAACAAATGTAGGGGTGTGCACATTACCTTTCATCAATCATGACTGAATAGTAGCGTTACTGCAATTACTGCTAATTCACTGTTGGGGTGGTGAAACAAGGTAATTTAAGCATTTAGCGTTTCAATTCATTTCACATTAAATTGGCAAAATAAGCCCAAATTCGCCAAAAGTAGGGAGAATTGATGGCAGCAATAGGTTTTGTCGAGGGTTTTTAGGAGAATTTGGCAAATTTCAAACCTGTAAAACCTGTTGAAACAGGTAAATCCCTGTTTTGAGGTAGGAATCTTGCTCGAGAATTTGTTCAACTTGGCAGGTGCATCTCCCTGAGCAAGAGCAGTGCTTTGCCGCTTTCAAAATTGGGAACGGCCATGTATGGCAGTTAGACAGTAATAGTCTAATGGTAACTTACTTTGTTACTTACCAATTGGTAACGTTACTGGGTAACTGATGACAAGGGTCCGGTGAAATGAGTGATTTGCACATCCCTAAACAGATGCAGACTTGCTAGCTCAGGTAATGTGGATTCTTTGTTGACAAGCTGTAAACGACACTGACTACACTAAGACTGGAGTCCTTGTCATGACTATTGCATCATGCTAGCCAGGCCCCTGTTGTTCTGCAATCTATGTGTTTATCATCCTGCTGACAGCTTTGAGTTGTAAGCACCCGAGCATTGCAGTTGGACTCCAGCAGCCAGCTATGTCATTACCTGTTTGTCCACAACATATATCTGTATATATCTGTTGTGTTTCCCTCAGCTGCTGCTGAGTGCTGTCAAAGTGTAATAATGTATGCCCATAACGCAATTGCATTGCTGCTGCAGATGCCTCTCATGCATGTATCACTCGGTCATATGCCGTATTAGGAAGATGCTACCAGTGTTGGGGCGGCTCCGGACTGGCGCTTACTTGCTTGGTAGTTGCTCTTTTCTGCATAACGCCAGACATATATACAAAAGCTTTGCTGACGCAGGTCTGACAACACGCCAAGACATTAGTCACCATCCACAATGTCAGGAGCATGCAAGCTACTATTGAGACAGCTTGCAAACGGGGAACAGTCCCCAAAATTGTCACCTTCGTTTCTGTGCATAAACGTCTAAATAAGACATGCTTTATGCATAACAATCACACTGGCAGCTCTGCCATAGTGTCCATTCTGGACCCAGAGCTGCTGAGTATGCAGCAGATTGAGGGTCACAGGGCCAGGCAGGAAAGTGACACGTCAGCTATGTACAAACGGCAGACGCAGGATGTGTCAGAAAGATTTTGAGGCTATTGCATGATATGCATTGTGCCTCATCCTCAAAGCCTGACTGCCTTCTGTGTAGTAGTGTCTTTTGGGAACGACCTGCTTGCATGATCATTCTTGGCATCACAAACTTGCGCCTTGTGGTGATGGACTTGTGCCCTGCAGTGCTGAACATGACCTGACTGTGTTATCCTAGAGTATGTCTGAAGTTGACTGTCGAATGTCTGACAAAGAAATGTGTGCACACGGGTGACAATGTCAGGGGACGTCCCTGGAGTTGGGGGTGCGTGGACCGGTGGCGATTGGCGTTTGTACCAATCAGCACCGTCTCGCAGTTGTGGTCTGGCACAGAATGGTGCAGCATGGTTTTTGGCGCAACTCCATAACTAGTGG
>JAABUP010006114.1_pt1 | contig 17524 bp, 13 predicted proteins | sample 5559201 | NCBI WGS metagenome assembly JAABUP01 (sample SAMN10711887, study PRJNA513373) | rock metagenome | isolation source: Antarctica rocks | place: Antarctica
GGACCTCACCCAGGTTCTGAGAGGTCAAGATCATGAGGTGCATTCTGTGATCAACAACGTCGAAGTTGTCTTCTCTTGAGAGGAGTGATTCACTGTTGCCAACCACAAGGTCAATTGATACTTCGTTGATGCTAGTATCAGGCCACAGCCCTAGGGGAAACACCCATTGCCTACCTAGACACTAGTACACACGATCCCTAACACCTCTAACACCTGGCCTTGCAGCACCATAGCACACTAAAATGTTCGACTACATTGAATTCACGGTGCATTACTAGTCGATCCCAAAGTCCCTTAGAAAGGGCTCGTTGTGACCGCTCAAGCTTGTTTACAGAGCTTTGCCAGAATGCAAAACCCTTATTTTTTTTTATGCATCGTCACTCGTATGCGGTCATGTGGTCGTAGAAGGTACTCGGACAGGTTTTCTCGAGACTGCCGAAGAGTGAAATTTAGACATCATCGTTTAATTTAGCCTTAGCATTGACGTAGCTTAGAAAGCTGCATACGAAGTGGCGGTGCACGAGGAACATGTTTTGCGAGAGAACTTAAACTGCAAGCGCCAGTATGAATATGCTTGTATGCCTTCATGGTGGGAATATGTCTATTCAAGTCGCTCCGCACAAATACAATGCTAGTCTTGCCTCCCCTTGAGCAACCTTTTCGTGACTTTGTCTTTCTCAATAATGTAGACATGTGCGCCCCATCCTGATAAGGCATCTCGATCCACGGCGTTTAACAAAGCTTGTGATATTGTTTCGAACAGATCGTCCGGCTCCTATACATCGGCAGGGTTAGCCGAGTCTCTGGATACGGTTTGGGGTCTTATGCATGGTTCCCTACCAGGTCCGGCTCCCACAATCCCTCACACGTCCCAAAGAGTTGGTCGCTCGCCGTCCCAGACACGATAAAGTCCTTGGCGAAATCGATGCAACCAATACTATCAAAGCCACAAATAAACGGTTTCCCAGAAGTATGATTTATTCCTGCGATAACGGGGCTAACAAAGTAAGGGCCGAATCGTTTCTCGTACAGGCTGGTTGAAACCAGGTTTGCCATAGTTTGTGGAGATATTTGGCGTTCCTCCCGTAAGCGGTACATATTTACTTTATAGCGGAAAAGATCTGAGACGGTTGAAACATCGGTCGCTAGGCCTGTGAGGCCAAGATATACGTCGCCGTAGGGGAAGATTTTGGGGAAATTGTTCGACACAGTAAGGGACTGGAGGCCAAGGCGGAGATCGCAAGCTATAGCAACGCAGTCCTTGCCAACCATGGCCACACAGGCACCGCCATCTGTATTATCATGTTAGCCTAGAACTACACTGTATAGTGGAATTGTAGAGGTGTGAGAGCTCACTGATGGCGAATGGGGAGCTCTGGAAAGGACGTTAGTACAACTGTGAACATAACTCGGAGTGACTCACCATGATTCCCAAGCTGACATGAGTTTGCGGGTCTTGTTGGAGACTGTCTTGCTTCAATAGGCTGGATTTCTGATGGAGTATGATATCGTATGAAGCTTGACTCGTAGCAGGATGTTCATCAGTGGTCTACGCGTTGGAGCTGGAGGCGGATTGAAGTCCGCGCCAAGGAGCTATTCAGCCACCAATGGAAACGCTCTCGAAACCTTCTCCACGTCCACCACTTTCCTGAGACTAGGAATTCAAAGCGATGGTCTTTGCTGTTCCGGCTGGACAATAGCCTTCTTGAAGTGTAGTATGGCGGCCAAAGCAATACCGTCTCACAATGGTGCTCCTCCGAAGTCCACGGCTCCACCAAACCAAACGTAAGTTTTGTCGCATATTATACAAACTCAGTTCTAATGTTGAGGCACAGCTAAATCGAAGCAGTCTCTACTTAACCAATCTTCCTGAGAAGCTCCAGAAGGCTGATCTCCGTCTTTCGCTTTATACTCTTTTCTCAACTTATGGACCCGTACTCGATGTTGTTGCCGTTAAGAATGGAACAATGCGCGGGCAAGCGCACATAGCGTTTCGAGATGTGCAGGCAAGCACACAGGCAATGAGAGCATTGCAAGGATTTGATTTCTTTGGCAAGGAAATGGTACGCACATTCCCACTGGATTCGCAAGAATAAAAGTGTTGATGGAAGGGAGTCTAGAAAATACAATATGCCAGGGGTAAATCAGACGCAGTGGCAAAACTCGACGGTACATACAAGATGCCTGTCGCAGCAGGTAACGAAGTTACGAGTACGGCGCTACAACAATCTGTTTTCGGTGCTCCACCCTCCTCACTTCCAGCTCCTGTGGCAGCCCAAGCGCCGAGCATGAAAGTGTCAGCACAGGCGAAGAATACGGGAATGGATGTCGACAGTGGAGGTGATGGGCCCAAGGGTGTGAAGAGGATCAGAGAAGAGGAAAGTGATGATGAAGGAGCACCTATGGAGGAAGATAGTGACGCACCCATGGATGCTAGCTCTGACGAGGATGACGACTAGCTGAAGGAAAGAATGCCAGATAATTAAGCTCGAAGAGAACATTGCAGCTCAGTCCGAATGAGGGCGCCCCCCTCCCTCCCGAAAAGGCGGCCGAGTGCAAGCTTAAGATCATCGGAAGAGGGACGGAGCTCACCGATTAAGTTCACATTTAGGTCGGGATTCTGGACGAAATAGACCGACACATCCAGCGATCAATATCATAAAATGTCTCCAAAGCCTCTCACCTAAGTCTCGTTGAAAAATTGCTGATTATTTCTATGACTGTGATTCTTAGAGTAGATCACGCTGAGCGGCCTCCCTACACGTCTTCTTGTTCCAATGCTTCGACTTGAAATGGCGATATTGACCTCTTTCGACATCCTGTGGTCCTTGATAGCTGGGACCCTTTGACAAAGACTCAGGTCAATCTCTCTTGAAGTAGGCGTTTGATGATCACTTCGGCAGCTAAGAAATGGCACATTGGTACCTATCCAGCTACCCTTGAAAGCTGACTTCAGAATCATTCCTCACTCTAGTGGCCACGCCTTTCGGTAGGTTCAATCCCACAACAACGCCGACCACTCCCGTCCAAATCATCAAATATTGCACAGGACTAATGTCCCCCTCAATCCCTTTGATGACTTCTCCAATTGCCTCGGCTGTATTGCAAGGGTGGACCCAAAAGCAGGGTATGCCAGAAAGTGGATGATCCTTTCACGTCAATGTTTAGATCCCAAAGGCAACGGTTTGTGTGTGCGCATGGGCTATTGTTCATCGACTTACAGTCATCCCGATTCCTCCCATGATACCTACGGTCCTTATCTTAGTTTTGAGATGCTTTGGGACTAGCAAGCTGTAGACGATGTCAATTCTGCTAGGACTTTCGACAGGAGTATTTAGAAGAAAGAAATATAGAACCGGGACTCGGTAGCCATTGGAATACACGATATGATACTCGACTTGTGGTGTGTTGCATGAAGTTAATCGGTGATGAATGGCCGCCTATACTTCCGCCCTTAGATTATTGCTACTATTACCCAAAGCTCCTAGTGCAGGACTGGATGCTTACTTACTTCATCGTCGTCGTCTTCATCCTGGATTTCACACTGCTCAGCGTAGGTTTCTGTGGCCTGTTCCTCTGAACTGTGGTGCGTGGAAATCGCTGGCTCTTCCAGGTCATTGTTGGTGAATAGGGACCGCCTGATGCTGAGATAATGATCATTCCCCTAGAAAACGATTTTGAAACTAAGCATTCCGAAAATAGACGCTTCACAGAAGTAGAGCAGGGGTCATTGAAATTGTTGATCATATTTTGCACGACCAGTTTTCGTACGAAGAAGGAAATATTAAAACCAAAGACATTTACCTCTCCACAAACCCTCGTTGTGATCATAGCTTCTTCATGCTCCAGGTCAAGATTAAGATGATCGATTGTTTGGCATGCCTCATTGAATGCGTTTTTGGTCATGAAACCGGCTTCCTCCGCTTGATTGATTGACATTTTATGAAACACCAGGGTCTCAATAGTTTTTGGGAAGGGATGTTTTTATGATCGCGTTTGTTCCCGCTCAAGCGACTCGGCTGTTAGCAAAGGAGTTGCCCAGACTGTCGTATTTAGAAGTCGTTGGTCTACCGATATTGTAATTACGGTCGTGCGATTACACGGCCAAGGCTACTGTCAAGAAGGGTTTGCATAGTTACCCCACTTCAAGGCGAAGGAAAGAACGTCCCACACACGGACTGGAACAACGGGAACAGCTGGAGCGGACAGATTGCGCATGCGTGCTTCTTGACGAGGCCACGAGGCCTCAAGTATGAATATGCTGGTTTGATATATTCGAATCCATGGATTGAAGTGAGTTAGCGTAGGCTGTGCAGTGTGGCTGAAGCTCTAAAGCAGTATAAGATTGGCATGAAGGCCGCTAGCAGGGATATATCCCGAGTACTTAGCGTCGTGTGGCTGGGTTTCTTGTTTACCCGCCAATTGACCTACAGGATCTTGGTTCAGTGAGGCTTCATAACCCAGCCATCCCATTCCTTTCCCTCGTCTCTTTTTCGCTCGTTGCGCCCTTTCTTTCTTCCACCTTCGCTATGCAGCTGGGAGACACAGCGACCCGCGGCTAATGTCTGCCCAATGTCAACGCAAACATAGCCCTCCACCAGCATCGCCTCACATCTCGCAACTACTATGCCTGCAAAGCCTCTAGTCGGGACCCCACGCTGTTCTTCTTCCTAGTCCTCCACTCCCTCGGACAGGTCGATTCGCGCAGGTTATGAATAGCCATGGGTGGCATTTCAACTCCAAATGGCGTCCCTCGAAGGCTTTCCAAGCCGCGGACCAACACCTCTTCGATCCTCCTCAGCTCTTCCGACCGCAAAATGGACATTACGTCGCCTTCCGTGCTATCCAGCCAACAAGACTATTTTGGTGATCATGCTGCAGTAGTTTCCTCACAAGGGGAACGTAGGAGTAGGCGCAAATCACGAAGCAGAATTCGAGCCTACCTATATGGCTCGAACAGTGAAGCCATACAAACCCCGTCTGATGAAGAAGATAGCCCAATCACTCTTGCAGGCGCCGCCCGTGACGTCAAAAAGCGCATGTCTCGGACTGGATCCTCAATAATGCAGCTTCAGAGCGCCAAAACTTCTACAGCACGCCTTTCGGACTCCTCAAGTTCAAAATTACAATTAACCGGCTCCCAATCCTCGGATGCTGAGGAATCAGCAATACTAGCGGATCAGATCAAAGAAAGAGCTTATCAAGACCGTATCGTAGCCCAGAACCATGTCACTTCTCCTATCGACGAAGACAAACATGTTGATTCTGTCATGGCTCCTGTTCGCAGGAAATCGCTGTACACACCAGGCCTCGCCACCAGAAACCCGAGTGACATACTCAAAAAGCCGCCTCAACCAGTGACGCATCCAGTGACAGTTGAGCCACAATTTGATCATGATTATTACTATGATCCTTCCAAACCCAAGGAATCCCCATTATCGCAACTGGCCGCTTTGCATTTCGGACAAGACGGGAGGTCAACTCCTTCCAACTTAAATTATCCTCAGCTTGGAGGCCTTCAATTGGGCACATTGCGTGTCACTAACGGGACCGCATCGGCCATGCCAGAACAAAGCACTCCAGATCTGATCTGCTGCTCGCCTACTTCGCAATCGAAGAGCTACAACGAGTATTATACAGCATCCGAAGGAAGTGTGAATGGCGAAAATCCTTCCACTATTTTACCTAAAGCTGTCAGCCATCTGAGATATGAGAGTAGGCTCGAGTCTTCGTTACCGTTGAATGATCAAGGTAATGTTACCCCTCGCGGGTCTTTACCGCTGAGAATCCCCGATCGTGCGGCGTCGATGGCGAATGAGTATATGTCAGAGCTTGGTGGGAGCCCTTTCTCATACTCTGATATATCAGGAATTCGGGTGGAAAATCCCGTAGTTGAGGACGAAGCAATGATCATGCCGCAAGAGGATGGTCCAACAGTCGAGGTGTGGAGGAGATTTATCGACGACGCTAAAATACGACATGGGAGTAAAGAAACACAAGAAGACGCCCTCCGAAAATTAAACGGGGATGTGCCCTCTTCCTTGGAATCTGAACGCCTTCAACGCCCTTCAATTGAATACTCGATGAGTTCGCGATACAGCGGGTCTATCGCGGTGCCCAATACTGACAGTGGCTATGCGTCGAACGCTTCTTTGAACGCGAGTCAAAATACGACGCAGATCAATGCAGCAGAAGCCGGGACCTCTGTAGAACCCCAAGTTAAGGACACGTCGATGGCGCAAAACAGCTTTTTAGGGCCCAGGCCTGCTGGAGTGACACAGGAACCCATGGCTCGGAGCATCTCCGGACCCCGGGAAATGCCCCAAGCTATGTCTGAGCAATGGAGGTATTCGTTACAAGAAGCCGGTCCACCTCCACTTCCATATTCATTTTCTGTCATGCCGCAAATTACACTCCAGGACAAGACAGGGCCACCCGTGTGTTCCCCTTCACAATCTCCAGCTCGTAAGCTTCAGAAAACCAGACCAAAATCACAATCCGTATCGCCTATAGTCACTGGTCAAGGCTGTCGTGAGCTCGTTGAAACCCCGATCCCACGGGTGCCGTCCCTCATCGCTGCTAAGCATGCGGAGAGGCTTCGTCAATTTCCGCTTCTTGATCACACTTTCCCCAGTTCGCAACACACTCATGTGAATGACCCTGCCTCACCCACTGAACTATTTGCTGGGGCCTATTCCTTATCGATTCGTTTTCCTTCACCGGCAAACGCTCTGGAATCGGCCACTATGGGAAGGTACACAGAGCCTACCAAACTAGACGAAGAGGAAAGGTCCCGCTTGGGGGCTGTCACCAAGTCTCGCACGACATCCGCTGTCCTAGACCGAATGCAAGCTTCACGCTCCAGGGCTTCTTCCAAGCATCGAAGAAGTACGATCGCGCAAGTGCAAGTGCAAGACGATGAATGGCCTGCTTCTGGCATTGTCAGATCTCCAAGTTGGTCGGAATTCGGTCGAGGGTGGAAAACCAAAGAGCAGAAAAAGCTGGTTAAGAAAGAAAAAGAAGACGAAAAGAGATTAGCAAAAGAGGAGAAGGAACTCGAAAAGCGTCTAGAAAAGGACCGGAAAGACTTTGAAAAGCGGAATAGAAAGGATGAGAATAGGAACAAAGGCGCACGCTTCCGGTCTACTTCAAGGATAAGGGCCAAATCATCTGATCGATCGAGCCAGAACGATGAGATGGCAATTGCTGACTTTGGAACTGTGACCGAGTCTTTGGGTGGGAGTCCGTACGACATTGCAACATCCATGTTCCCGCGCGCTGCTCACGACGCGAGCAATTGGCACCCTCACCAAATGAGTACGGCTATGCCAAGACCGAAGTCTGTTATTGGGATGGACGAAGCGGCAGGCGTTGAAGCGAGTCGTGCACGCAGTCGGACTAGAAGTCAAAGCTTCGGTCGACCGAGGACTGAGGAGATACTTAGCTCCTACGATAGCAACAGGGGCAGAGGTCGACCGCAAACCATGTTTATTAATGCTTCTGCTATGCCAGCCGTGGCTGCAGTAGATCTTCCAGCTCACGATCTAGGTCGGGGCAACAATCGACAACGGCGTCGAAGCGTAACGGGTGCCGTTGCTCCGGGTGTTGGTTCTTTCAATGATCCTGGTGGGTTTCCTGGGCGAATGATGAAAGCTCAGAGCATTTATGTGAATGCGCCGCCAGTGCCTGCGCTGCCTTCAGCTGAGCAGGTTGAGCAGCGAGAGGCCCAGATCACCAAGAGTCGCCCTCAGAGCATCAGAATCGATGCTCCTACACCTGCACCACCAATGACATCTTCATCTGCCGCGCGGAGCGATAATGAAGAGGTCGAAGGGGCTGATGCTGAGGCACTCAGACCAGAGACGTTGGCCAACCCTCGCAGAACGAGAGCCAGTAAAATTGTACCCGATCTTTGGACCAGTGGTTCGCTGGAGAGGAAAGCTCCTCGATCTGTTGAGAGACCTGTCGTAGTCGAAGGCAGCGCTGACACATCTTCGAGCGACGAGCACACTGCTGCCCAGAAAGTCGATGTTTGGGAAGCTCAACGCCAAGCATGGCGACAGCGACGCAAATCTGCAGGCGAAGTACTGTTGAGAAATCAGGTCACTGAAGCCATTGGAAACCGCCCAGCGATCTTCAATCATTCACCGCCACAGGAACTTGAACAGGGTTCGCCTGCCCCAGCTAGAGCTCTCACTGTAGATCCTCACGACGTAGTCAGATCGAAACCGCCTGGTCTGAGCCCCTTGGCTTCTTTCCCAAATGCGCTAGCATCGCATCCTCCCAGCAGCCAGCAGCACACATTTGAAGTTGCTCCGAATCACTCCGCCTTCGCCGCCCAGCGACCAGATCCCAACCATCAACCGAGCTACCAGCCCGCTCTTCGACCAGGCCCAACCCCTCTCGCACCTCACAGAACAGCACCTCCCCAACCACGACCTCAACCCGAGCTCTCAACTCCACCCAAACGCCCCAAGTCGACCATCACGATCCCCCGCAAACGCGTCGGATCCGGAACCACAACCCCTACGAAATCCATCGACCGTCTCACCGGCCGATACGACGGGGGCCTGTTATATGGCTACGAGCCTGGTTGCGGACTGGGCGGTAGCGCCGGCACCAGGGGTGCGAGGACCGAGGCGAGCAGGAAGAACGGTGATGTCTCGCGAGGGTTTGGGCTGGATTTGAGCGATGTGCCGATTTTTGTGGCGCCTACGAGGGCACGCTGATCACGCTGATATATGCTGAAGCTAGGCTCATTTTAAGTGCGAATTTCGATTATGAATTGCAGTATATGATACGCGTCGGATGTGAAAAGAGCGAGCGAGCGAGCGAGATACCCCGATTCTTCATTTTAATATACATGATTTTCTGTAGATATGCCAAAATTAAGAACCTCAACTGTATATAGGCCTTCCAATCATAATGGCATTCAGATATCATCAATCTACGAATTCGAATTGACATATCTTGCAAGAGAGACCACCAATAACCTCGTGCTTTCCACGCTGGAGTACAATACAATGAAGCTAGTACCACAACCACATAGCCAGCTTGCTATTCGAAATACCTAGCCCTCCGCAAATGAATAAAACACAGGTGGATGGGCAGATACGTCCTAGCTAACAGGCCGAATTCTTTTAGGCTTCGACGGCGTGAGATGGGCACTGCCAGAACCCAAAGCTAGACAACGCACGGGACTCTATTCAATCAAGCAGAGCATAAGTCTAGAACTCAGTCTCTACTCCCATCTCAGAAACCGTGTCTCACTTGGAAGCAATCACTCCGGCGTGGTATTTGTAACCCGATCTTTGAGTCTCATCTCAAATGTCATATCTATCGTACATCTCACTACATCCAAAGGCTAAAGCTACCATGCTCATGCCCAGCCATCATCATCTCCGCATGGAAGCCAAGTATCTTTGCTCTTGCGCTCAATGCCAGTGTCCAATCATAAAAGCGAATGGAAAGAAGATGAAAGTAAAAAGGTAGGAGACCAGCCTGAAAAGGGAAAACGAATCGTGGGTATAGGCGTCTAATAAAATGAAACTCCTTCCAAAACGCCTGGCTTGAAGAAACTACGCTCGCAAGTTCCTCCTCGATGTAAATGAGACATTACTTTTACAAATTACTCTCTTTGCTAGTTTTCATGGCGGTTGAGTTTCAGCCATATGTATTTTCTTCGTGGTGGGTAACTGACATTGGTCAATTTTATGAGCCGAGAAAGATGGCAGCAAAAGAGGTACTCACCAGCATCATCTCTCATCATTGGCAATGGGTCTTTGCTTGGTCCCCCACTCATCAAGATCATGGAACTCTCCCGTCTTCTCGCCTTTGCCGCACCGCCGGGTGCTAAATTTCGAGGCCGAGCCACAGCGTACTCAGGGCCAGGCACAGTGATGGACTCCTGTTCCGACACTGGGCTGCTGTATGTTGGTTGCAGAGGCACAAAACCTACTCCGGCATCAACACGTGAGTCATGCAGGACTTGCTCGTATGTTGGATTCTGCTGGTGAATGGCGGAGAATTGATTTCTTGGAAAAGTGTCCTGGGAGTAAGAAGGCGTAGGGATGTTAGAAAACATTTGCCGCCTGGGAGAGCGAATGTCTTCCGGAGTAAGAGGTTCATTTGACGTCACTTGGAGTGATGGAATGGCTGTATCGTCAGGCGCTTCGCCAAAAATGGGGTCGAAATCGGTAAGGAACATGGAAAAAACGGGAGCCGGAATATTGAGCGTGGGTGAGAAGACGATGCCAACGTTCCGAAGACTCATTTTGTTGACTTCAGAATTACTGATGACGGTGATCAGGAAAGAAGAGAGGGCGCGGAGGAGGGTGAAATTGGGCTTCGGGAGCTTATGCACGAGAACGTTGTAGGTTGCGATTTTGCTTGGCTTGTCCGGAAGGTCTAAAATTTGGATCATTAGTAGGAGCGCACTAGGAAGGCAGCGGCTTTTGTCACTTACCTAGAACACTGATGAATTGAAGGTGCAACTCCCGTGTAAGCACAGGCTGTGGCAACTCGCGCAGGTACAACTTCAACAACGAGGCAACTGCGTGCACATCATAATAAGGCTCGTCATCACCAAGAAGGTCGAGATCGCCTTCAGCATTGAAGCGGTTCCGGAGGCCTTTGATGAGAGTGTTGGACCCACTCATGCGGAATATGCCCTCTTCGCTTGCAGCGTCCTTCATCTCTAGATACTCGAGGCATCGATAGACAACCGCTGGAAGACAGGCATCAATTCCACGAGGTCCACAATACTCGACAGCTTCAGCAAGCGTTGCCCCGAATGCTGCCTTCACGTTCGTGATCTGCTCCTGATACTGCTGCTGGGTCCAACTGAGATTGGAGTCGTTCGAATGGCTGGCCCCAACTTCGGCTGCCATCTTGTCTCGGAACCCCCAAATGCTCCTTTTCTTTTGCTCTTTTGGAAAGCTCAAGGGAGGCGCCATGGGTTTGTTACCCCAAGCCCCAACATCGCTAATCTTGGCGCCATTCTGAGGTCCAGATATGGGCTTTGACTGCGCTGATGGGCCTCTGATAGAAGGTTGCGATCCGGATGTTGTCGGTGAAGGGGATTCGGTCGGATGTGGATCGGGGGTGATCTGAACTAGGGGCGCTAGGGCTGCCTGAGTATTCTCGTAAGGTACAGCCTGCAAACTTTCGAAAGTTTCTGAATCCGGACTGTCGGCGGACAGCGCTTCCTTCTTCAAGGAATTCTTTTTGGAAGGAGCCATCGTCCTTTGAGATCCAGACTCGGTTTGAGATAGTGGAGGCCTCGAATTAGCGTTGACATGGAATAGAAGCGCATCTACCCAAGCATCTCTTTCGGCGTCGCTCTCCGCGCAGAGAACATGATCTACAAAGCTAGTTGAGTCTTTGCGCTTTGGTTCCTGAATGATGAAAGCGTGCCGATACAAGCTGTCAACCTCGTCGCTTCTGGCCGGCGAATGAGAAGTCTTGCTGTTCTGCTTGCCGATTCGGGCGTTATGAAGCTTGATAGTTCCTAGTTGGGAACCCCCTGGTGTTTCGTAGTACCGCAACACTGGACCATCGAGTGTGAAGAATCTCGCTTTCCATCCTCCGAATTTTTGACCCCGCTTCGTGAGGTAGCCTTCTTTCAGGAGCCTTCCATCTGGGGCTTGCGTGATGGGCGACCCTGAGTTAGGAGCTGATGCTGTATCGCTTGTCTCCGCACTGCTCGGTTCCGAAACTTGAGTGGACAAGTAATGACACAGCGTCAGAGCTGTTCTCTCGTCCATATGTATGTCGAGGAGCGTCTCAAAATATTTCTCCAAGGCGATTCTACGAGCATCAATCTTTGCTGGAGCATGACCGCTAAACAAGGAGCGATCTGGTTGCTTAATGGCGATTGCAGATGATTGTCTGAGCTGCTGGTCCAAGTATTGTAATGATTGTGCGGGTTTCTCTACTTGCCAGAGTCCCTGGCGATCAGACCTCGCGAAAATCCCAAGAGTGAAAACAGGCTCCTCGTCAGATCCTTTGATTACCAAGCTGTGCCGTGAAGGTTTAAGGCGAGATGAGATCACCTTGATAAGAATTGAAGGAAGTGCGTTTGGTGGCAGCAAAAGGTCCGGATACGCTTCTGAAACGAATCCTCTGTAGATGCCCCTTGGCCGTGTGAACTCGGAATTCTGGCTTGGCTCGAAACCGTCGAACAGGGTTTGTCCAGAACTCAAAGAACTCTTCACAGGGCTGTGTGGCTCTCCTCCTGCTCCGTTGTTATCGCCGCGAGGTTCCACGTTTGGCTGCCGAGGGGACGCTAGAGACATTGGAGTATGTGGTGGAAGAGGTATAGGCTGTCTGGGGGCTCGTGGCGAAAGTGGTAATCCAACAAACCCATTTCTGGGAGATGTTGGGGGAGAGGCAACGGACGGTCCAGTGCCATCACGCGGTAGTCTAGGCGTCGGAGGGTTCATTGGGCGATGGTTTGGCCGCGGGCTTAGAGGAAGACCTGGACTCATGGGTTTTACTGATAGGATTCGTTCTGTGGTAGCGGGTTCATTCTGAGCCTCAGGTGGACTGAGCATGCTTGCCAACGACGTTGGCGGAGATAGAAATGCTGAAGCGCCAGCGGGCGTAGGATCTGGGGCGAAAGCCTTGAAGGTGGGAGTAAAAGGCACGCTTTGCGGCTGCACTACCTTCCCAATGTCCTGGGATGCCGATTTTGCCGAATTTGTCCTTGACTTTGAGCTCTTTTGCTTCTCCGAACGACTCCTTTCTTGCTGCTCTTTGAGTAGTGCGACCTCTCGCTCTCTGTCATCATCCTCGCGAGTCTTCTTCCTACCCCTTTCGAAGGCCGGCAGTTCGTCCACTTCCATGTCCTCATCATAGTCCGATCCAGAATGATCTTCTGGCCCAAATTGGGGTTGGGTCGGGGTCTCGCCCTTTAGTTGACCGAGATCCAAGGGTGCCGGGGGAGCTTTTCGAGGCGGAGTCATCCTCTCAATGTCATTTCCGGGTGGAGTCGATTCGATCAATGCCAAAGCTGGACCGTTGAATGCTTTGGCGGGGTATGGCTGCGATCGCTTCGCCGTGAAGCTAGTTGTTGGTGATACGACAGGCCTAGCAGATGGAGATGTCTGTGAGGGGCTTTCTGGGTTTTCTCTTTGCGCTGATGTGCTCAAACCATTTGTTTGAAAAGGTGCTATGGATGGTGCAGGCTTGAGAGGGCCAAAGACACCAACATCGGAGCTTGACGTGGCCTTGTGGGAATGCTTGAATTCTTGCGTTCCGCCTTTACTCCGAACCCAATTGTTTTCGTCTGCCTCTGATTCTTTTGGTGTAGCACCCGACAAGAACACTTTCTCCTTTCCTGTAGGCTGTATCGTTGGGACTGGAGGCCCAGGAGTGCCTGTTAGGTCCGTAGGCATATAGCGCTCCTGATTTTGACCCTGAATTGGTACTTCCGCAGAGGCTTCACTCGGCGCTGGGGAGCGACTCCTAGCATTTGACGGAGGCTTTGGAGCCCGTGGGGTGGCCGTAGGAATTGGCGGAACGCTGTCCAAATGATCTCTGAGTTTCTTACGATATTTATCCTTCTCTCTCAAAGCCTGTTCAAGATCTTGATTCAACCCGAGGACCAAGGAACGTTGCTTATCTACCAACTTCCATAGCTGAGCGTTCTGCGCTGCAGAATGCTGCTTTTCCTTCAGCAGGTGTTGTATGACCGCCTCCGGAGAACCAGCTGTCTGTATGAGGTGGGAGATATCAGGCAGCCCCGAGGCTGAATCTTGCGATGGTCTATGCGAATGCATGGTACCAAGGGAGATGGTTGAGATTGCTGAATCGATCGATGAAGTCCGTGGCATTGGATGTGTTTCCAGCCGGTTCATGACACCTGCGGGGGGAGGAGATGTAGTGGATCGAGGAGAGGGTGGGGAGGAATTGCCCAGGTAGACGGATTCCGGAAATGGAGATGAGACGTTTCGTAGTTGGCTGTACGAGTGGGCTTTTGGAGGTGAGGCCGCAGCTCTCCTCATCGACGACCCCTCTGTTCCTCCTGTAGTCCCGTTCACATATGTGTTTCCCATTCCCGAACGCTCCTCCCGCGGTGAAGCTGGCTGGTTTGGACTGGGAGCGAAATTGAAGCGAGGCGAGCGAGGCGAATGCTGTGAGTCTCCAGTGATCCTCATGGCCGTGGGGGACTTTGGACTTCTTGAATCACCGTAGGCGCCGTCTCGGGCTGTCATGGGTATGGTTTCGTTGACCTGCAACGGAGTGAGATTGGGGAAGTTGGTGGGTCCATCTTCCGAGGGTCTGGCACGAGTGTTTTGCCGGTGCCTAAGCAAGTCATGCGCCGTAGTACCAGAGCTCGGTGGTTGGGGGGTGATCTGCTCCGCACTGTCCATCCCCAAGTAGTCCACACCAGACTGGCTGTCTCCAAGGGAAAGGCGGTGGCGTGGAATGGTAAATGGGGACTTCTAGTCTGAATCCCTTTGCGATTTCAGAACGTCATGGGCAAATGATTGCGCAAGAGCTGAGGAGCTGGCCGGGAAGGAGGTCGGCGCCAGCGTTGGGCTTGAGAAGAGGTGTGAGTGGTGGAGGAGTAAGATTAATGATTAGGTGGTAGGCTCCATGGCTGTTCAACCGCAGGCGCTGCAGTCTACGGCCGGGTGTAGACGCTGTCGAAGAGGAAGATAGCAATGAAACACTGTCCGACGTGAGAATAACGCTCCGCCGGAAGTGGCCGTGGAGCGATCGGCGCTGGATGGAGGGACAGATGCAAAGAGGGATAGCAGCACGGGGACGGGCTCAGAGATGACGGGGAAGCCTCGAGCCTTACTTCGCCCGCAGCGGTGCTGACCTTGACCTGGGATGATGGAGCTCTCGGGGTCTGTCTATGATTACCTCCAAGGTATCATTGTATGTGTACTGCTAATACTACAGAAAACGGCATCGACACCCGTTTCAGAGTGCACAGTCAACGCGGTCAATGCAGTCCCTGCAGTCAACGCCCGTCGCACAAGTGCCTCTGACCAGGTCTCAGTCATGCCGATCCACATGAACCCGCATGGAAAACCCCCCCCCTTTGGCCTGTTTGGCACGCTGCGACAGCTTGGGGTGAAGAAGGTGCAACGCCTCCAGCGCCCAATCGGGCCAGATTACCGCCCTTCACTGGACCAAGATCTGGGGGCTTGGACTTTCGGTGCTGGCCGGAAAGTCTATGTTGCTGGTGGAATGGTGGAATGGAAGGAAGCCCGTCCCAGCTCGAGGGTCACTCGTTTCTGATATCAATCTCCACGAGCCTCACACAAATGCGCGCTCGAAGGTCGAGGTCTGAGTAATCCATTCATCCGTTCCAAGAAGCGGTGAGGGAGGCTGCGTGATTGACGCCGGCAGCAGGAGCAGCAGCAGGAGGGGTCGAGCGACAAGCAGCGGCCATGATTGGCACTCGCACTCTCCTTATGCACATCATCAATGCATAAGGTACTTTACTCATCCCGGGATCCCGCTGCCCTGCTTACCCCTGAGTTGCATTCAGCGCACTACCGCCCCACCCTATCCCGCTAGCACCATGCTAGTCTACTCTCGGCATAGTGGATTATTGAGCCGCAATTTCATCGACAACTCACTAATCGCTACTCTGCGTGCATGGCACCCAACCGACACAGGCTCAGAACGTACCCCCGCGAAATAAATCCCCGAGGTATTTTCACTCATGAATGCCAGTATGCGTCGCACTCTGGCTGAGGTCGTCAATTCAACATGAGGCGCGTTCCATGATGGTATCGATTAATTCTGTGTCACCTGCGGACATTTGCTCTCGCAGCAATACCACCAACTCTCAGCATCCTCTCAAAACCCAGCACTCCTTTCAATCTCTCTCTTCCTATCAATCTGACGCATCCAAGCTCCTTCAAGTAAGCCCTTCACCTTCACCCAGCAGGGAAAAAAAGACGGGATTGCATGCCTCACATCTCCCAGCATGATGCCTTCCGATCCATTCATCGACAACGTCCCCCAAACAACCCAACAGATCACCTTCTACCGCTACACCCGGGCCCTCTCCCAACCGGACACCAACGCGGTCCTTCTGCAAGCCGCCAATCCAGTGATAGCGCAACTGAGCACCACGGGGAACGAGCACATTATGGCACAACAACTCAACGCGGAGTCCATGCACGTGCTCCTTACGCTACGCCCCGGTGCCGAGATGACTCGGACCATGTGGGGCGCCACATTGAAAGGTATTACGAATTTTATGCATTTCTTCGAATGTGTGGGATTTCAATTTATGGTGCATGAATTTGGTTTCTGGGGACCGGTTGGTGGAGGCAGCTTGATCTTTGTTCCCGTCTAAGATGATATCAATTTTCACTCTATGCAACTCACGTCACATTCAACTTATGAACATAAAGGGAAGGTTTGAATGGAGTCATTTAATGATTCTTTGGGATGCATTATTTCATTTCATTATTGTTACAGAAACCACCCAACTCCATGCTCAAGACTCACCAGCCCTGAACACCAGTGCTATGCTTATGCATCCATTCTTCATTTCCTGATCTTCATCTGCTTATTCAACGTTGATCCTCCTCGCCTCCTTGGCAACAACCTTGGGCACAACAACACTAAGGATCCCATTCCTCAAGCTCGCCTTGACCGCCTCCTGATCAACCCGTCCTGGGAAACTGAACCTCCTCTCAAATTCCCCAACAGAGCGCTCGCTAACCCAATACTTGAAGCTGGGTTCAGCAGCCTTCTTACTCTCGACCGGAGACGCCTGCGCATCAGCAACAGGCGTAGCTGGCGACGCCGGTGTCTTTGCACCCTCGGCCGAACTCTCAGCGCCGGCATCCACATACTCTTCCTCCTCGACCCACGGCTTCTGATAACTAGCCGACTTGTCGCTCACATTATCTGCAGTAGCGGCCGCTTCTTCATTAGCAGCCACAGCCTTGACAGCCTCATTCTCACTCGACTCCACACGCTCCTCGGCCGTCTTCCCACGGATAACAAGCGTGCGCTCATCCACGAACTCGATCTCCAGATCTTTCCGCTCTAAACCCGGCAATTCGCCCTGAAGCTCATAGTTGGCGCCTACCTCGCGCACATCGAAGCGGGGCGTGAAGGTGCTGCGGCGGGCTTGGTGGCGCGCGGATGAAGATGATGATGAAGGGACGAGATCAGCGGTCGCGGAGTCGATGAGTCGGAAGAAAGGGGCGAGCTCGTTGCTGAATGCGGGGCCGAAGGTGTGGGGGAAGAACGAGGGGCCGGTGAACATTGTTCGTGATGGGGCTGCTGGCTTGCAGACTCTTGGGACCACGCGGGCGGTGATGCGGCCGTATGGTTGCATTGGCTTGGTTGGTGGGGTGATTGTTTGTGGTTGTGATAGGTAGAGAATGTTTGATGAAAGGTAAGATGTCTCTGTGAGGTTGTTTGGTTGTTTCAATGGAATTGATTGTATTTATCGAGAAGTCTTGATTGTCTGTCTTTCTTGGAATGATGAGGATTCTCCATGCTACTCGACCAAATACTTATATCCTACCCGACCCCC
>JAABUP010006115.1_pt1 | contig 17517 bp, 13 predicted proteins | sample 5559201 | NCBI WGS metagenome assembly JAABUP01 (sample SAMN10711887, study PRJNA513373) | rock metagenome | isolation source: Antarctica rocks | place: Antarctica
TAAGAAGAACAGTGAGTATAACCCAGTCTGAAAAGGTAGAATTCATCTCTTGCAAACATTGTGACAAAGTCTTTAGCTGATCAACATAGTCCTCAATGAACTTAGACAAATTGTAGTGATGACTTAAGAGTGTTGTAAACGTAAGGTATCTGATGTTAAAGCCCTGAACCTCATACAACTCCTTGAGCTTCAACCACATCTGACATGCAGAAAGATCTTGAATGAACCCCTTAAGGTCATTCTAACATGACAGTGCTATAGTAGCACATGCCCTGTCGTTCTCTTTACTTCAGACAATGTATTCAGATGAGAACTTCAAGTTCAAAGTGTTGACATCATCAAGTTCAACAACTGGTTCAAAAGATGTGCCTGAAACAACAGCTCATAGATCTTTGTTCATAAGGACAAACTTGATGTTAGTGGCTCATGAGGCATAGTTACTAGCGCCAGCAAGATGAGAAAAGTTGAAAATGCTGTTTGAGAAAGTCATGATTATGTGAGTTGTCAAGAACAAACATCAAAACACAAAAACTATTGAAAAAGCAAAGAGATGTCAATCAAGAATATTGTGACAACAAGTTGTTCAAGAATATCAAAACAACAAAGATGTTGTTTGAGAAAGCACTTAAATAAGCTATCAAAACAATGAGTTGTTCAAGAAAGCACTCAGGTGAGCTATTGAAATGATAAAAATGTCAAAATCAAGAATATCAAGTAACAACAAAAAGGGGTCATTCAAGGAAGCACTCAGGTAGGCTATCAAAATGACAAAAGACACTGTTGAAAGACAGCAACAGTGAGGTCAATGAATGACTGATTAATGTCTTGAGGTATGAAGGCAAAATGTCAAGCTCATAACCTGTTGAACAAAAAGACATTGAGTTGTTGATATAATGACCTCTATGAAACAACTGTTGTTTTAACTAAAATGCAGAGTCTGCATCAACAGCATGACTTTTGTGTGAGCTGACTAAGCAGCGTCATGTGACACAGCAAGTTTCAGTGCTAGATCAGAATAGAACTGAAATCCTCTGAGAAGCCTTTTTATTTCAACAATGTTAAATTTGACATTTATATATACTTTAATCTTTATTACATAACTTACACTAATATTTAATTTCAACTATTTAAGTAAAATACTTAATGTATAGTTATTAAATTAAATAACTAATTAATATACATTTAACTATTTATATCTTTTAATTAAATAAGTTACAAGCTTAATATTATAACATTACTATAATTTATTCAGAGTATAAAGAATGTTATATTAATTTTAAAGTAAGAAGAAGTTTTATTTCTGTTACTAAAGCTATAATTACTAAGTTACACTAAGTTATTATAAAACTGAGTATATAATAACTGTTTAGTTTTAAAAAACTACATAATAATCTTATTATGTTAAATGTAATAAAGTCAAAATGAACATTCTTGTATTGCTTAAATTGTTAAAATAATATCTAGCTAAGTTTTATGTGTGTTGAGGTCATGCAACCTCAGAACAGAACATAAAATAATTTAATACAGAACTGCACAATTTTTAACACTTTTTCTTAGATTTAAAAGGTTTAAAATTATAGCAAATTCACTTCATATACTCTGATATTAGTCTTTTAACTAACTACTTAATAAGTTGATTTGATTGAATGAGAAAACAGTGAAATTTAATGTCATAAGTTGAACTCATACTAAGGTCTTATGATCTAGTTACTGACTAAGACTCTAAGACTAAAGCACTTTATCTTCTCATCTCTGTACAAGGCTCTTCTTTTTCTCTTCATAGTATTCTTCTTGTATTTAAACATTATCAATCAAGTGTCAGTCTCATTGCAAACCTGTAACATTTAATAATGAGTAGAGATTAGTAAGACTGTTAATGACTTAATCAATTATAAAAATATATTCAAGGTTGATAAGACATCATTTAACAGTCTTACAGACAAAGTGATACTGAATATTAATGTACTTTATATAAACATGAAACTCAGAGTTTTTAAACAGCTCAATTGCTTTCTTATTGTCAGCCTTAATAATGACAGAATTCATGATAAAGAAATCAGTTTCATAAAGAAAACAGCATAATTAAATAGCTTTCTTAGTAGTCTGAGTTTTCACCATGTATTTAACTTTCATGAAAGACAGAGTGGCAGTTTGTTAACATTTAAATGATTAATTAATAAAGCCTCTGAATAGAAGAAAGAAATAGACATTAATAGACTTTTTAAAGTTCTGATCATCATCTCAGTTAGTGTCAGTATAACTCTGTAAATCACTATTAATAAATTTATAAGTAACATCTTAAGTAGCTGTCTTAACTAAATAGTGAAAGATCTGTTTAACAGTGTTATAATGAGTAGTATTAGAATTTTAAGTGAACTGACTAATAGAGAAAACAGCAAAGACAATATCAGAATGTGTTTATAGCATAATGTACATTAGTGAGTCAATTGCTTACTGATAACAACAAATAGTAACAACATCAGTCTGTTTATTAAACTTCTTTATAAGAACAATGTCAGAATTTATAGAGATATTTACTGAATTTATCTCATTTTAACAAAAAGTATGTAAAACCTTGTGAATGTAGACTGTTTAAGTAAGACAAATGATGCATTCAGTATGATTTTGTTCAATCTGCATACTCAGATAATAAGTGACAGACTTAAAGTCTGTCATGTTAAAGGTTAAATTTAGCTTGTTTTTAACATGTTGAATGACTGACTTGCTGCTATCAATAAGAAGTAGGTTGTCAATGTAGACAGTAATAGTAATATCATTCTTTAAAAAGATGCTGTAATTCAGTTCTGAATTATTACATTTTAACAGTGTAGAGCTCTATATAAAGCAAGGGTTTAACTAAGTAAATAAAAAGGTTTCAATACTATTGTTTAATGAGTATTCTTGAGTGATAATAGAAGTTAAACACAATGAATTCTTTAAAGAAATTTATCTTACTATATAAATGTTACCTCATTAATTTCACTGTTAAGTCTGTTAAGCTATCTCACTGTGCTTACTGTTAAGCACATTGAGCTCATATCTTTAAGTACATCTTATGCACATATCTTTAATGCAGCTTAGCTGTCTTAAACTAATATAATTATAACATTATTCTTTCTCTCTGCAGCTTTAGTTCTTTAGTGTTTATTTAAGTGAGAATTATATAAGAGAATTTATAATCATCATTATGCTTTTTAAAAACTTAAACTATTTATGCATCACAAAAGAAATTTAACTCTTAGACTTTTTAACTTAATTTTTTTATGAGCATTGTGCTTCTCACTGCTTAAAGTGTTTTATGATAAAAGATTATTTTAAGTGTGATAAATGCACTTATCATGATCATTTATGTATTAATGTATTTTAAGATTCTTTAAATTGTACTTAACTCTTTCTTTACTGTTAAATTAACAAAATAAACAATGAGATGATTGTAAAGCACACTGAGTTGATCACTCTTATAATTAAAGTATGTTGAGATAAGAAGGCTTCACAGGGAATTTCAGTTCTATTCTGACCTAGTGTCAGAACTTGCTGTGTCATGTGATGCTGCTTAGTCAGCTCACACAAAAGTCATGCTGTTGATGCAGACTCTGCATTCTAGTTAAAATATATGAAAAAAACAGTCATTTCATAAAGGTCATAATATAAACAACTCAACATCTTTCTGTTCAACAGGTTATGAGCTCAGCATTCTGTCTTCATACCTCAAGACATTAATCAGTCATTCATTGACCTCACTGTTGCTGTCTTTTGACAGTGTCTTGTGTTATTTCAATAGCCTACCTGAGTGCTTTCTTGAACAACCCCTTTTGTCATTACTTGATATTCTTGGTTTTGTTATTTTCATCATTTCAATAGCTCATCTGAGTGCTTTCTTGAACAACTCATTGTTTCAATAGCTTATTTAAGTGCTTTCTCAAACAACACCTTTGTTGTTTTAATATTCTTGAATGACTTGTCATTATGATATTCTTGATTAACATCTCTTCACTTTTTTGATAGTTTTCACATTTTGGTGTTTGTTCTTGACAACTCACATAATCATGACTTTCTCAAACAGCATTTTCAACTTTTCTCATCTTGCTGACATTAATAACTATGCCTCATGAGCCACTAACATCAAGTTCATTCTTATGAACAAAGATTTATGAGCTGTTGTTTTAGACATGTCTTTTGAACCAGTTGTTGAACTTGATAGTGTCAACACTTTGAACTTGAAGTCCTCATCTGAATACATTGTCTGAAGTAAAGAGAATGACAGGCATGTGCTACTATAGCACTGTCATGTCAGAATGGCTTTAAGAAGTTCATTCAAGACCTTTCTGTATGTCAGATGTGGTTGAAGCTCAAGAAGTTGTATGAGGTTCAGGGCTTTAACGCCAGATACCTTATGTTTACAACACTTTTAAGTCATCACTACAATTTGTCTAAGTTTATTGAGAACTATGTTGATCAGCTAAAGACTTTGTCATGATGTTTGCAAGAGATGAATTCTATCTTTTCAGACTGAGTTATACTCACTGTTCTTCTTAACAACCTTGAATTTACATTCAATGTCTTTGTCATGACTAAACATCAGTTCATTTGCGTTACAACTTTTACTTTTGATTTCTTAACTGCTGAGTTGATTGATGAGGCTAGAATGAAGAATAATAAGAGCTTTATTGTGATGACCTTTTGTGGCAAACCAAAATTGGCGTCATTGTCACTTCAGTGTTCACACTGTAAGAAGACTGATCATGAGAAACCCATGTGCTTTGTCAAATATCCTCATAAGAAGAAGAAACTTGATGCAGCTTGAGCTGTAAAGAAGAAGGGCAAATTGTTGTCATCAAACAAGTTCTTGAGCAAGTCCTCTAATAATGTCAAATCAATCTTCAATAAGACTGATGACAATGCCACAACGCTCAGCTTTATGTTTGTCATAGGATCACACCTCATGGGTGTGTGAATTGTTGATACTGAAGCCTCTGATCACTTGTGTTCTACACACAAATTCTTTTTTACCTATGAGCTTATTTTTAGGTCTCTTAAAACAGCTAATGAACCTGCTCAGATCATTGAAAAGAACATGGTTTCACTATGTTTAGTTTGTTCTGACAGTGGCATACAAGAGGTTATCCTCAAAGACATTATGCATGCTTTTAATTCCTCTGCAAACCTCATTTTTGACTGCTGCATGCACACTGATGGTATCTTTTTTGACATGCGTGACTGCACCTTACGTCACAAAAACAATGTCATTGAATATGCTTCTGAGGTCAACAGGATTTTTCAGCTACATCTTGACGATACACCTCAGTCTCATGCCTTTGCAGCTAATCATAGGTTCAAGGTATTGTTTGATATGTGGCATCAACGCTTGAGCCATTTAGGTCATACAAACATTGAGCGTCTGTTTAAGATTGTTGACAGCATAGATCTTAAGAATCTTTCTTGATGACATGATGTCTGTGAACTGTGCATGAAAGCCAAGCAGACTCATTGCTCTTACAATGCTTCTATTGAGTGAGTGACTTGACCATTAGGTCTTATTCATTCAGATGTTGTTGAACCCATAATGCTCACTGTTTATGACAGTTCAAGGTGGTTTGTTATTCTTACTGACGACTTCACAAGGTTTACCTGAATGTTTTTCATGAAAATCAAAGACAAAACAGTCAAGCATATTAAGAACTTTGTCACATTGATGAAGATTGACTGTTCTGACTATTCTTTAGAATGTCTTCACATCAACTTTAAGCATAAGTATCTTGTCTTGAAGAACTGGTTTACAGTCAACAGCATCATCTGAGAACCTATCATGCCCTATTCACCTGAAGAAAACGGCGTTTCTGAGCGGCTAAATTGCACTATTTGCGAACCTGCATGAGCTATGCTCAAAGACTCTGACCTGAACTCACACCTCTGACTGAAAGCCATTAAAACTGCAGTTTATATCAAGAACCAGTCTTTTACTTGAGTACTCAACATGACACTCTATGAAGCATGAACAGGCAATGTTTCTGACCTCTCAAGTCTTTGCATCTTTGATATCATTGCTTGAGCACACATTTTTAAGAAACAATGTCAGCAAGAAGTCAAGTTTGAGGACTGCAGCCTCAAATGTCACTATTTAGGCATGAAAGAAAGCTCAATCCTCCGTGTTTAAGACTCTGAATCAGAACAGGTTCTAGAGTCTCATAACTGCTTTGTTGATGAGGGCATTATCACTTATGAAAACATAGCTAACATAGAGGTTCACAGCAAGAAGAAGACAACTAGCACTAGCAATCATGCTGTCAATCTTTCTTCTGTGTTCTCACCCTTGTTGTCACAATCTTCTTTTGTTTCAGAAGAAGTGTTTGCACCAGCTACACTGCTGCTTCAATTCTCACTATTACAGCAATCAAATCCTGTCAGTGTGCATTCTTTGTCTTCTTTTGTTTCAGAGGGAGCATCTACCTCTTCACATTGTCAGTCTGAACTCATGGGTTCAGACCCACGAGTTCTAGACAAGTTGTTTGATTCAGATGAGCTCAGTTCATTGAACCCTTCAGCCTCAGCTGCATTATGCTACAACCTTTGCAGTTGCTCAGTTGTTGATGAGTCTGACACACATGTTTCATATGTGTATGTTGCGATTTCTATCGATGACATCGTCAAATCAACCACATATAAGCAGGCTGTGAAGTCACCTCTGTGTGACAAATGAAAGATGACTATGAAGAATGAAATTCAGTCACTGAAGGATAATAACACGTGAAACATTGTCAATGTGTCATCAAATCAGCATGTTCTTAAAGAACGCTGAGTTTACAAGGTCAAGCGTGACGCTCATGATCAGGTTAGCCGCTATAAGGCTCACTGGGTTGTCAAAGGCTATGAACAGCAGTTTGACATAGACTATGATTAAACCTTTGTGTCTGTCATCAAGCTGCAGATGTATAAGACCCTCTTTGTTCTTGCAGCATATTATGATCTTGAAGTGAATTAAATGAACGTCACTACTGCGTTTCTTTATGGCTCTATTGATCAGGTCATTTATGTTGAGTTACCTCACAGCTATGAGCTATCTGACAAGTTTGCTTTGCTGAATAAGGCCCTTTATGACCTGAAGCAAGCACCTCATCTGTGATATAAGACTTTACACAATCTTCTCATGTCTCTTGGTTTCTGTTGACTCAATTTCGACCATAGCATGTTCATATGAAACAGTGTCATCATTGCTGTCTATGTTGACGACTTTCTGCTTGTTGAAAAGAATAAGTCAGCTATTCAGGACGTTAAACAATGTCTTAATGACATGTTCAAGATGTCAGATCTCGATTCCGTGTTCTACTACTTAGACATGAAAGTGAAATGAAACTGTGCTGAACACACAATCTGTCTTACTCAAACAGCTTACATCAACAAAGTTCTTCAGATCTTTCAGCAGTTGCAGACTGTTTCTGTCAACACTTCTATGAATTCTGATGCAGTACTCATGAAGGAGTCTATCACTCAGGCTGACATCACTGTCATTTGACAGTATCAGAAAGCAGTCAGATCACTAATGTACATTATGTTACAGACATGTTCTGACATCACCTTCATCATCTCTACTGTTAGTCAGTTCACTCAGAACTTTAACATGTCACACTACAATGCTGTTAAGCGGATCTTTAAGTATCTCACTGACACTATGAATCTCAGTGTCATCTATGACATCACTGACAATGACCTCATTGACTATACTGATGCTGACTGAGGTGACTGTCACAACATCAGAAAGTTCATTGAGGCTTACCTCTTTCTTCTATATGAAGGTCTTATTAGCTGATGTTTTAAATGTCAGCAATCTGTTACCCTATTCTTGATGAAGGCTGAGTACATGACTGAAACACAAGCTATGAAGAAAGCCATTTGGCTATGCTGTTTTCTTAGTAAAATTGGCTATTTTCATGACAACAATGTTGTTGTCATTCAAGCTGACAACAACAAAGCTATGAATCTAGCTAGAAACCCTGAGTTTCATGCTTGTATCAAGCACATTGACATACAATATCACTTTGTTCATGAAGCTGTTGTTTGTCATCTTGTTGACTTTGAATTCATAGCTACTGTCAAGCAAGCAACAGATGAGCTTACTAAGGCTCTCTCTGCTGTTAAGTTTAGCCGTTTTCTTATTCAGTCAGGTTTTATATTTAATTAATGATCTGTCTTTGATGCGTGTTCAAACCTCATCATTGTTGACCTTCTTTGTCACCTTTTACATTCTCACTTTCTTACCTCACTGTTGCAGCCTTCTTCACGTCCTCATCACCTTACTGTTGAGCTCACTTTTTAGTGAAATTGAAGAACTCTATACTGACTAGTGAATGAATATTCAGGTTGTCTAAAACTGAGAAAAAGTGTTAAAATAAGAAGGCTTTACAGGGGATTTCAGTTCTATTCTGACCTAGCACTGAAACTTGCTGTGTCACGTGACGCTGCTTAGTCAGCTCACACAAAAGTCATGCTGTTGATGCAGACTCTGCATTCTAGTTAAGAATATATAAATTAAACAGTCATTTCATAGAGGTCATACTTCAATAGCATTTAATAAATTGAAAACAAACTGTTTAACAAATACTTCTGATAACTGCTTTGAAGAAATTACTCAAATTAGAGCTTATTGTAAAAAAATCAGTATGGGTGAAAATGCAAAAGCTAAAATTGTTGAAATAAGTGATGATATCATTAAATATGAAAACACAGAGATTGTTATTTCTCAATTAAGTGATTTTTTTCACATTTTAATTAAAAAATCAAAGAGTATCTTATATGAAGATTTGTTGTTGATGAATGAAAATGAAGTTAAGAGTTTGATTTCAATCAATGATGTTGAAGATTCATTGAGTGAAAATAAAGTTCACTTTTATTTTGTTGATTATCTCACAAAGAAACAGAATTTAACTGTAAATAAAGAGTTTATGATTAAAAGATTGTTTAATGTTAATGATAATTTATCAAAACAATTTGATACAATCAGAAATAATGAGTTTATATATAAACAAAAACATATCAATGAATATTTGTTGAACAGAAAGAAATTTCTAAAATATTTATTACTGTTAATGCACATGACTTCAGGTGCATCAGTAAGAGGTACAGAAATTTTGACTGTTAAATATAAAAACACTGCAAATAATAAGATGAGAAACATCTTCTTTGATGAAAAAAGCAAGCTCTTCATAATTAATATTGATTATCACAAAGGTCAATCTATTACAAGAAATATCAAGAATAATGTCAGATTTTTACCTTATGAAGTCAGTTATTTATTGTGTATATACTTAATTTTTATACAATCATTCTATGATTTTATTAAAATAAACATCAAACAAGAAAATAGCATGTCATCATATTTATTTGAGAATAACAACAAAGAATTTACTTCTGAACACTTAGCAAATGTTATGAAAAGAGAAACTATCTTGCATTTATCTTCATCATTTTCAATTTTATGTTATAGACATGTGATTAAATATATCATTAAAAGAAAAATCAAAAGTCTCTTCAATGTTAACAGTTCAAATAGTGAAGAAGCAGATAATTTCAATCATATTGAAGATTTACAAGCAAATCACACTACAAATATACACAACAGAATTTATGATAGAGACAGTTCTACATTGTTTAATAAAAATTATGATATTTATGAAGCTTCATTACAGTTTTGTTTGTTGTTTTTTCAATTTTTTCATCTAAATAAATCAGTTACAAAACACACAAGACAAGCAAGCAGTATCAGTCTGCAGAAAACAAGTAAAAAGTCAAGAAAAAACACTGTTACTGTGACAGATTTTGAATTACAAAGATATCACAAAGAGCTGTTGACAGAAAATAAAGATAAAACTGTAGAAGAATACTTAAAGTTAGTCTTCAATGACAATAATGCAAAATTTAAATCTGCAGAACAGAAACAAGTAATTGAAGAAGTTTTAAAAGAAACAAGTTGTATTACATATATAGCTGCAACTGAGTCAGAAAAAAGTTTGATATTTATGTTAACTCACTTCATCAATGTTCATCATATCACTTTAATTTTAACACCTTTGACTGCAATTAAAAATGATTTGTTAAAAAGATGTACAAAGTTACATTTACAAGCAGAAATCTTTGAAGAAAATGAAGAACACAAAGCTACTTTACAGATCTGTTTTTATGAAACAGTCAACAATGCAAATTTCACACAGTATGTCAATCAACAACAAGCAAAGAACTTGCAAATTAAGATTTTCATAGATGAAACACATGTTATAATTACACAGTCAAATTTCAAATATATTATGAAGTACATTAACTCTGTCAATCATTTTAAAACTCAGTTGATTTTTATCACTGCTACACTTACAAATGAACTGCAATTTCTCTTAGAGAAAAATATGAATTTAACACAAAATACAATCATCAAAGCTGATACAGCAAGAAACAATGTTAAATATAAAGTACAAATACACACAGATGCAGATAAAATTTCAGATTTAAAAGATTACTTAACAGAAATCATGTTGCATGTAAATAAAAATAAAAAAGTTATCATCTATGTTACAAGCATCAAGTTATACAAAGATATTACTGAAGAACTAAACTGTAAAGCTTACTATTCAACTTTAACAAAGAAAGAAACTTTTTTGCATGACTTTTTAACAAATAACAATGAAAAAATATTGATTTCAACAAGTGCTTTGAGCATGGGTGTTGATGTTTATAATATATATACTATTCACATCTATAAACAATATAGTATGACTGATTTCATTCAAGAATCTGGTAGAGTTGCTAGAAATTTAAAGAATGATACTTTAATTTTATTTGTAAATGAAAAAGAATATGTAACAAAGAACATTGATTTAGATGTTAAAGTTGACTTTAAATATTTTAAAAAGTTAGATTATAATGTATTGTGTGATTTCATACATGAAAAGATTTGCAGAAGAAGAATAATCAGTACATACTATGATAACAAGATTATTTCACAATGTGATGTTAATGTACAAGTCTTGTGTGACTTGTGTGAGAAAAGATCTGATGAGTTAAACAAAAGAAAAGATAAACAGATAACATCAGAAAATGTGAACTATTTGCAGTTAGAAAATTTGAAGAATAAACTGATTTCTTTACAAAATCTGTGTATTTTCTGTTTCATCACACAAGAGTTTGATGACATGTGGTCACACACAATATATACATGTATGAAGAAAGATAAAACAAGAATGATTACTCAACTTGACACATTGCAAAAAATCATTCACAATAATCACATGTTAAAAATTGATAGTTGCTGTTATACATGTTTACTACCACAGTTATTATGTGCTAAAAATGATGAAACATGTGAATTTAAAAACATTGTACTTGAATTCAATTTTACAATTGCAATATTAATACAAAGTAAAAGATATTAATCAAATATCTGTAATATTGAAACAGCTAAAGATGCACATAAATTTGCTGAGTTTATGTGTAAATCTATAACTTTTCATGATACAAACAGCATTAATGCAATCAAGTTGTCATGAGTTGAACTCATACTAAGGTCTTATGGTCTAGTTGCTTACTAAGACTCTAAGACTAAAGCACATTATCTTTTTGCTTCTGTACAAAGCTCTTCTTTTTCTCTTCATAGTATTCTTCTTGTATTTAGAAATTATCAATTGAGCATCAGTCTCATTGTGAACCTGTGACATTAGAATACTATCCTCATTTAAACCTGGCCTATACTAAAGGCCTTGCCGTAAAATTGTTGAAATCAGTGCAGAATGAGCGCAGAAACCCCTATGACAGATGAAGTGAAGACTGTTGCTGAGAAGATTTCTTCTTGAGCGCAAATATTTATAACAGAACTATGCAGCATGAAGAGTCATACAGAAGAGGACATGCAAAACATGAAGGCTTGTATGAATCTTCTTTACACCTTTGTGGTGAATTGAGACAACCTCACATTGACTACATCAGCAGATACAGCTATTTCAACATCAGCTGTTGCAACATCTTCTTCTTCTCAAGAATTAGTCAGTTGTACAAATGGTCTCATTTTAGAGCAGCTCATTGCAGCAATGAGTGTGAATTGACACTCAAAATGATGTCTCTCTGATTCACTCAGATTTGAAGAAAAGAGAGTGGAATTCAGACCTTGACTACAACAAATTATCACTAAATTGAATGTGAACATGTCAGACGACAATGTTGATGTGCAGTTTTAATACTTACACAGTTGACTTGAAGGGTTGACTTTAAGTCAGGTCACATCTTGAATTGTGGCTTGTATTAAGTTAAACAAAGTTTTAAATCATATGATCATTGAGAAGCTGATTAATCAGCTTCAGCACACATACAATAACTCAGAATTGAAGAAGAAAGTGACTTGTATCTTAAAAACTCTAAAACAAATGAGAAAATCATTTGCTAAACACCTGACCACCTTTGAACAAATGCTGTTGAAAGCAGAAGGCTTGAAATGAGATGATGCTGTCAAGAAAACATTTCTTAATAACAGTCTTGACATAACACTCATGTGAGCTCTGATTGTCACCTCAATCTCTGTGTTGTATGATGAGTACATTATCTTGCTATAGCGGGTCAGTCACAACTTAAACTCAATTCAGAAGGCTGTTACTCAAGAGTGTTGTATGACAACTATCATCATCACGCAACAGTCTCACTTGAACAACGTGAACTGAGAATTCACTGAGCACACCATTGTCACAGTTACAGAAACTGAAGAGAGACACAGAGCACAATGAGTGTCAGAGAAGAAAGTGACAGAACATCATATGAAATGACTATGCATGCACTGTGAAGACAATGGCCACTTCATTAAGGACTGCAAACTTCTGCCTGTCATACAATCTTGTGTCATTAATGTTGCCACTGCTGAAACTGTGAAGAAGACAACAGAAAAAGAGAAGAACTCAGAAAAAGAGTAGCTTTTAGCAGAAGTCGCAGCTGAAAGCATACAAGATGTGATAAGAGCTGAAAGAAGTTTGAGAACCAGATGAACAGTGTCCTCTTCACTATGTCAACATTAGTCAATAAAAAGTCATATGCACATACCTTGTACAACACAGAGTGTCTGTTCTATGAAATGATCACTTCTTGCTTTGCTAAAAATCACAATCTACAGTGCATGAAGATAAGACCTTGTATGATTATGAGGTTTGATGAACCCTCAGATTCATCAGTAAATGAAGTAACTGTTGTACAAATTGATATTGATGAACATCAGAAGTCAAGGGCATTTTTTTATATTGTTTTTAAGTTAGCATTCTACAACCTTATACTAGGTCTATCATGAATGAAGCAGAACAAGATCATATTGAATGCAGGCAGAGCCTCTCTTACGATTGAATTCACAGAAACTATCATACAGAACAGAGAAGCTTCTGCTGAGAGTGAGTTCAATTATGTTATGATGTCAGCTACATTCTTTATAAACCTCATACAGAAGAAAGAAGAGAAACAGAAGAAGATTGAGGTGTTCTTGATCAGCATGACCGATATTGAAAAAGCCTTAACCTCACAGAAGAAGACTGACTCAAGAACTATACTCTCTGATTATTATCATGAGTTTTTAGATGTGTTCAATCATATGATGACTGAGAAGTTGCCGCCCTTAAGGGAAGAAGGCACAGATCATCAAATTGAACTAAAAGAGGTGAATGAAAAAGAGCCAAAAGTACTCTGAGGTTCTCTATACAACATGACAAGAGAGAAGCTACTAGTGTTGCGCAAAACATTAACAGAACTTTTGAATAAGCAGTTCATACAAGTCAGCAACTTATTTGCTGCAGTGCTTGTTTTATTTGTACAGAAGTCAGAAGGTGAACTTTAATTCTGTGTGAACTATTGTGACTTGAACTGAATCACTCAGAAGAATCATTACCCTCTTTCATTGATATATGAGACTTTGCAAAACATCAGATGAGCTCAATGGTACATCAAGTTGAATGTCATAATGGCATTTCACAAGATTTGAATTGCTGCAGAAGACAAATGAAAGATGGCATTTTGTATGAGGTACAGGTTGTATGAATGAATAATGACTTCTTTTGAGCTAGTCAATGTCTCAAGCACCTTTCAAAGATATATCAACTAAGTCTTACAGAACTTTCTGAATGAGTTCTGTTCAGCCTATGTGAATGATATTCTTATTTTCACTGATGAATTGCTGCATCAACATTGAAATCATGTACAAAAGATACTACTACAGCTTTGAGAAGTCAGCCTACAAATTGACATTGACAAATGTGAGTTTGAAGTCAAGTCAACCAAGTACCTAGAGTTCATTCTGAAAGTGAAAAAGGGCGTACAAATGAATCCTCAAAAGATGAAGGCAATCATGAACTGACAAGCCCCTAAATCAGTAAAGAGTGTATAGAGTTTCATAGACTTTGCAAACTTCTATTGAAAGTTCATCAAGAACTTTTCTAATCTGGTTTTGTCAATGATGGCTTTTGTACAAAAGAACACATCTTTTAAGTGAACAGAGAAAGCTGATCAGAGTTTTATGAAGCTAAAGGTCATGTTCATTTCAGTGTCAATTCTAGTTTCATTTGACCACACACATATGACAGTGATGAAAACAGATTTCTCAGATTGATGCATAGATGAAACTCTGTTGCAGTTAATAAATGATGTGTGAAGACTCTATGTCTACTATTCAAAGAAGAATGCATCTGCAGAGTGCAATTATGAAATTTATGATAAAGAGATGCTGATCATCATATGATGCTTGAAAGAGTGAGACGCAGAATTGAGAAGTGTGTCAAGTTTTCAAATTTGTACAAATCACAAAAATCTGAAATACTTTATGACAGTCAGAAAGCTTACAGAGCAACAAATGAGATGATCTTTAATTCTGTCACAATACAACTTCTTCATACTATATTTGTTGAGCAAGCAGAATGAGAGAGCAGATGCTCTATCAAGACAAAAGCAGAATGTGTCAATGAACCTCTCAGACAACAGAGTACAACATCATACAATGCAGATGATATGTTCTGAGATGATAAGCAAGCCTATACAGACTGCCTCAATGACAGTAGCAGACATATCAGTCCCTGTGCTTGTATGAGATCAGAACTTGTTCAGTGAGACCACAGACCTCAAACAGATGTGAGTGAATGCTGAAGCAGAAGATGAGTTGTACAATGAGCTTTGTCAAACAATTCACAAAGAACAAAGATCATTTTCTACTGTTTTAAAAGTGAGGGTATTCATAATGAAATGCTTCTTGAGTGATGAAGAAAAGCTACTCTTTTGCAAATGACGCTGAGTGCTGTCATCAGAACCTCTTTGTACAGAACTGATTCAGTATACACATGACTTGACAATGACTGAACACTCAGAAAGAGATGTAACTGATGCTCTCTTATCACAACAGTTCTTTTGGCTCAGAATGCTACAGAATGTTCATACATTCTGCTGAAATTGTGACAAATGCTGTATGAACAACAGCTGAAAAGACTGCTGACAAGGCTTCTTGAAGCCTCTACCTGTATCAGAACGAATTTGATGAGAGATATTCATCAACTTTGTAGTAGATCTATCATCAAGTGAGGGTTGTACAAACCTTCTGATAATTACAGATTGTCTTAGCAAGGGGGTGATACTTGAACCATGCAAGAATATGACTGCAGAATGGGTGACTCAGACGTTTGTACAATGTTTCTATTGAGCTCATGAGCTTTTTACTGCAATAGTCTTAGATTGAGGCACTCAGTTTGTGAGCAGCCTATGAAAAAGAGTCTGTCAACTTTTGAAGATTGTACAAAGAATGTTCACAGCATATTACCTGAAAACTGACGGGACAACTGAGCAAATGAACCAGAATGTTGAGCTGTACATTTGTACGTTCTCAAATTATAGTCAGAACAACTGGGCAAGCCTGCTTTCTATGGCTGAGCTAGTTATAAACAATCATGACTTTGTCTCAACAGAAGTGAGTCTCTTTTTTCTGTCTCATGAGTATCACATGAAGCCTCTACAACTACTTGAGAAGTTGAAGTCTGTACAGTCTGCAAAAAGTTCAGTACAGAAAGCTGATCAGATCATACAAAAGATGAAGGAAGTCACAGAGTGAGCACAGATGACTATGGCTGTCACTCAACAGATACAGAAAGAAATGATGAATCAGGAGAGACAGCAGTCATATGACTTCAAGAAAGAAGACAAGATCTGACTAAACCTTAAGAACATACATACAGATCATCTGTGCAAGAAGTTTGATGCAAAGAATGTTAACTACATCATTGTTAAGAAGATTAGCTCACATTCTTTCTGTTTAAACACACTGTCAGGTATTCATAATGTGTTTCACTCAGTCATGCTTCAATCAGCAGCCATGAACGCTCTCTCTTCTCAGCATATGACAGACTCACAACCTTTGTCACAAATTGTAAGCAATGAAGAAGAGTTTGAGATAAAGAAGATTCTGAAGAAGAGATTTGTATGACATAAAGAAGAATTCAAGAAGAAGTACTTGATGAAATGAGTTGATTATACTCAATTCACATGAGAACTGACGTTCACTTTGAAAGACACAGTGGCGTTAAATCAATGAGAGTTAATGCAACCTGAGGTAGCTAAATCTTAACCATACAAAAGAAGGTTGAGGTGCTTCATGAGTTCAGAGGATTGTATGAAGTTCAAAATTTAGTGTTGAATTTATTTGATTTATTACTATACTAATTACTAATGATGCCTTCTTGATTTCGCCAAAGCTACTTGTCCTGAGCACCGCAAAGAGGTGAGGCACACTGCTCAGGTGTTGCACACAGCCTGTACAACTAGGCTTTAAAAGTGTTGTACACAGCTCATACAACTAGACAAGCACAGCACAAAGAAGAAAAAAGAGTTGTACATATTTAAGAGATGACACAGATAATGACTGCCTCTGCTGACAGCAATGTTGATGTGATTCTTCTTGACTGAGCAGCAGGCTCACTCTCATTGACATCATTGTTGTTGTTCTCATCGTTCAAGATGACAATGAGAACGTCATTGTTGCGTATGAAACAGTGACATGCGTGATCATGTCACTTGCAGTTACTGCAACACTCATCAAAATGTTCTGACATACAACAACATTTCAAAAAGAACGCCATACTGTGTGTCTGACAGTTGACACAACCAGCAGGCATCAATACATCTTGACTCTGAATCAGAATTGCATTTATGTATGACAGTCAATGAGTCCTCACCTGATTCAGTGTGATGTGTAGCTGTACAAACAAGACATTCACACTGAGCAGCACAAGAATGACTCTTGTCTGAGAAGAGTGAGTGTACTGAGTGAGCTGCTGCTGATCAACAAAGAGAACTGAATCAACATCAACAGCTGCAAGGACAAGAACGACAACATATGCATTGTAAAGAATGAGGGCTCTGTGAGCTGTCAGCTCTGAGACTTGTACCTGTATGACACTTACATTGTTGTTGTTGTTGATGTTGTTGCTGCTGAGCTTGTTGTATGAGAGTCAGTGCTGACATATCAATCAAGAAAGGTTT
>JAABUP010006116.1_pt1 | contig 17517 bp, 18 predicted proteins | sample 5559201 | NCBI WGS metagenome assembly JAABUP01 (sample SAMN10711887, study PRJNA513373) | rock metagenome | isolation source: Antarctica rocks | place: Antarctica
TCCTCATCGTCGCGTTCCTGGTAGCGGCAGGCACATCGGGCGCCGGCCGGCGAGCTGCCTGGCTCGGTGCCGTCACCGGCCTGCTGTTCGGTCTGACAGCGGCTCTGGTGAAGGCGGTCGGCAGCCAGCTCAGTTCCGGCGTCCTGCCAGCACTCGGCAGCTGGCCCCTCTACGCGCTGCTGGTCATCGGCCCGGCAGGCCTGCTGATCAACCAAGTTGCGTTTCAGGCCGGCCCCCTGGCAGCCAGCCTGCCGGCCATCACCGCGGTGGACCCCGTCGCAAGCATCGTGCTGGGACTGCTGCTGTTCGACGAACGACTACACGGCCGCCCCCTCGCCGCCACCGCCGAAGGCATTGCCCTGGCCGTACTGGCCGTCGCGGTCGTGCGACTCGCTCGAGCCGAGCCAGATCCCCCCAGTCGTGCCCCAGCGGACCGGGACTCGGCTGAACCCGCCGAGCCGCTGGTTTCCCCACCACCTCGCCGACGTCACTACGTACTGCCCAAACTTCAAGATCGTGCTTCGGCGCGACGCAGGTAGGAGGTAGCCGACGTCGTCGACCACGAGAACCGCGGGCCGCAGGTAGCTGGTGAGCTGCCGGTTGAACCTGCCGGTGGCCTCGGCGATCTTGAGAGGGGTCGGTGGCTCGATCGACCATGGGACAATCAGCAGCGTGGACAATCCGTCGGCCTCTGGCGACGTTCTCGGCAGTGCGCAGCCTTCGGGTTGGCCGGGCACCGAGGACGAGCTGGACGTGCTGCGCTCAGCTCAACTGTTCCGCGGCCTTGACCCCGACGACGTCGCCGCCCTGCTGCCCGCGTTCGCCCCGCGCACCCTCAAACGCGGCGCCCGGCTGTTCGCCCAAGGCGACATCGACGAGGCCGACGTGTTCGTCGTCCTTCACGGGCGGTTCACCGTCGCCCGCGAGCACCGCGACGGACGGGCCGTGACCGCGGTCCTCGGACCAAGGGACATGGTCGGGGAGCTCAGCGTGTTCGACCCCGGTCCGCGCACCAGCACCGTCACCGCCGTCACCGGCGGCCGGGTAGCAGTACTTACCAGCAGGGACCTGCTCGCCTGGGGGACATCCAGACCGCACGTCGCAACCCGCCTGCTGCAGGTGCTGGCCCGCCGGCTGCGTCGCACCAACAGCACCGTCACCGACCTGATGTTCGTCGACGTCGCTGGCCGGGTGGCCAAAGCGCTGCTGGAGCTCGCGGCCCGGTTCGGACAGCGACACGGACCCGAGGTGTGGGTACCGCACGGGCTGACCCAAGTCGAGCTCGGCCAGCTCGTCGGCGGATCCCGGGAGACGGTGAACAAGGTGCTGTCCGAGTTCGCCGGCCGCGGCTGGCTCCGGCTGGAAAACCGGGCCGTCGTCCTTCTCGACCTACCCCGGCTCACCCAACGAGCCCGCGCCGCCGGCAGCTGAGCCGCCCTGCCAGACCAATCCCGTCCGGCAGCGCCCTTCGGGCTTGGAACTGCTGGGTGCGGCCGACGACCGGCCGGGCTGGCGCCTTTCGAGCCGGACAATGGCTGACGGTGCGCGTTGGTGGATGTCGCTTTGATCACCATTGCCGTATTCCTGCACACGCCGGGCGCCGGACTGGGCCAGTGGGTAGCCATCATTTGAAGAACAGGAAAGCCACGCGACATCGGAGGCAATTCGTTGGCACGCACCACCATCGTCCGGCTCACCGACGACATCGACGGCCCCACCGCAGTGGAGACAGTGCCCTTCGCCGTGGACGGGCGGTCCTATGAGATCGACCTGTCCGCCGAGCATGCGGACAATCTGCGGCACAGCTTGGCGCAGTTCATCGCCGCGGCGCGCAGCACTAGCCGGGGCAACGCGAGCGTCGCGCCCGGTCGGGTTCGTCCCGGGCGGCCATCAGCTGCTGACTCCTCGGCGGTCCGGGCGTGGGCGAAAGAGAACGGCGTGCCTGTCTCGGGCCGTGGCCGCATCCCCGAAGACGTACTAGCTCAGTACACGAGCGCTCAGCAGGCGACCGTAGCTAAACCAGCAGCAGCCGAACCGGTGCCGGCCGAATCGGTGCCGGCCGAATCGGTGCCGGCCGAATCGGTGCCGGCCGAATCGGTGCCGGCTGAATCGGTGCCGGCTGAATCGGGGGCAGACAAGCCGAAACGGAGTCGGCGGCGGCGCAGCTAGTCAAGGCGGCCCACCGTGCTTGCGGTACTCGCACAACGTGTGTGACCGCCCGATTAGGGGCGTGAGCAGACCGGTGCAGCCGGCCAGCACCGTATCGCCGTTTTGCACCCACACCGCAGACCGGCCAGTCGCCGCCCCGCCGGCGAGCGACCCGGCCGCTGTCGACTCGGCCGATGTCGAACTCGGCTGATGTCGAACCCGGCCTTGGCTGCTACCTGGCCGTCGGCGAGCTGTAAGCCCTGCGCGGACCGCGGCAGCCCGGCGCCGCAGGGGCCGCCTATAGATAAGACCGCTCGGCCCCCCCGGACGCATCGAGCAGCCACCTGCAGGCCGGCTCCCGGCCGCTGGCCCTGCCGGGCCTGGTAGGCAGCACCTTCCGGTAAGGCAGGTGTGGCTGCTGGGCTGCAGTGCGCCGTGCGTGTTCGAGACGATGAGTAGCCATGAGCACCGTCGCGGTCAGTGCATTCATAGCCTCCCGCCGGCTCGCGGACAGCACGCAGCGCCGGCGCACGTCGCGGCGAGGCGTCGCGGGCGTTGTCAGCCTGGGCGCTGCTGGACTGCTGGCGGCTTGTGTCCCGGCGGGATACGCCAACTACTCGCCGTCGGCGGGCCGCCCGGCGACACCAGCCGAGGCGCTGGCCGTCAGTACCGCGGTGGGCAGCAGCCCGCTGACAGCCGGCGCCGGCACCCGTGCCTGCCGGGTGACGGCGATACGGCTCTCCACGGGCACCCCGGGTTACGCCTTTGCCACCATCGAAACTGCCGGCCGACCAGGGCCTGCAAGTCGACCCCGCGCGTCTCCACGTTGCGCCGCGACGCGCCCGCCCGGCCGGCGGACTCGTTGCTGCCGGGGCAGGTCCCGCCGGTTCAGCAGCTGGGCCAGCGCGGGGTTGACGTCAAGGATCCGGCCGTCTTCGGCGATCAGCGCCAGCGGTACCGGGGAGAGGGCGAAGATCCGGGCGAAGCGGGTGTCGGCCTGCTGGCCGGGGCCGGCGGCCCTGTCCTGCTCGGCGGCTGGGGTGTCGCCGGGGGAAGTGCGACGGTCGGGGTCGGGGCCGCCGGGGGGCTGCGCCATCGGTACCGGCCTTTCTGCTGGCAGGCGGCAGCGAAGGGGCGGGCCTTTGACGCGGTCAGCATGGGTGTACCACCGGTGGCCAGCAGGTCAACGGGTGCCTCCCAGCGGCAGGGCGGGGGGACGTGGTCAGAGCGCGGTCTGATCGTGGTTATCGGGCGTTGCGGGCCGCGGCTTGAGCGAGCAAATCGTGTACCGGCAGCAGCCGGCGACGCGGAGCCGGCGCCGGATGAAGACCGGGACCGCCAGCCCGGCGCAGTCCACTCGGGTGGTCCAGCTCGGTCGAGCAGCAGCCACAGCTGGCCGGCGTCGACCAGCTCGGCGACGGCGTCGCGCAGCGGGCCACCTGCATCGAAGACCGGCGGTCCTTGCATCGAGAGCAGCGCATGCCCTCCGCCGCCGGGAACCAACCGTACGGCGACCACGACTAGCCCGTCGGGGTCGGGCAGGGTCTGCGACGCAGGCACCGTGCCAGCCCCCATGCGAACTGTCCCCCGGTACCGGGAGAGACCACAAACGATCGTCTATTGAGACGCCGCAAGAGTCCCTGCTGGTCCTCAGGTCAGGTCACGTGGTGTGGGGCTGGACGAGTCCTGTCTCGTAGGCGAGGACGACGAGTTGGGCGCGGTCGCGGACGTCGAGTTTGGTCATCGCCCGGCTGACGTGGGTCTTGGCGGTGAGCGGGCTGAGGTAGAGCTTGGCGGCGATCTGTTCGTTGTTCAGCCCGCCGGCGACGAGGGTCATGACTTCGCGTTCCCGGTTGGTCAACGCGGCTAGCGCACCGGCCGGGGCGGCCGGGTGGTGGGGTCGGGCGACGATGTCGGCGATCAGCCGGCGGGTGATGCTCGGGGACAGCAGCGCATCGCCGCGGGCAACGATCCGGACGGCCTGGAGCAGCTCGGCAGGTTCGGTGTCTTTGACCAGAAACCCGCTGGCGCCGGCTTGGAGCGCGGCATAGACGTACTCGTCGGCCTCGAAGGTGGTCAGGATCAGAACCTTGACGCCAGCGAGGTCTTCGTCGGCGCTGATCCGCCGGGTCGCTTCGAGTCCATCGACGCCAGGCATCCGGATGTCCATCAGCACCACGTCGGCGCGGGTCTGCCGGGCCAAGATGATGGCCTCGGTACCGTCGGCGGCCTCGCCGACGACATCCAGGTCGGGAGCGGAGTCGAGCAGGACCCGAAACCCGGCGCGCAGTAGCGCCTGGTCATCGGCGAGCAAGACCCTGATCATGCGCCAGCTGGTAGGGGAAGGCAGGCGCGGACGGCGAACCCGCCAGCCGGGCACGGTCCCGCACTCAGGCTGCCCCCGACCGCGGTCGCGCGTTCGCGCATCCCGACGAGCCCCTGCCCGGACCCCTGCGACGGTGTATCGACAGGGCCGTGACCGGTGTCGACGATCTCGACGCGCAACTGCTCGGGTTCGTAGCACAAGCCGATGGCGGTGGGGGCGCCGGGTGCGTAGCGGACCGCATTCGTCAGCGACTCCTGCACGATCCGGTAGGCGGTCAGGTCCACCGTCGCCGGCGCCGGCCGGGGCGTCCCAGCGACGGTGACGGTGACCGGCTGCCCCGCGGCGGTGGCGCTGGCGACTAGGTCTTCAACTTGGGCGAGCCGCGGCGCAGGCTCGGTTGGTTCGGCTTCGTCGGCTTGGCGCAGCACGCCCAGGATGGCCCGCAGCTCGCGCAGGCCTTCCTTGCTTGCCGCCTTGATGGAAGTGAGCGCGGCGACGGCCTGGTCGGGCTGGTCGGCGGCGACGTGCGCGGCGACCCCGGCCTGGACGTTGATCAGCGCCATGGTGTGGGCAACGACGTCGTGGAGTTCGCGGGCGATCCGCAGCCGTTCAGCGTCGACCCGGCGGCGGGCTTCCTGTTCACGGGTGCGTTCGGCCTGGGCGGCCCGGTCCTCGACGGCGGCGATATAGGCACGCCGGTTCTTCACCGCCAACCCCAAGAACAGCGGTGCGGCGAACAGTCCCGGGATGAGCACGAACCCACCGCCGGTCGGACCGAGCGGGTCGAATGCGGCATTGGCGGCCATCAGCGTCACCGCGGTGACCACGGCGGCGACCACCGCGCGGCGGGTGTTGCTGGCCACCGCGACCGCGTACAGGGCCACGGCGGGGGCGAGCAGCGCCGCCCCGTCGACATAGCCCAGACAGGTATAGGCCAGCACCGCCGCGCCGGAGGTGGCAAGCACGACCAGCGGGCTGCGGCGGCGCAACGCCAGGATCAGCGCCGAGGCCGCGACCAGCCCGAACGCCCAGACCGGAGGGTGCGCCAGCAGCACCCCGCGCGGAATGTCCTGCGGCTGGCTGGGATAGGCCTCCCCCACGGCTCCGGCGACGAGCACCACCGCCAGCAGTGCCGCCAGAGCCACGTCCATGGTCTGTGGCTGGCGCCGCCCCCAGCCCCAGCCGAACGGCCTTCCCGGACCGCTCGCCGCCGGCGCCACGCGGGGGGCTGCGACGGCGGCGCTGTTCATGGCGCCAAGGGTAGGCGCGGTGATCACCGCTGGCGTCCTCCACCGGAAGGCGGCTCCCCTACTCCCGAGGGAGTAGGGAAGCGCTGGCCCCCGCCTGCCGCCGGGGTAGCCGACGAGCCTCCCGCTGGGCGACGACGAGCCACCCGGGCTGCCGCCACGCTTGGGCCACATCGGCACCACCCCGACCGGGAGGCTCGTCATGCAGGCACTCACCCGATTCGCACTCGGCCACAAGCTCCTTGTCGTTGCATTCTGGCTCGTCGCCGCGGTCGCCGGGGCGCTGACCGTCGGTGCCACCACCAGCCGGCTCACCACCAGCTACGCCATGCCCGGCGCGGCGTTCACCGCCGACGCCAAGATCACCGCGACTTACCACAACGGCGCGACCGACCCCACCGTCGCGGTCATCACCCTGCCCGCCGGGACCACCCTCACCAGCCCCGGCGTGACCGCCGGGCTCGGCCGGGCGTTCGCCGCCGCCGGCCAGGTCGCCCCCGCCACCAGAGTGGTGGACTACGCCACCACCGGCGACCGGTCGTTCGTCACCCGCGACGGGCAGTCCACGTTCGCGCTGGTCTTCGGTCCGGCAGCCGGCCCGATGGGCCCCGGCGCCGACGCGGCCGTGCAGCACGCCGTGCAGACCGCGGCCCCACCGACCTGGCGGACGTCAGTGACCGGCATCTCCGCGCTGGTCAACACCAAGGCGGCGCCCAAAGGCAACAGCGTGCTGGTCGAGTCGGTGCTCGGCGGCTTCGGCGCCCTGGTCGTGCTGGTGTTCGTGTTCGCCAGCTTCCTGGCCGTGGTCCCGCTGGTCATCGCCGGCGTCTCCATTCTCACCACGTTTCTGGCCGTGCTCGCCCTGACCCGCCTGACCCCCGTCAGCATGATCGTCGAGTTCCTCATCGCGCTGATCGGCCTCGGCGTGGCGATCGACTACTCGCTGCTGGTCATCACCCGCTGGCGGGAGGAACGCGCCCATGGCCGGGACAACGCCGCCGCCGTCCAGGCCGCGATGGCCTCCGCCGGCCGGGCGGTGGTGTTCTCCGGGCTGACCGTCGGGATCGGCCTGCTCGCCCTGGTCGTGCTGCCCGTGCCGTTCCTACGCAGCGCCGGCATCGGCGGCGTCCTGATCCCGGTCATCTCCGTCGCCGTCGCGGTCACCCTGCTGCCGGTGCTGCTCGCCACCGTCGGGCCACGGCTGGACTGGCCGCGGATCCGCACCGAGAACACCGCCAGCCGCGCCTGGAGCGCCTGGGCCCGGTTCACCGTGCGCCGCCGCGGCGTCGTCGCGCTGGCTGTAGGCGTAGAGACCATCGGTGATGGCGTACACAGCGCCGCTTGCCTGCACGGCGGTGAGCATCGAGGCGGCGAGCGGTGGCCACACTCGCTCCCACTGGGTGTAGTTGGCCGGGTTCGCGCAGTTGTACAGGACTGCTGCACCCTCGGCGGCCCGGGTGAGCGCGTCCGCGTCCGCGGCATCGAGCGCGAGGTGCCTGACCGCCTGCAGTCCGGTGTCGCGGCCGGAGCGGCTGGCGAGGGTGACCTGCTCGCCGCGTTCGACCAGGAGTGCGGCGACGTGGCGGCCTACGGGTCCGGCGCCGACGACGAGGTGGTATTGCGACATGGCGGGGTTCCTCCCTGATTGCGAGAGCAGCGCTCTCGGTTCCTCGAGGGTGACACACCTCCGGCAGCTTTGCAAGAGCAGTGCCCGCAGTTGCGGGCGGTGCTCTCGAATGGCAGGTTGCAGGTATGGCACCGCACCGACCGCGCGTGAACTGGCTCGTGAAAGCGTCAGGGGAAGCATCCTGGGTGCCGCTCGGGCGCGGCTGGCGAAGGAGGGGCCTGCGCAGCTGAGCCTGCGCGCGGTCGCACGCGACGTCGGCATGGTGTCCTCGGCGGTGTACCGGTACTTCCCCAGCCGCGACGAGCTGCTGACGGCGCTGCTGGTCGAGGCCTATGGCGCGCTCGGTGCCGCCGTCGAGGAGGCCGACGGGGCGCACCCGCGCAACCGGGTCGGTGCCCGCTGGGTCGCGGCGTGCCGGGCGATCCGCGACTGGTGCCTGGCCCACCCGGGCGAGTTCGCCCTGCTCTACGGCAGCCCGGTGCCTGGCTACGCGGCCCCGCAGGAGACGCTCGAGCCAGCCACGCGTACGACGCTGGTGCTGGTCGGCATCGTCTTGGACGCGGTCGGGGAGCCGGGCTGGAGGACCGGTGCGGCCGCCGCGCCCGCTGCGGCTCCCGGCGGGGTCGCGTCCGTCATCGGGGATGCGATGGCTTTCGTGCGCGCGGCGGGGATCGTCGACGCGATGCCGGCCGAGGTCATGCTGCGCACGATCTCAGCGTGGACGGCGCTGTTCGGCACGGTGTCGTTCGAGCTCTTCGGGCACTACGTCGGGTCGGTGTCCGATAGTGCCGCGTACTTCGACCAGGTGGCGGCCCGGCTCGCGGACGGGCTCGGGTTCGACGCAGAGTTCTGACCGCAGCCGTCGGGTCCATCGGGCCGCCCCACCTCCTTCGGGTGCACTTCCCCGACCCACCACTGGGCCGCCAGGCTCCGGACAGCTTCCCGCCGAACTGATCCTGCACGCGACTTCTTCCGGAAGGACGGTGACACCTGGGTAGAACTCGTCGAAGTGTTGCCCCAGCTGCCACCCCGCAATTGTTCGCTTGTGAACGAGCAGTTCTACGACTACGCGCTCCGCGTACGACCGATGTCAGTCAGCGACTCTGGAGCAGCGACGTCCGCCCCCACGGTCCGTCGCGCCGCTGCAGTGCGGGCAGTGGTTATCCAGGTGCAGGTTGGAGTGCGCGACTGCAGCAGCTTGCGGGCGAAGAGCGGTGACTGTGGGTGCGAGCTGTCGCGCTCGGCGGCCGTTAGGTAGGTGCGGACCGCGGCGTCGGTGACGCGCCCGGCTGTTGCGACGGCTTCCTCGCCCGATTCGGCAGTCTCCCTAGTGTCAGCCGGGCCGACCGCGTCGGGCCGCTCTTGCTGCAGCTTCTGCAGGTCAACCAGCACCACGCCCGGCAGTAGGTGGTGCCGCAGCCGTCGTCCCAGCAGGGGAGCAGCAGGCCGCAAGCCGCGCCGAGCAGGCTGAGGGCCCGAAGACGATGACGAGCGGGGCCGGCGAGCTGTGCCCCTGGTAGCCGGCGGCGAGGAACGCCGCGGGCAGGACGCCGAATAGTGCGCCGCGGGGAACGGCCTGTCGCTGGGTCCGACTCAGCCAGCCGAGGGCAAGCGCTGCAGCGGCCCACACCAGCAGGTTCACCCATGAGTGAGCCCACGAGCCCACGAGCCCACGAGCACCCAGCGGACGCTGGCCACGCCTAGCGCCGCGGTGACCGACGCGGTTCCGCTGCCGATTGCGGCCGAGCGCCCCGGCCGGCGTCCTCGCCTGCGCGCCGGGCTCAGATGACGGGGTGCCCGGCTGCGCTCGCTTGGACGTGCGGGGTGAGGTGTTGGACGAACCAGTCGCGTGCAGCGGTGATGGCCACGTCCTTCCAGGTGGTGTAGAGCGAGTAGTGGTGTCCTGGCAGGACGAGGAGGGACTTGGGCTCCAGGGCCGACGCGTACGCCTCGAGCGCCGCGGCGACCGGACAGGTGGTGTCCTGATCGGCCAGGATCATCCGTAGCGGAGTCGGGGCGATCAGCGGCATGAGGTGCCTGATGTCGTGCGCGAGCGTCTGCTCGAACGATCGCAGGGTGACCCGGGCGTGGTCGTTGCGGCGCTCCTCGTCGCCGAAGGTCGCCTTGTAGCTCCCGGCGTCCGTGCTGGGGTCCGCCTCCCCAAACTCGACGTATCGGGGCTGCTTGCCTAGCGCGCGGTCCCGGCGGTCCTGCGTGAGCAACTGGTTGAACTGGTCCAGGTCACTGCCGATGACCATCGCGCCGAGGTCGCCGATGTCGGCCGGGTCGCCGCCGGGCGGCAGCAGAATGTTGATGACCGGCACTTGTGCGAGCACGCACGTAACGCGCCGGTCGAGCGCCGCGAGGGCGAGGACGTTGCGACCACCGAGGCTGGTTCCCCACACTCCGATGCGCTCGCTGTCGATCTGCGGAAGCGTTGCCGCGAAGGTGACTGCGCTTTTCCAGTCCTCGATCTGTCCGCAGTGGTCGATCTCGTCCCGCGGCTGCCCGTCGCTGTCACCGAAGTTGCGGTAGTCGAACGCCATCGCCGCGATGCCCACGTCGACGAGGGCGGCTGCCACGTCGGGGATCGTCCACTCTTTCAGTCCGCCGAGACCGTGCGCCAGGATGACCAGCGGGTGTGGAGCCGCGCTGGCGGGTGTGCGGAGCCAGCCCCGTAGCACCACGCCTGCAGATCTGAACTCCACGTCCCGCTGGCCGGGCGTCGCTTGCCGGGCGTCAGTCACTGTCGTTCCTCCTGGTTGAGTGGGTAGTCGCTTCAGGTTCGGGTGACTGGGGGCACTGCTAGCTGTGGTCGCCGTCAATGCCAGCTCGAGGTCGCGCTGGCGGGTCAGCCAAAGGGCCCTCACGGCCGGTCGAGGATGAAGGTGCCGCCGGCCGCTTCGGCCAGTTCCGGCCCGAACAGGGCGCCGGGCGTGTCCGCGCCGGGCCGGCCCTGGCCTTCGAGCAGTCGTCGCGTGACTTCTGTCGCGGCTGCGGCGGTGAAGTCGTGGCCGTCGCCGATCCGCAGCCAGCCTTCGCGGGCTTCGCCCGAGGGCCATTCCGCTCGGGCGTGCGCCCACGACCATGTTCGGGGCCGTTGCTGGGCGTGCTGCGGGATCCGCGCTATCGCGCTGACGGCCAGGGGTCTGACGCCGGGGATGCGCAGTACCGCGGGCAGGGCCGGCAGGACAAAGCGAGTGAAGGCACCCGACGGCACGAGGGCCGTGGCCGCGATGACCGAGCCGGCGTTGCTGGCCCGCCAGGCCGCGATGAGCTCGCCGCTGGCGCCGCTCCTGGTGGCCAGGACGTCACCGTCGGGAGTGGTCAGCTGGGCAGGATGCGCGGCGGCACGTGAGCCCACCAGCCGTCCGTGCCACACTTCCCGCCCGCTGGAGGAAAGGATCCCCACGATGGTTCCGGCGAGCGCCGCGCCGACGGCGCCGGCTTCCATGCCGACGGAGGCCATCGCGTCGACCCGTACCCGCGCCGGAGGCGGCTGGCGCTGGCACAGGCGCAGCAGCACGCTCTCGGTGGCCAGGACCCCGAAGCCGGCGCCGGTGACGAACACCTGGCCGCCGGCGGCGGCCTGCCGGTCCAGTGCCAGGATCTGCTGGACGGCCGGGAGCTCGTTGGTCACGTCGACGTAGTGGGTCCCGACAGGGCACGCCCGGGCGACCTGGGCGGCGGTGGTCGTGAACGGGCCGACGGTGTTCACCACCACGCCAGGGCGATCCTGGGCGAGCCCGGCGAGAGTCGACTCCAGCGAGCCCATCAGCAGGCGCGGCGCGCCGCCGAGCCCGGCGGCGACGCCCTCGAGGCGTTGGCGGTCCCGTCCCACGAGCACGAGCGGGACGCCCGCCTCGTGCAGCCGTCTCGCGATCATCCGGCCCGTCCGGCCGGTCGCGCCCAGCACCCAGACCTCGTTGTTCATCACGCGGCTCCCTCAACGGCTGATCCGATGTGTCCGGTTCCGCGGGTGGCGAGAACGCTCAGGATCTCGGCCTTCCTCGGGACCGGATCCGCTGCACGACCGAAGGTCATGACATCGGGTGTGGTCGCTTGTGACGCTAGCAACGAGAACACCCGGTGTCTACAGCCGCTAGGATGGCGGCATGCCGCGATGGAGTCCAGGCGCCGACGGCAGGCTGTACCACGCCGCCATGCAGCTAATTGTTGAGCGCGGCTACGACAAGGTGACCGTCGCTGAGATCGCCGAGCACGCCGGGCTCAAGAAGCGCACGTTCTTCCGCTACTACGCGGACAAGCGCGAGGTGTTGTTCGCCGGGTCGGCCGAGTTCGAGCACTCAATCGTGGAAGCAGTGCGCGCAGCCCCGGCAACCGCGGCGCCCCTCGATGCCGTCATCGGCGCGCTCGCCGAGGCCGGCACCGGTCTGGCGAGCTGGGGCGAGCCGGTCCGCCAACGCCAGCGCGTCATCGCCTCCTCACCCGAGCTGCGTGAGCGCGAGCTGTTCAAGATGCAGGCGCTGGCCGCCTCGGTCGCCCAAGCCCTGTCCTGCCGGGGGGTCGAGGGCCTCACCGCCACCCTCGTCGCCCAGGTAGGCGTTACGGCGTTCACCAGCGCGTTCCAGCAGTGGACCGAGGCGACTGGACACCAGGACTTCTCCACAAGCATGCAGAACGTGCTCGGACACCTACGTGCAGCAGTGTGCCCGCACTGACCCTGCGTCCGGCGGCTGCTTCACAGGGCCTCGCCTGCCCTCGTGCGGCCTTGGTCGCCGTGCAGGAGGTGCCGCGACAGGTCGCGCGACTGGCCCCGGCCACACCTACGGACCCGAGCGCGCCAGACCCACGCCGGGGGGCCCAATGTTCAGCCGCCTGGGTGCTCGATCACCCTTGAGCTTGGCGCTCGCTTAGGTGCGGAGATGCTGGCGGTGCACCGCGCCGAACGCGTCCTCGACGTAGAGGTCCGCGAGCGACGCGGGCCGGTCGGCGGACTGCCGGCGCACCTCGTCCTGGTTGCTCGTCTCCGCCGCCTCGAAGTGACAGGGCTCCGGCAGCGCGACCTCGCCGTCAGCGAGCGCCCCGACCACCGCGTGGGCGTCGTCGCTGACGACGTCGCCCGGAGCGGCACCGGCGCGCCGAGCAGCTCGGCCAGGCGCGCCGCGACGGGGCCAGCGAGAAGGCCGGGTCGGGCGCACCCGTCCGGCCGGGCCGGTGCGCTACGACGACGACCCGCGCGCCGCGCGCGACAGGTCCTGCAGCAGCAGGAGCGGTGCGCCGATACGTCCCTCGTCGGTGATCCGCGTCCCGTCCAGTTGGACGTTGTGGCCGCTGCAGGCCAGGACCTGCTGGCCCCGTAGGTCGAGCTCTGCGGCAGTCCTCACCCAGACAGGCGTGATCCGGCATCTCCTGATGCTGGGGGTCCGGGAAGTAGCGCCCTGGCCGAGGTCGTCGATCAGGGCGGTATGCGCCGGTCGCCAGTCGAGCAGTTCCCGCGTCACGGCGCTGGACGTCGGGTTGTCGGTCGTGACGAAGGCGCTGAGGAAGCCGATGTCGCGGAACGCGGGGCCGTCGTCGCCGACGTCGTGCAGCCCGTGACCCGGCCGGCGCCGCCAGGGCCAGGCGGTAGAGGCGGGCCGCATGCAGGGTGTGCCCGGCCGGCCAGCGGTTGAAGCCGTCCCCGACGTAGCCGGCGGCGCCCTTGCCGCGGGCGATGGCGATCAGGAGCGGGATGTAGCCCGAGTGCTCGAGCGGGCTGTGGACGGTTGGGAGAGCCGCACGACCGAGGACGCACCCGCGTTCGGCGAGCGCGACCACCGCGTTCTCCGCGTCGATCCGCGGGCCGGGCGGTGACGCCTCGGCTTCGGTGGCGACGCCAATGAGGCCGCCGAACACGAGGGTCAGGGTGCCGGAGGTGCTGAAGAGCGGCTTGCCGCCGCCGGTCAGGGCGCAACCGATCGTCTCGTGGCGTGCAGGTCGGCGTCCCCGGCGCCGGTGATGACGTCGCCGGCCTGCGGGACGTCGTACTTGAACGCCAGGTGGATGACGCCGTCGGAGGCCGCGGCGGCCTCGCGCAGGCCCTCGAGGTCCTCAAGGGAGGCCGCGGTGCACCGCGGCTCCGGCAGCCTGCACGGCGACGGCCCGCCGGTCGCAGCTGCCAGTGCGACGACCTGGTGCCCAGCGGACAGGAGCTCGGGGATACCGGCGGAACCGAGGTGCCTGGACGCGCCGGTAACGAGGACGCGCATCAGGTTCTTCAGGTGTGGCAGGCGTGGTGGAACTGTGGCCGTGCCCAGGTCATCGACAAGTGGATGACCTGAGCACGGGCGTCGCCGGCCGGCCGGACCGACGGCCGGCGACGGTGAGCAGGGCGGACCCGACAGGCACAGCCGTTCGTGCACTGACCGATTGCATGCCCGTGCCGCGACGGTGTAGTCGGCCCCGGTGATCAGCCGCTGAACTGGTGGCCTACGACCGCCAGCAGCTCGAGCCGGTCGGCGTCGACCGTGCCCGGCGTCGCTGTGAAGACGAGCAGGCGTTGCCCGCGGTCCTCGCTGTGCAGCACCTGGCAGTCGAGCTCCATCTCGCCGAGTTCGGGGTGGACGAGGGTCTTGCGCTGCTCGCTGTGGGCGGCGACCTCGTGGCGTGCCCAGACTTCGGCGAACTCCGGGCTCGCCGCCAGCAGCTGCGTGACGAGCGTGTCCGCGCCGGGTGTGCCGCGGCCGGTCGCCGCGCGCAGGTCCGCCGCCCAGAGCCGGCTCTGCGCTGCGTGCTCGCGCTCGGCCCGCAGTGCGCGCTCGGCCGGGTCGCGGAGGAACCAGCGGTGGTAGGCGCTGCGGGCCGGCCCGTCGTGTGACGTCTGGTCGCCGAGCAGCGCGACGGCGAGCCGGTTCTGCACGAGGGTCACGCCGAGGTCGGTGACGACCTGCGCGGGGGTGTCGGCGAGGCGGTCGAGCACCCGCATGACGCCCGGCGGGACGTGCTCGGTGCGCCGCACCCGGCCGGGTGTGCCGTGGCCCGCGAGCCGGAACAGGTGGTCGCGCTCGTCGAGCGTCAGTCGCAGCCCGCGCGCCAGGGCGGTGAGCATCTGCTCCGAGGGCTGTGGCCCCCGCTGCTGCTCCAAGCGTGTGTAGTAGTCGGTCGACATCCCGGTCAGCGCGGCGACTTCCTCGCGCCGCAGCCCTGCCGTACGGCGTCGCAGGCCGACGGGCAGGCCGACGTCCGCGGGCTGCAGGGCTTCGCGGCGGCGGCGCAGGAAGTCGGCGAGCGAGGTGCGGTCCACCCGTCCAGCGTGCGGCGCGCGCACGGGGCCGTCCAGGGACCGCCGGTCCCTGGACAAGGGCTCCTCTCCCGAACCGCCGGGAACCGGGGCAGGGTGGACGCATGACCCAAGCCACCAGTCGCAAGACCGCTCTGATCACCGGCGCGAGCCGAGGGCTGGGCCGCAGCACCGCCCTGCACCTCGCCCGCGCCGGCGTCGACGTCGTCGGGACCTACGTCGCCGCCAAGGACGCCGCCGACTCGCTCGTCGAGGAGGTGCAGGCCGCGGGCGGCAAGGCTGTCGTGCTGCCGCTCGACGTGGCGGACTCGTCATCGTTCCCGGCGTTCGTCGAGCAGCTGCAGCGCGCGCTGCGCGACGAGTTCGGGCGCGACAGCATCGACTTCCTCGTCAACAACGCCGGCACGTCGCTGCACGAGTCGTTCGCGACCACGACCGAGAAGCAGTTCGACGAGGTCGTCGACGTGCACCTCAAGGCCCCGTTTTTCCTCACTCAGGCACTGCTGCCCGTGCTTGCCGACGGCGGCCGGATCGTCAACATCTCAACCGGCCTGGTTCGCATCACCATGCCCGGCTCGGCGGCGTACGCCGCGGCCAAGGGCGCCGTCGAGGTGCTCACGCGCTACCAGGCGCAGGAGCTCGGCAGCCGCGGCATCCGCGTCAACGTCGTCGCGCCCGGCGCGGTCGCGACCGACTTCTCCGGCGGCATGGTCCGCGACAACCCGCAGGTCGGCGAGATGGTGCGCGGCGCGACCGCGCTCGGACGCCTCGCCGAGCCCGACGACATCGGCGCAGCAATCGCGCTGCTACTGGCCGACGGCTTCGGCTGGGCGAGCGGCGCGAAGATCGAGCTGACCGGCGGCCAGCGCCTCTGACCCCGCAGTCGTGCAGGGGCTATAGCAGGGCTCGGGTGGGGCGTGGCGTCGCACACCGCTGTTTGCCCTTGGGCCAGCCGACTGTGACACTCCGGGGCCAACGGAGCACCCAGGTCAGAAGAGGTGCCAAGCGAGAGCTGCCCCAGTCGCCCGGTCCGCATTAGCAGTCCCCGACAGGTGCGCCATACGGGACAGGATCGGGAGCCGGTCTAGGAAGTGAGACGGCTCGGGGTGAGACACCGTGCCGCCGCGTTCTCCTAGGACCGGCGGCGGGCTCTCGTCTCACAAGTCCGTCCGAAACTCGGCGTGCCGATCCCGGCGAGGCTGCCGAGTTTTGAGACGCTCTGCGGGTGTCGACGGTTGGCTACGCCCGGGTGAGCACGAACCACCAGTCGCTGGAGGCGCAGCACGACGCGCTGACCGCCGCCGGCTGCGAGCGGATCTTCACCGACAAGCTGTCCGGCACCCGCGACGACCGCCCCGGCCGCACCGGGCTGCTGGACTACACCCGCGCTGGTGACGTGGTCGTGGTGGTGGCACCCACCGGGACCGTTTCGGGGCCATTAGCCGATCTGCCGGGTGCTGCGCGCCCATGGTGTGCAGATCGCCCCAAGCAGCTACCGCGCCGCCCCCGGCGCCGCCCGCCGTATGCCCGGGCAGTGCGTGACGCCCGGGTGCTTACCGAGATCGCCCGGGTGCTTACCGCAGATCACCCGGGTGCACGGCCACGAGAACTACGGCCGCGGGGTCTACGGGGTCCGCAAGGTCCACGCCCAGCTGGCCCGCGAGGGCGGCGTCGCAGGCCACCCGGTGTCCCGGCGCCAGGTTGAACGGTTGATGCGCTGCGCGGCCCTGCAAGGCGCCCGCCGCGGCCGCCGCTACGTCACCACCCGCCCGGACAAGACCGCAGCCCGGGCACCTGACCTGGTGCGCTGCGACTTCTCCGCCGCCCGTCCCAACGCGCTGTGGCTGGTGGACTTCACCTACGTGTGGACGTGGTCGGGGATGGCGATCACCGCCTTTGTCCACGACGCCTACAACCGGCGGATCGTGGGCTGGCGGACCGCTGCCTCGATGCCGACTAGCCTGCCGCTGGACGCGCTGGAGATGGCGCTGTGGACCCGCAGCCGAGCGGCCAAGACGTCACCGGCGTGGTCCATCACTCCGATGCCGGGTCGCAGTGCCATTCGCTACACCAGTCGACTGTCCGACGCCGGCGCCGTCGCCTCCATCGGCACCGTCGGTGACAGCTACGACACTCAGGCCGAGCCTGATCGGGCTCTACAAGACCGAGTGCGTGCGCCGCGACAGCCCATTCCGCGACGTCGACGACCTCGAGCTCGCTACCTGCAGCTGGGTCGCCTGGTTCAACCAGACCCGACTCCACGGCGCCATCGGCCACGTCCCGCCCGTCGAGTACGAAGCCGACTACTACCGTCAGCACGACCCCCAGCCGCAACCGCTGCCGGGACAACCAACCCGCAGTATGAACCGGGGACGGTTCATACTTCGACGAGTGGGTCTTCCGGTTCAACCGCCGCAACTCAGCCAGCCGCGGCCCGCTGTTCCAGCGTCTCCTGCACCAGGCCGTCCAAGGTGACGCCCTCACCTACAACGAGCTGCGCAAGGCCGGCCGGACCCGACCGCCGCCGCCGCCACCGGCCCGCGAACGGATGCTTCCGCGCCGCCTCGAACGCCAACAGACCGGCCTGCCCTGGCGCGACCAGGAGACCTGAGAAACCTCAAACGTCACGGCAGCGAGATGGAGAGCCCACTTTTCCCGGAACGGGGACGAGGGACTGCTCGGCCCAGTCCCCGAAGACGAACCTCACGAGGTCGTGCTTGGCGTCGGAGTAGCGGTAGATGACGGCCTTGGAGATGCCGACCTCGGCTGCCACTTCCTTGAGGGTGACCGCAGAGATCCCTCGCTGCATGAAGATTGGAGCCGCTGCTTCGCGGATCTCTCGTCTCATCAGCTCCTGCCAGGGGGCCACAGGTGGGAGTTACCTGTCCGCACGCGTCGGCGTCGAACCCGAACGGATGACTGCGCG